>ENA-OQAN01000997-OQAN01000997.1-human-gut-metagenome-genome-assembly--contig:-NODE-997-length-13303-cov-1.580677_pt1 | contig 13303 bp, 13 predicted proteins | sample MGYA00242735_ERZ504527 | MGnify/ENA primary metagenome ERZ504527 (study PRJEB26092, sample SAMD00036230) | human gut metagenome | host: Homo sapiens | study: EMG produced TPA metagenomics assembly of...
ACCCGAAGGCTGGCAGACAGATACGGCAACCGTAAAAATTCAAGTGGAAGATACAAAGAATACAGGTGCTTTTTCTATTGCAAAAGTAGAAGCAAGACTTTCAGAAAATGGAGGATGGTCAGACATAACCGGAAATATGGAAGTATCCATCTCTTCTAATTGTAGTGTTTATGTGAGAGTTACCGATCAGAATGGAAATACTTATGAGCAGAATCGTTACATAGAGTGTTTTGATAAAACCAAACCAACTATTATTGCGGCTGCGAAGAATGGGATACTGATCGTGCAGGGAGTTGATGCGGAATCGGGAATTGCTGCTTTGTATGTCAATGGAAATGAATTCACAGAACTGACGAATAATACATTAAATGTCCGTTTGCAAAAAGCGGATACTTCCTATGAATACTTTACCCTGCAGGCAAAAGACAAAGCAGGAAATATGTCAGAGATCTATAAGTAGGAAACCCTTATTATGAAAATCCAGATGCAGTAAAAGAGAATACAGAGGTTTCCGGAACGGAGCAGAATGCAGCTTCTTTGCCAGCCGATGGAACTGCAAGTAAGCCCACCAGTGCTACGGCAACCGTAACGGAACATCAGACAACGAACGAGACTGCTACTGCACCAACAGAACCAGAAAACACAGGAAATGAAACGGATACAGAAGCAGATACCGGACGGGTGCAGGGAGAAAGTTCTGCTTCCGGCATGACAACAGGAACAGTTCAGGACAAAGGGGGAAAGGAATTTTATACGATCAAGACAAAAAGTGATAAGGTTTTTTATCTGATCGTAGATAAGGATAAAACGGATGAAAATGTTTATCTTCTTACAGAGGTAGGCGAAAATGATCTTTTGAACTTTACGGATACCAACATGGTCACACTTCCACAGAACCAGGCTATTGCAGAATCTGCACTGCCACTTGAAACGGAGAAAATCACAGAGACACCGGAACCAGAAGTTACAATCATACCGGAAGAAGAGGAAGAACCTGAGAAGAAAAGCAATAATTCTGGCACGATTTTATTAATGCTGCTGGTTCTGGCAGGAGTTTGTGGTGCTTACTATTATTGGAAATTTATGAAAGGAAGAAATACTTCTTTTGATTATGAAGAGGACGAGGACGACGACGACGATGAGGAGGAAGATACAATTCGTGAGGATGATGAAGAATTAGAAGAATATGAAATGGAAGGTGAAGTAGAAGACGAAGAATCAGAAGGAATAACTTTGTTTCACTTAATTACAGCGACAGGTGCAGAAAGGAGATAGAAAATTGCAGCTTGTAATTGCGGAAAAACCCAGCGTAGCCAGAAACATTGCGAAGGTGCTTCATGCCACAAACGTAAAAGATGGCTACCTGGAAGGAAAAGAATATCTGGTTTCCTGGTGTATTGGGCATTTGATTGAACTGGCTAGTGCGGATCAGTACCGGGATGACTGGAAAGCATGGAAATATGAAACACTTCCCATGATTCCGGAGAATTGGAAATATCAGATTAAAGAAAGTACCAAAGGGCAGTTTCGGGTTTTAAAGGAACTGCTTCACAGAGCAGATATCACAGAAGTTATATGTGCAACAGATGCAGGAAGAGAAGGGGAGTTGATTTTCCGTCTGGTATATAACCAGGCAGAATGTAAACTTCCCTTTAAAAGACTGTGGATTTCTTCCATGGAGGAAAAGCAATTCTGGAAGGATTTCAGCAGCTGAAAGATGGACATGAATATGATGATCTTTATTATTCTGCAGTGGCGCGAAGTGAAGCAGACTGGCTGGTAGGAATTAATGCCACCAGACTGTTTACGGTACTGTATCACCATCGGTTGATTGTAGGTCGGGTGCAGACACCTACACTTGCAATGCTGGTGGAACGGGAAAAGAGCATCGAGAACTTCCAGAAAGAGAAGTATTATCTGGTTCATCTTCTGATGGATGGATTGGATGCTGTAAGCAGCCGGATAAAAGAGAAAAGTGCTGCCGTTCAGATGATGGAGGATATGAAGGATGAAACTGCACAGATTCTTTCAGTAAAGAAAGAGAAGAAAAAGGTACAGCCGCCGAAATTATATGATCTGACCACATTACAGAGGGAAGCAAATCGTCTTCTTGGATTTACGGCACAGCAAACCTTGGACTATACCCAAAGCCTTTATGAGAAGAAACTGGTGACGTATCCAAGGACGGATAGCCAATATCTTACAGATGATATGGAAGAAAATGCTCTTCTAGTTGTCGGGGCAGTAAATAGTATGTTTCCTGAAATGTCAATAAAGGGTTCAGAACCAGATATAAAGAGAATTTTGAACAGTAAAAAGGTATCAGATCATCATGCAATTATACCAACGGTAGAAATTACAAACATGGATTTAAAAGCACTTCCGGGTGGAGAAAAGAAAATTCTCATGCTGATTGCATCAAAGTTATTATGTGCATCGGAACAGGAATACATATATGAGAGTATTAAGACTGAAATTTCCTGTCATGGAGAACTGTTTACTGCATCTGGAAAGAATGTTCTCCAATATGGATGGAAAGAAGTGGAAGAACGGTTCTTTAAATCATATGGGAAAAATGCAGAAAAGCCAGAAGAGGAGGAAAGTGATTTTCCAGATATAAAAATAGGGCAGGTATTTGAATGTGTTGTTGTAAAATTTAGTGAACATTTTACAGCACCGCCGAAACATTATACGGAGGATACGCTCCTTAGTGCCATGGAACACGCTGGAAGCTCGGATATGATAGAAGACGCAGAGAGAAAAGGGCTTGGAACTCCGGCTACCAGGGCAGCGATTATTGAAAAACTGATTGAGAAAGGCTTTGTTGAGCGTAAAAAGAAGCAGATATTACCTACAGCAGATGGAAGAAATCTGATCAGGATTCTTCCGGAAATGATCAAATCACCAAAACTTACAGCAGAATGGGAAAATGATCTGACACTGATTTCCAGAGGCCAGAAAAATGTAGAAGAATTTCTCTTCGAAATTGAAAAAATGGTTACCAAATTGGTAAGTGATAATGGACAGCCAGTGGAAGAATACCAGAAACTATTTTCAGATGGTCGGAAAGAAATTGGAAAATGCCCAAGATGTGGCAATAAGGTTTATGTGGGAAAGAGAAATTATTATTGTTCAGGAAGTGATTGCAGTTTTACTTTATGGAAAAATAACCGATTTTTTGAGAGTCAGGGAAAAATACTTGATGAAGCAACTGTCAGGAAGCTGCTGAGTGAGAAGCAGGTGCATTTCAAAGATCTGGTATCGGAGAAAACAAAAAGAAAGTATGAAGCAACTATAAAGATGGAGGTTTCAGAAACTGGAAATCCAAAGTTTCAGTTGATTTTCCCGGAACGGAAGAAAGGAAAAAAGAATGAAGAATAAAAAGAATATGAGAAGATTTTTGTCGGGATTCCTGGCAATGCTTACAGTATTATCCACAATTTTATCACCAATGCTGTCTTATGCGGCAGATGTGGTACCAGCACCAGAAGAGCCACCGTTATATGAAGAAATAAAAAATGAACTGGATGCGGAATGAGGTGGTAAAAGCAAAAGATCTGGAACTGGAAACAGGCAGCATTTTTGAAGTGGAGAAAGACTTTACCGGACTGGAAATACCAGATGAAAAAAAAGGTAAAGATCACTTTCCATGAGGCAAAAAAATGAGGAAAAACAGGACTTTACAACAGATTACGAAGATACATACAAAGCTGTTTATTATGTAGAGCCAGTAAGCGGGCATCCAATTTATCAGATTTATCGTAAGCTGATTGTAAAGGAAGCTGCGGTACAGGTTGCTGAATCTGAGAATCAGGAATCTGTAAGCAATCAGGAAAATGAGAATGAAGCAGAAGACGAGGAGCCAGCCATAGGCTCTGCAGAGAGTGAAGAACCTGTGCAGGATGAGGTAAATGCAGAAATTCCGTCAGAGGATGAAATTTATGAAGAAGTAACTCCGACAGAAATTCCTGTTGAGGAAGAGCCAATAGACACATTAATCCCGGAAAACCCGTCTGAGGAAGTTTCAACAGAAGAACCAGCCATAGATAATCCGGATACAGACAGCACATTTGAAGAAATTGCAGATACAGATCCGGAAGAAATGCCAGAAGCGACAGACGATTCTTTTACAGACGGAACAGAGAAAACAGAAGATGCAGATGGAAATTATCAGGTAAATATTGTTCGTGGAGAGGAATTTCATATTGAGCTGAACCATGAAGATGGACAGTATCAGCCAGGAGAAACCGTTGTATTTTCCGGAGATATGCCGCAAGGCAGCTTAATTGCAGTAGGAACAACAAAAGTACAGGCAAACCAGACAGAGAATACAGAAGATTTATTGTATTCAGAGGTGACTTATCACGAAGAATCGGATAAATTCAGTTTTGAAATGCCAGCAGATGACATTGACCTAAGTGTTTCCATGGATCAGGCAGAAAACGGTATCATGTTACTTGCAACCGATACTCCATGGGATGATGCAACAAATATTGAAGCAAATAAATATTACTATTATTCAGATGGCCAGCTTCATCCGTTTGATACAGTTATGGGACAGGGTGGAAATGACAGCTACAAATATGTTCGTTACAAAGCAGGCGGAAAGACTTACACAGTTAATGCGTATTGTATGCAGCACTCCATGCAGTCACCTCCAAGTGGAACAACATATAAAAATATGGTTGAACTGGATGAAGGCGGAGATGATAAGTATCTGCGGAAAGCTTTGTTTTATGGATATGGAGGTCCTGGATGGGGACATACATTCAATGGGTACAATGTAAAATCCATCATGGAAAAATATGGATGCAGTTCTGAGACAAGAGCCATGCAGCATTACCTGGTTGACTATTTATATGATGGCGAATCCGGATTTGGAGGTGCGCTTTCTACAACCGCTAAAAATATGCTGAAAGAGATTAAAGCAGCTCTTGCTAAAATGCCTGATCCGACAGCAATGAAACTTCTTCCAGGACTTTCCGTTAATGCAACGGGAAAGGAAACAGAAAGTTTTACCTGGAAGGCAAATGAAGCATTTACCATTACCATTCATCTGGAGAACGGAGTAAGCCTTGTTAATGAAACCACAGGAAAAACGGCATCTGGAAATGTCACTGTAAAGGGTGGAGAGAAATTCCATCTTGTAGCTACAACAGCCAATATGGGTAGCCTGAAAGGAAAGTATGCGATTACATCTAATTTCCCTTTGGATTTCCATGCAATGCTCTTAAAATTGGAGAGTTCACAGGACATTGGTTTTGGCTACTATACGGATTCCTCTGACCTGCAGATTACAGTTGACTGGCCGGAAGAAGCAGTTATTGAAATTACAAAGAAAGATGGAGATACTGGAAAAAATCTGGCTGGAGCCGTGTATGGGGTATATAGTGATAACGCCTGCACAAAGCTGATTGCTAAAATGCCGCCAACAGACAGCAATGGTTCTTCACGTGTAACTCTTACCAAGACACAGGATACTGTTTACTTAAAAGAGATTACAGCACCGGAAGGTTATGTTGTCCAGGCTTCTTCGTATGGAGTGAAATTAGTAGTTGGCAGTACAACCAAACAGACTGTAACGGACAAAGAGCAGAAAGGAAATCTGACCGTTTATAAAGAGGGAGAAGTTTTTGTAGGAGCTGTATCTGATGAAAATGGAACTTCATTCCAGTATGAGAAACGCCGTCAGAAACGAGCCGTTTATAACGTATATGCTGCCGAGGATATTGTAACAGCAGGTGGAAAAACAGTTTACAAAAAAAGGCGCAGAAGTAGCGAAAAATCTGATCACAGGTGAGAACGGTTCTGTAACGGTAAAGAATCTTCCGCTTGGAAGCTATAATGTAACAGAAGCACAGGCCCCGGAAAATTTTTATAATGCAAAAGAAACAAAAAAAGTAACCATTTCTTATGCAGGGCAGACTGCAGAAGCGGCTTTCTCAGAGACTACCTTTACAAATGACCGTCAGAAAGCAGTGGTGCAGGTGATAAAGAAAGACAAAGATACTGAAAATACACTATCCGGAGGGCATTTTGCTCTGTTTGCAGCGCAGGATATGAAAACTGTGGATGGAAAAGTAGCGGTAAAAAAAGATGCTCTGATTGAGACTGCAATTACTGGTACTGATGGAAAGCAGCATTTAAAGCAGATCTTCCAGTGGGATTTTCTTATTATGTAAAAGAAGTCCAGGCTCCGGCTGGTTATGTCAGAAATGAGAAAGATACTTATTCTTTCCAGTTCAGTTATACCAATGATGAACAGGCAAAAATTTCTTTTAGTCATACTTTTGTGAATGACAGGGTCAGTGCTGCAATCTCTTTGAATAAAAAAGATGCCGAGACAAAAGAAAATAAGGCACAGGGAGATGCTTCCCTGGAAAATGCGGTGTATGGACTTTATGCAAGAAACGACATTACCCATCCAGATGGAAAGACAGGCGTTATTTATAAAGCCGGAAGCCAGATTGGTACGCTAACTACCGATAAAGAAGGAAAAGCAAGGATAGAGAATCTTTATCTTGGAGAGTATTACATCAAGGAAATTACCCCATCCGTAGGATATCTGGCAGACGAGCATGAATATGATCTTGTATGCAGTGATGAAGGTGATCTGACAGCGGTTGTAGAAAAAGAGTGTACCTCACTGGAAACGGTGAAGAAACAGCCGTTTGAACTTATTAAAGCTGCCAATAATGGAGACACAGATGCTGCATTACTATCCGGAGCTGGATTTAGTGCATATCTGGTATCTTCTTTGGTGGTAAAAGAGGATGGAAATTATGATTTTTCCTCTGCAGAGCCAGTTGTGATCGGTGAAAATGGAGCAACGGAAATTTTTACAAATGAGAAAGGCTATGTAAAATCCATTGCAATTCCATATGGAACATATCTGGTGAGAGAAACTACAACACCCCATAATTACAAACCTGTAGATGATTTTATTGTCCGGATTACAGAGAATAAACCAACAGAGCCGCAGACATGGAGAGTTCTTTTGGATAAAGAATTTTTCTGCAAAACTGAAAATTATCAAACAGGATGATGAGACTAAAAAATCTGTTCTAATTCCGGGAACAGAGTTTAAAATTTATGATATGGATCATGAAAATATGTAGAGCAGGTAACTAACATACCCGACAACTGTTACACATACCTCATATTTCACAGATATAGATGGATATCTGATACTGCCTCAGAATTAAAAATTGGTCATTATAGAATCGAAGAGGTAACAGCACCGGACGGTTATACCATTAACAAAAATTATGTCGAAATACAGGTGGATACCAATACCCTGTATCAGACGGATCCGGTTTCAGGTGATGCGGTCATTGAAGTGGTATATGAGGACCATTCGGTGAAAGGAAAACTCACTGTACAGAAAAAAGGAGAGGTTCTTTCGACCTATAAGAATGATTTTAGGTATGAAGTTCAAAACCTTTCCGGTGCAGTATATGAAGTATATGCTGCAGAGGATATTTATACAGCAGATTTCCAGAAAGATGATACAGGAAAAAGAATCCTGAAATATGCAAAGGGTGAAAAAGTTGCAGAACTGACAACGGATGAATCCGGAAAAGCAGAGCTTGATAATCTGCCTCTAGGAGAATACAAAGTTGTAGAAAAGACTGCACCGGAGGGATTTGTATTAAATGAAGAAGAACAGAAGATTTCTTTCGTCTATGCAGACCAGAATACACCAGTGATCTCACAGAGTGCAGAGTTTATAAATGACCGCCAGAAAGTAGAAGTGTCAGTTGTGAAAAAAGATGCTGAAAATGAGAAAGGGCTTTCTGGAGCAGAGTTTGGTCTTTACGCAAAAGAGGATATAAAAGCAGGGGATAAGGTACTGGTAAAAGCAGACGAACTGCTTACAAAAGCGGTAACAGGTGAAGATGGAAAACTGTTTTTGAGCAGGATCTGCCATTTGGAACTTATTATATAAAAGAACTGGCAGCACCAGATGGTTTTGTATCTTCAGATGAGCAGATTGAGGTGACTGCGAAATATCAGGGACAGGAAGTAAAAACAGTAAAACTGGAAACCGTTTTTAAGAATGAGCCGACAACAACTGAATTTACGAAATCAGATATTACAACAGGTGTGGAACTTGACGGAGCAACACTGACGGTTTTGGATTCAGACGGAAAAGAAGTAGAAAAATGGACTTCTGTAAAAGGAAAAGCTCATGTAATAAAAAGACTCCATGTGGGAAAAACCTACACACTTCGGGAAGAGTTTGCACCATATGGTTATCTGCAGGCGGAGGAAGTGAAATTTACAGTTTCTGATACTGCAGATGTTCAAAAAGTAGAAATGAAGGATGCTGTTCCGGTTGGACGAATCATCATCAATAAAAAAAGGTGAATTTGTCAAGGAAGTTACCTGGAAAGATATGCTGGCAGGCGGCATGGACGCAGCATTTGGCTATGTTACAGGTTCTTTGAAAGATGTTACTTTTGAAATTTATGCAGCGGAGGATATCAAGGCTGCAGATGGGGAAAGCAGTGATTATTATAAAAAGGACGATTGGTAGCAACAATTACGACAGATGCTCTTGGATATGCAAGATCAGAAGATCTTCCTTTAGGCAAATATTATGTAAAGGAAAAAGAGACGGCGGATGGATATGTTCTGGATGGAGAAATCAGAGAGGTTGATCTGACTTATCGTGATCAGAATACTCCGGTTGTGACTTATGATGAGGACTGGCAGAATAACCGCCAGAAAGCAAAAGTAACTGTAGTTAAGAAAGAAAAAAATACAGACCGTGTTCTGGAAGGCGGAGTATTTGCACTTTATACAAAGAATGATATTTTAAATGCAGAAGGCGAAGTAATCCTGAAAGCAGATACATGATCGAGCAGAAAGCTACGGATCAGGATGGAAGGATTGTATTTACGGCAGATCTTCCAATCAATGGCAGCTACTATGTAAAAGAAGTGCAGGCTCCTGCTGGATTTGTGACAACAGAAGAAATCAAGGAATTTGATTTTGCTTATGCGGGAGAAGAGGTTGCAGAAGTATCCTTTGAGTTCACTTATGAAGATGAGCCAACTACTTTTGAAATCACAAAATCAGATATTACAACCGGGGAAGAATTACCAGGTGCAAAACTGAAAGTATCCGATTCAGAGGGAAACGTTGTGGATGAGTGGACTTCCGGAAGCACACCACACATCATTAAGGAACTGGAAGTTGGAAAGAAATATACATTAACAGAGACAATTCCTGCTGATGGTTATGCAACTGCAGAATCCATTACGTTTGTAGTAGAAAATACTGCAGATATACAGAAAGTAGAAATGCAGGATGATACAACAAAATTCTGATCAGTAAAGTTGATATGACAGATGGAAGCAGCGAGGTCAAAGGTGCTAAACTGTATATTCTTAATGAAAACCAGGAAGTTATGGAAAGCTGGACATCTGGTGATCAGCCCCATTATGTAGAGAAACTTTCAGTCGGCACTTATACGTTGTTGGAGGAAACAGCACCGAAAGGCTATATTGTGGCAAATAAAGTGACATTTGAGGTTAAGGACACCGGAGATGTTCAGGGAGCCAAAATGGAAGATGAACAGGCAATGGGCAAGGTAATCTTAAATAAAACGGATAAAGATACCAAGAAGCCAATGAAAGGTGTAGAATTTGCCCTTTGTGACAGCAAAGGTAAAGTTCTGGAAACTCTGGTAACAGACAGTGCTGGCCATGCAGAATCAAAGAATTATCCGATTGCGACTTTTAAGAATGGGCAGTATAAAAAAGCAATCACATATATCCTGAAAGAAACAAAAACACTGAATGGCTATCAGCTTGATGAAACCGAGCATAAGATTCAGTTTGAATATGTCAATGACCGTACTCCTGTGATTGAATATACTCTGGATCTGACAAATAAGAAAGCTCCGGAAAAAGACACTCCGGAAACATCAGAAAACCAGGGAGTCAGCACTCCTGGTTCCCATGGTTCTGATGCGACTTCTGTATCCAATTCACCAAAAACAGGAGATAATACAAATATTGCTATTTTTGTGCTGGCACTTGCAGTATCAGCAGGATGTCTGGGAACTGTAGTGACAGTTAAGAGAAAACGCAAATGATAATATAAATAGTGTTCTGGGGCTGTGGTTACTGCACAGCCCCATTTTGAAAAGGAGAAGAAATTGAAATTAGGAGCAAGAATAAGAAAAATCCGTATGTTTCGCAACATAACTCAAAAGGAATTGGGACGCAGATTAGGATATGGGGAAAGTAGTGCGGATGTGAGAATCGCCCAATATGAAAGTGGACAGCGTACACCGAAGCAGGAAACGCTTATCCGGATAGCAGAAATATTGGAAGTTGATGTCCGAAATTTTTTAAGTCCTGGAATTGCGACAATGGACGAATTAATGGAAACTTTATTCTGGATGGATGAAGAAAATAGAGGGCTTTTTCATCTGTTCCTGCTAAATGATTCAGAAAGTGAAATAGTTGGAATCACAATGAGGGATAAAAAAACAATGTCTTATCTGCAGGAATGGATGGGGAAAAAGCAGAAATTGGGCGATGGAAGAATCACAGAAGAGGAATATCTGGAATGGAAACTGCATTGGCCAGAGAATAAGAGAAAAACAGAATATAAAACCGTATGAAGTAAAAAGGAATTGCTTTGCGGAGAGTTACCTGTTAGAATATTACTGGAGTAACCGTGTACAGGTTGGTAAAAACCTCCTGGATTTTCAGATTCCGTTAAGGGATACAGAAGAAGGGAGGTGGAGCGAATGGATACATACGAAGTCTTGAGCTTATTGTTCTTAGGCGGTACGTTTCTGATTGCTTTGCTTGCCTATTTGGATAATAGGGACAACAAGCGAAAAATAGCCTACCCTGTCTGCCAACAGGATAGGCAGCTCTCTTTGAGAGCAAAATAAATTAAAACCTAATCCAGGAGCATCCACCTTGTGGGCGGTTACTCTTTTCAATTAGAATATAGCATTTTCTCTCCGAAAAGTAAAGTACATTTTATGCAGCCAATTCTAAAAAAGAGTGGGCTGTTTTTTTATTGATAGGAGGGAAGTTTAATGTCTAAACTACAGGACATCCGAAACTTGGTGCAGGAACATGCCGTATCAGTGAGCAGTTCGCCAGGGGATTGGATGGATTATATGGACACAGCATCAAGGTTATATCGTTATTCTTTTTCAGACCAGCTTCTGATCCATGCACAGCGTCCAGACGCAACAGCCTGTGCATCACTGGAACTATGGAATGAAGCAGAATGTCTATAATCAAAGTAATACAGAAGTAGAGGAGGAGTTTCATGTACAAGAGAGAATCTCTCATATTATCATCGCTATTACATCCTATAAAATTTATATGGCGGTTTGCTGTCATGTATTCACTTATGTCGTTAGTGTTCGAATTTTTAGGATATAGCATATGAGCATTTTAAGTCGTGTAAAGTCTTTTGTAATTGTTCAAATTTCCATGATTTCTGAGATTCTGACAGGCATTCTTGCTTATGTATAAGATTGTAGATATCGTCCATTTTACACTCTAAAACTGGAAGGATACGAACAACAGCATCATGAAAATCTTTGAATTCGTTTGAGTACAAAAGGTCGTCACGAAGTATAGGTTTTCCGTCTTTTCGCAAAGGAACTGTGCAAGCTTGTCCATCCGTTCTGTTATCGAAAAGAGGTGCTGGAGTGACCACGTCTTTGTAGATAAGATAGCCGTAATCGGTGGTAGTTCTTTCGAGATTCATTAGAAAAACATCCAGTACAACCATATCCCAAAACGATTTTGTAAGTTTATCTTTATACAGATGTAGGAGTTCATGTTCATTTAGAACATGCTCAAATTGGTCTAAATCCGTGAATTCTGTCAGCTCATAAGAATTGTATGACTGTCTTAGAAAGACGTCAAATGTGATGAGTTTAGAACCTTCAGGAACGAAGTTTTTACAACATAGAACTAGATAATCGTCACAGATTCCTAAGAAAGTTTTTTGTGCAGAAAATCCGAGGATATGCAAAATTTCGCTGTTGATATGCTGATTAAACAGGTTGAGAGGAGCACTTTTGAAACTGTGTTTCTTTTCGAATTTGACCATTCCAATCGTGTTCCATTTTCATCAATTTTTCCGCATTTCCTTGTATATCCGCCATAATCAGCCATTCTATCATCTTCCACGTGCTTATGTCAATTAACGCATTCATAAAAATAAACCTCCTTCTAGGTACTTATCGTGCTTCTAATGCCTTAAATAAACTAATGTAGCACGCAAAGTCCCCGATACGCTTTCGGTCTTCCGTAAGGCGTTTTTCTCCATGCGGAACCGGATTCTCCTTGAGTTCGTGAGATGATATTAACAGAAGATATAAAAGAGTCTCTGTCCATTATCTTGTACAATTTCAATTCTTTCAATGGTTCCGTCGTCTCTCTTCTTTTCGACAGTCTTTTTCAATTTTCCACGCTTACTTTCTTTCACGCTCTTAATGTCTCCTGTAATTTCGTCCCCTTCTGCGTCCGTAATCCGTCTGTCCTTGCGTTTTTGCTTACGATTGTATTCCTCAATAACTTCTCCGAAAACTTCCTTAATCAAACATACCGTATACAACCTTTATTGACCCATACCTCGAAGTCTCCGTTCGGATTTATGTGAGCTTCTTTGTTTCTTAAATCCTTATCGATAACGTGTCCGACTGTTCCTAAAGACTCTTCGGGGTTCATGTGCATCCTGATTGTAGTTTGTTTCATATCAACTCATCCTTTCACAAATTATTTCTTGAATTAATTTCTGTATCAATTTTTTCTTTGCGAAAGCAGAGTTTTCTCTCTCAATTGTTCTATTCGTTCTATCTATATTGTATCACATCTTCGGAATAATGCAACCTCGTTGTCATTATTCCTCCACTAATAGTAGTGACAATATCGCAAACGACATCATCACTACTACCGTGGACGAAAGGGGTTTCCACCCTCTCGACTCCCTCCTATTTTCTTTAAAGAATTATCTAAAAGACCAAAGTATGTTACATACTTTTCTCATATTATGTTACATGATTTTCTCATGAATTTCCCATATGTCTTTCTTGTCCAAATCATGTTACCTATTTTTCCCATGTTATGTGACATATCTTTCCCATATTTTGACACACCAACCGTTCGGACTAATCATGTGACATAACTTTCCCCTACTATGACCAAATCATGTGCCATAATTTTCTCGTGGAAATAAAAAACTGCCAGTAGATTTCTACTGACAGTAAATTTTTACATATTTTTCCAAGACTAGCCGACGTTTATAATAG
>ENA-OQAN01000998-OQAN01000998.1-human-gut-metagenome-genome-assembly--contig:-NODE-998-length-13302-cov-5.313700_pt1 | contig 13302 bp, 11 predicted proteins | sample MGYA00242735_ERZ504527 | MGnify/ENA primary metagenome ERZ504527 (study PRJEB26092, sample SAMD00036230) | human gut metagenome | host: Homo sapiens | study: EMG produced TPA metagenomics assembly of...
TGCGGTAATAGTCTAGTGTCATTGTATAACTCCATATAATTTTTGTATAATGTATATTTAAAATATACATTTCACATATTTTCTTGGAGTTAGTATAATACTTTTAGTCTGAGTAGGCAAGCCATCAAAACAGATACAAAAAGATGTGTTAAAGGAAGACTTCTTGTATCTGTTTGTCGAAAGGATTAGAAAAGAAGTGAGAATCATGCCAACAATTTTTCCTAGGGAAGAAAAGGCAGAGGCTTTGTTTGATAAAATTGCCAAGGATCCTAGAGCTTGTAAACGATTAATGGATGCCTTTTATGAAGGTGTTGCCTGTGATGAGGATTCAAGCGTAGAAGAAGAAAGGGTACTTGTGGATAAACAAGTATTTACCAATGCACTATTTACTGCATATAAAAATAAAGATCTGTCGGCATTTTTAATGGCCGTATGCGGCAATAGTATGTTTGACTTATTAAGAAATGCATTTTTGATTCCATTGCGATTTAACGATAAGGGAAAAGAGAATCCGATTCTTTTAAGTGATGAGGATGGAAATATTATAGAAAGTGATATTCATATTCCTGAATCAAAGAAGCATATGTTTAAAAAGCTTGTAGAAAAAAATCGATACTTAGCGTATGGTTTTTTAGAGCAGCATAGCTTTAAAGAGGACATGTCCATTCGAACTATTCAAAATGAATCGCATTTAGGTATCTTAGTTGTCCAAGAAATGCCGGAAGAGGTTCATGAAAAGTTAAGTGATGCACAAATTTATTCTGGCTTATGGGATTCTATGATGAAGCTTGAAGATTTGTTGTATAATGCATTCTTCTATTGTGGTGATTTTAAAGGAAAGTATTGTGTAGGTGTATTCTTGCCATTTACACATTTTGAACATAATTTAGAAAAGAATATTGAAGTTTCAAATAGTATCTTATATGAATGTATACAAAAATGCTGGGCGATTAAACTCAGCATTTTTAAGTACAATAACGAAATGAGGAATCGGTTAAGATACGGGCAAATATAAGTCCCATTGGAAGGGCCAAAACAATCAATAAAGATTGAATGAACCAGTTAGCTCCAATAGACATGGTGGATGTGAGTTCGAGATTATAGATAGCTCGATACATATATAGGCCTGGAACCATAATCACAATGGATGGTACGGTTATCGCAATTCTAGGATATCCTGTATTTCCTTTGATCATGGAAGCAAGTAGTCCGGCTGTTAATGCGCCTATAAAGGCTGCGGCTGCAGCAGGTAAAGATAAATCGACAAGTGTTAGTCGTAATGTGTTTGCGATGGCTCCAATGCATCCAGCACTGGCGGCTATTTTTTTTGAACTGTTAAACATAATGGAGAATCCAAAGACGCCTCCAAAACTGGTTAATAGTCTTAAAAGTAACTTAGTTGATGTTGAAATGTGTAATTTTACAAAATCAACGGGTTGAAGATGTAAGACTAAAGCACAGATCCATGCAGTAAGTGTAGCAGCTAAAATAATGATAATGGCATAGGCAAGTCTTTCTATACCAGAACGAAGATCTAATTTAGCTAAGTCAATACCGCTTGTGATGAAGGGAAAGCCTGGAATAATGAAAAGCATAGAGCAGATGTATCCGGCTTCGTGTTGTGTGGATATGCCAAAATAGGTTTCTAAAAAATTAAATAATAAGGCATATACAAGACAGGCTAAGGAAACACTGGCAGCGACATTTAAGAATAGAGTGTAGTTATGTTTAATCAGTTTCATTCGAAGTGTATTGCCAAGTCCCGCCCCCACAAAGGCACAAAGCATTTCAATGGGGCCTCCACCAAGTAGAAAGGTAAAACAGCTACATGCAAGAGCAGCAGCTAATCCTAGAATAATGGGGGAGTAGCTAGAGTGAATGCTTTCGATTTGGTCTAATTGATTGTGAATCTCATTGCATGTGCATGTTTTGCATTCGTCTTTAAAGTGATAGACAAAGTCTTCCATACGAGCAAGTTTAGATGTATTGACACTTGTATTATGTAAAGACAAAGATTGGGCGTGTGACTTAATTCCATCAATGCATGTGTAGGAAATATTTGTAAGTCCAATGTCGGCAATACATGTGATATTTAATTCACTAGCAATGGTGTTCATTGAACTTCTGACTCTCCAAGCACCTGTACCACAGGCTAGAAGCATCAATCCAATTCTTCCTATAACGGAGGATTTTTCTGTAAGACTTGCATTTTCAATCTTAACTTTTGAATCTTTGTTTGTATATTCGTGCCACGGAATTTCCATATGGTTTTTCATAAGATCATCTCCTATATCATTTATATATAATACACATAGTATAAATATATATTCGATATTTAATTCCATGAATAGTATAGTCAAGAAAAAAAAGAAGTCAATTTCTTAATCGACTTCTTTATGAATCCACGTCATTAATACTTTAACAATATATGCTTTTTGTTTGGGGCCTAGTGGCTGATTGGGTTTGATCTTATGCCATTTATATAAACATTGTCTACAACAACAGCCAGTAGCATGTTGGGCAATGAATACAGGGTGTCCTTTGAAAGGTGTTTGTTTACCGTCGTTGGGTATATAGCTGGAGCCAATCTTTTTTCAACAAAATCTATGGCATGTTTTTCAATGGTGTCCATTCCTTTGGCTTGTATATACTCTTTATCTTTTTGTTTCAGATGAAAACTACTCCTAAATTTGGAGTGGGATAAGCGATTAAAAAGTTGTTCAAACCATTCGGATTCTGTCATAGTTTCTCCTCATATATATATAATAAAAAAACCAGCTAAGCTGGTTTCATAATCAAGTGGCGCCTGAAACAAGACTCGAACTTGTGACCTGCCGGTTAACAGCCGGATGCTCTACCGACTGAGCTATTCAGGCATTTGCTTTTCACTTGACTGCCCGTATATAATACCAAAAGATGTTGTGTTATGCAAGTACTTTTTATAAAATTATGATATATTATTTTTTAAATGGGGGAATGGACTATGTTAGATGCGATTGTAATGGATATGGATGGTACTTTATTGGATCCAAATAATAAAATTTTACCGGAAACGAAGGCGGCATTGATTGCTTGTCAAAAGCAGGGGACAAAGCTTGTGCTTGCGAGTGGTAGAAGTTATACAAGATTACTTTCATATGCTAAAGAATTAGAGATGGATGTATATGGTGGCTATTTGTTAGAGGTAGATGGTATTGCGTATTATGATGTTCAAAAGGATGAGCGTCATGTTTTAAAACAGATGTATAAGGAAGATGTTGAGCCTGTTTTTGCGTATTTGATGCATAAAAATTGTGAGGCAATGGCTGTGTTTAATGATGGATTATTTGATTATATTCCAAAACATATAATGGAAAAGAAAAAAGTATTAAGAAATGCACAAGAATATCCAGAGGATTTTCCTTGGACGGGTGGTCCTTGGTCTTGGCTTGCAGATATGCGTGATGGCTATCCTAAGATTACTTATATTAAGGATCTTAGTGAAATTCAATATCCTGTAAATAAGATTCAGACAATTGAGGATGAAGAGGTAACTACCCAATTGGCTTTGGATATTCAAAATGAATTTAAAGATCAATATGAAGTGTTCCGTACTTGTCCTAGAGAACTTGAAGTATTGCCTAAAGGATATAGTAAGGGAGCTACTTTAGTTCGTATGATGGATATGTTTGGTTGGGATAAGGATAAAGTCTTCACATTTGGTGATGGCGAAAATGATGTGAGTATGTTTGGTGTTGTAACTCATAGTTTTGCGATGGGCCAGGCTATGGATTATGTAAAAGAAAAAGCAGCTCATGTGACCAAGTCCAATGTGGAACAGGGGATTGTAGCTGCTTTAAAGGATTTTAATATTTTGTGATATAGCTAACAACAAGCTTCATTGTGCTTTCTACACCATCATAGTGTGTTCTTTCCATTCCGTGGCTAGCATGAACACCAGGGCCAATCAAGGCTCCTTTGATGTCGTTACCACCGCGTAATGCGGCACTGACATCTGAACCGTATTGTGGGTAGATATCAACGGCATAATTAAGCTTGTTTTCTTTTGATAGTTCAACTAGACGTGTAATCATTTCGTAGTCGTATGGTCCGCTTGAATCTTTAGCACAGATAGAAACGTCTTGTTCAGTACAAGCAAGATCTGTACCGATGCATCCCATGTCTACGGCTAATAATTCTTCAACTTCTTCTGGAAGACAACTTGCTCCATGACCCACTTCTTCATATGTACTGAACATAATGACTAAGTCTCTTTGAGGTGTAATGTTGTTGTCTTTTAAGTATTTTAGTACGCCCATTAAAGCTGTAGCTGAAATCTTATCATCTAAGAATCTAGATTTAATGAATCCACTTTCTGTAATCTGTGTTTTTGTGTCAATACAAATGAAGTCTCCGTTGCAGATACCTAATTTTTCAACATCTGCTTTTGAGTGTACAACTTCGTCGATACGAACTTCCATTGTATCGTCTTTTCTTTCTAATGTAGAAGCATCTGGATATACGTGAACGCTTGGTGAACAAGAAAGAATGGTTCCTGTATATACCTTTCCATCACGAGTATAGATCTTACAATATTCTCCGTCTAATGTTGGTAAGCATGGGCCTCCGACTTTAGTGATGGCAAGTTTTCCATTGTCTTTGATAGAACGAACCATAAGTCCTAATGTATCTAGGTGAGCGCTCAATCCTAATGTGTGTTCAGAATCTTTTCCGTCTACATAGATTAATAAGTTTCCTTTTTGGTTACGTCCTGTTGTATAGCCTAATTTTTTAGCTTCTTCGTCCATGAAATCGATGGCTCTTTTTGTGTAGCCTGTTGGTGAATCAATATTCAAAATTTGTTTGGCGATGTCACAGACATATTCTTTATCAAATGGTTGCATATTTTAAAACTCCTCCTGTATGTATTATACGCTTTTATACAAATTCTAAACAATGTATTCAACTTTTTTTCATTTTGTGCTATTGTACAAGAAAAGGAGGCTAATAGTATGGAATTAAATGTAAGAGAAGAAAATTTAAGGAATTTGTTTAAACAGTTTCAAGTGGAACATAATGAGAATTGTAAGACAGTATTTATTGATAATAATGATGAAGATTTAGAGAACTATTTAAATGAATCAAATACGGTATATTTACATATGGTGGATTATGAAATAAAACATCTTGACTTGAGTAAAGTAAATACAATATTTGTGAATAAAGAGTATGCGAGTAAATTAGAAAATGGAATTCAGGATGAACAAAGAATTCTAGAACTACTCTTAAATAAATATCCAAATCTTAGAGTTGTATTAATTACAGATAAAAAGGGTGCTTATTATAAAGATAAGGACATGATGATTTACCAGAAAGAATTGGCTTCTAATTTTGATAAAGACTTATTCTTAGTTAAATATATGGCTTCAGAATTAAAGGGAAATTCAGAAATGACATCTCTATATCGAGGTGTAAATCAGTAAGTTGATATTTATCATCTTTCTCGTTATAATACAAATACAGAAAAGACTACTAGATATGGTGGTCACTCTGGATATTGCAAGAGCGCTAAATCCTTTGTGAGAGGTGGTTAGCGCTTTTTATTTTCTTCATGAATAATAATGATGACTCGTATGAGTTGTAAAATAGCTATTAAGACAATAGTTATATCAATATTAACTTGAATTTGCATACGCCTATTCCTCCATCCCGGGGATCGAAAGTCTCAAGGATTTATCCAGAGGAAACCACCTGCCATATCTAGTAGCAATTTCAATTATAAAGGTCCAATGTGAAAAAGACATTAACTCTCAAAACTTTTTGAAAAAACTTAAAATTAACCTATGACGATGTTGAATAATGTCTATTGCGGTGCAAAGGTGAAATATAACTTAAAAACGCAAATTCTACTTTATATAAAGTGTATGCTGAGAGCATACATTTTTATTTTTATATAGAAATTTATAGGAAATGGCTTACATAAGTGATATAATGCATGTAACATAATTACTTTATGGAGGGCGTTGAAATGGATAATAAAACACGAAAATAAAAAAAGTCGTGTAAATTTAACTTAGCTATATTAAAGTGTTTGAAAAGAACAACATGATGTTAGATGCTTAAATCGTTGTAAAAAATAAGAAATAGGAGGATATGATATGAAGACGAATAAAAAAATCTATAAAGACAATCAATATACACTATCAATTGATCCAGGATTAAACAATGTGGGGTGGGCATTATTTGATGAAGAAAATAAAAAAATGGTTGAGATGGGTGTAAGAAAGTTTGAACCTGCTAAAGAAGCTAAGATATCTCGATTAAAGCGAAGTGCCAGAAGAAATAATGGAAGAAAAAAATGGAGAAAGCAGCAGCTTAAGCAAGCTTTTATAGATTTTAATTTGATAAGTGAAGAGGAATTTAAAAATAGTCAGTTTTATGAATTTCATCCTGAGCAATATAAAGTTGCGGGTGTTAAAAATTTAATGGATTTAAGATGTTATGCACTTCAGAATAAAGTTACCTGTCAAGAATTGTTTCAGTGTATATATAACATATTAAAGTATCGTGGTAATTTTTTAAGAGATGATATTGATTTCGAAAATGGAGAATCTTTAACAGAAGAGCTTTTGATTCAGGAAATTACAAACTTTATGATTAAGTCATTGCAATTGGATATTGATAACCTAGATAAATTAAAAGAATCTATAAGTACAATGTGTAATCAAAATATTGATGTAAAAGAAATTCCATATGCAGAAATATCAGATGATAAAGTATCTCAAAAAAGTATTGAAAATGTGTTTAAGGCACTTAAAGATCAGAAATTCAATCCTTTTATGATTGAAGATGATCCGATTCTGATTGATGAGGAAGAGGGTAAATCTATTATTCCAGAGGCAAAAACAAAGACAATTTATATGAAATCAGTACAAAAATGTAGTGATTTATCGAATCGATTTGAACAATTGTTAAATATTACAGATTCATATCGACTTTATAAAGTGTTGAGTGGGGAAAAATATATTTGCACTGCGTATAAAAAGAAACTTGATCGAGTTTCTGATTATTATTCTTTTAAAGATAGTCCAGAAGGATGCTCTAAATATTCAGATATTGAATCCTCAAAGATAGAAGAAGAAATAACATATATTACGAATAATATGAATGCTACTAAGGGAAAGCCGGAAAAGTATGGGTATACTCGTAAGAATCCACGAGGTCCTATTCATGTTATACATAATGTTTTGAACAGATATCCTAATGGTTTGCTTGTGAAAGAGGCTGTTGATATTTTAAGAACACAACAAAATTATTATGGCAAAGAGGTTGTTTCTGATGAATTTATTGATGTAATTCGCTCTATTTTGAAAGCTCGAATTCCATATTATATTGGGCCATTGTCAGATACGGCAAAAAATCAATGGTGCACAAAGACTGGTAAATTTAAATATAGCTACAGCTATACAATTGAACACATGGATGGTGTCGATGAAGAAAGTTCAATAAAAGTTTGGAAAGATCGTATGCGTGGACATTGTACATATCTTCCTGAGGCATTTGCACTTCCAAAAGGATCGTTTGTAGCTGAAACACTGCTTATTTTAAATGAATTAAATGTACTTACAGCGATTGACAAAAATAATAACACGTATTATTTAACAACGAATGACAAAATTAAAGTATTTGATTATCTATTTTTAGATGAAAATCATTATGGGGATGTCAAATATAAAGAAATTTGTGATCTTTTGGATTTGGCGTATTTTGGACCAAAAAATCAAAAATCACAGGTCAAAACATTTAAGCAAAATTATACGTTATATAAAAGTATAACAAGTATTTGTACTACTTTAAAATTGCATTCAATTATTGATTTGTTCAGTACAAAATTTCAAGAGAGTCAACTAAAAACAATAGAAGAAATTGTTCTGAATCTTAATCTTTACGACGAGAAGAAGCATAAATATCAGGCATTAATAAAAATGGGGATATCGGATGAAAATTCAAAAAAACTTTCTTCATTGAACTCAAAGAAATTTTATGGATTGTCAGAAAAATTTGTTTTAAAAACACCATTAAATAAAGATGGACGATGTCTTTTAGAAATATTATTTGAAGATAACCAGCCTGGTTATACAAACGAAATGATGACGGCTATTACAAATGCTTGTGATATGAATGGAAATCCTATTTCGTTTATTGCCAATAAATATGAGGCAGCTTTTAAAGCGTTAGAAAAAAATGGAGAGTTAGAATTAAATTTTAATAGCCTTTTAGAAATAATGAATAAAACTGGAAATGGTTTCCAAATTCCTGCTTCTCGTCCAGTACTTCGTTCTATTAATCAAATGATGAAAGTGATTCAGGCTGTTTATACATATTACGGGGTTCCTAAACGCATTGTATTAGAAATTCCTAGAGATATGTCTGGAAAAAATACTAATCATGAAATGCCTGCAAAACACTATAAAACTATGGAAGCTTTACATCAAGATATTATGAAGCAGTGTAAGGATAAAGATCATCCTAGAAAAACTTGCATCGATCAAAAATGGAATGATTTAAAAGATTTTGAGGTGAACTCCAAAAATAGAGTAAAACTAGAATTGTATCTTCGTCAAAATGGAATGGATATGATAACAGGAGAAAAGATCAGTTTGAATGAGCTTGAAAACTATGAAATTGACCATATTCTTCCAAGAGGATTTGGAGATGATTCAATGGATGATAAGATACTAATACGTTTTGCACCTAATGCATTGAAAAAGGACAGAACACCTCTTATGTGGATTACAGATCCAACGGATCCAGTTATAAATAAATCAGGTAAAGAAATTACGGCAGATCAGTATATAAATCGAGTGAATGAGCTCTTTGATATGAAGTTAATATCTGAAAATAAAAAGAGGAGATTGTTATTAAAAGATACAGAAGATTTGGATCGATTTATTAATCAGAATCTTGTTGATACTCGATACATCACAAGAGAAATGATTGGAATTTTAAAAGCATATAATCATGTAAAGGGATATCCTACAAAAGTGATTGCTTTAAAGCCTGCATTCACAAAGAATTATTCGAATGCATTTGATATTTATAAAAATAGAGATTTGGGTTTACAACACCATGCGTTGGACGCAGCGGTATTAGGTATTACGGATATTATGTTAAATAGATTATTTCCAAATTATGAAAGTGGACGAATATCTACATCATTCGCTAAGCATCATCAGATGTTGGCAGATGTTGGAAATGATAAAAAGTTAAAAGATTCGACTAAATATGTAATACGTAAAATGTATGAAAAAGTATTTGGTAATTCGCCATTAGATTATGGTTCACTTGTATATGTTTGTAAAAATACCATGCCTTTATATTCTCAAAAATCAAATAGAAACTGGAAGGGTGAAAAGTTTCCGGCTTCTAGGAGATTGCCTTATCAAAAATATGACATAAGAAACGGAAATATAGTTGGAGTGTATGATGATAAAAGTGATGAAAATATAGGTAAACAAAACTCTAAAGTATTAAAGATTTTTGGAATCAACAATAAAAATCATGCGTTTGATAGTGTGAATTGTGTTGCTTATGATATATATAGAATTCCTGAAAAGAAAAATAATAAAGTGATTTGGAAAAATATAGGTATACATATTCCAAAATGTATTGTAGATGAAGATGGCACTATACAAAAGGATAAGTATATTAAGCTAATTAAGAAGTATTATGGTTTTGATGATAATCTTATAGATGAAAAAGGTGACCTTATTACAGCTTATTTCAAACTACGTCTTTATAAAAATGATTTAGTAGGAAATACTGAAAAACATGAAATTAGAGATTTAGTATTGGGAAGTATTGCTGATAAAAAATTAGAATTAAATAAAATTGATTGTTTTGTATATCAGAAAATTGCACAGAAAAAAGCAAGTTTATTTAAAATGATTATCGATAATCAAGGATCTTCAAAATACGATATTCATAATTATAAGGAATATCAGGAGTGTGAATGTAAAGATGAGATTCTACGAGATATGATTTTTGATAATATGAATATCAAAAATCAGGAGTTTGCTTCTCTTCTATACGCTAAGATTATTAATGATAAAAAATTAGATTTGGAAAATATAAACAAGATTTGTTGGATACTTGCCTATTATCAGCAATTTTTAAATGAAATTACTGGTAAAAAAGAATTTAATACAGGACGAGGAATAGGTGCTTTAAAGAAAGATGAGAGTATTAATTACTTCAAGCTAAAAACATCACCGTTGGGGGTGCGATTTAATACAGAAAAAAACCAATGGACCGGACCTGTTGGATATGAAAATGCCTTTAAAATTATAAAAAAAGAAGCATTTACTTGGAAAATTACAGTTTAAGTAGTACAATGTGATTGTAACTTAGTAAAAGGATACCATAACGAAAAATTATGAATATTCTACTACTTTTAGAGGGCATAATTGGTTGCCCTCATTTTTTATTATTTATTGTATTATTTTTACAAGCATCCATCTATGTTTCTTTCTACAATTAATGAAAAAATACGAGTATAAAAATGAAAGGAAATAATATATGCCGTGGCAAACATTGTGTATCAATGCTGAATCTAAAATAAGCCTTGATCAAAATAATATTGTAATAAAAAAAGCAGATGGTACTTACCAAAGTTATAATTTGAGAGCAATTGATTGTGTTATTTTCAATAATGCAAGACTTACAATTACACTTCCTATTATATCAGCGTTAATAGAACATAATACTACTTCAATATTTTGCAATAATAAACATGATCCAATTGGAATGTTTGTTCCTTTTGGAATTCATACAAAAGCATATGAAAAATTAAATGAACAAATAAATTGGAATAATGTAAGGAAGAAAAATCTTTGGAAAATGATTATAGAACAAAAAATTTGTTCAGAGAAAACAACAATTCGATTTCTAAAAGAGGATGTTGAAACTATAAATAAATTAGATGTTTTACAGCATTCAGTAAATTCCAATGATAAAACCAATCGTGAAGCAATAGCTGCACGTATCTATTTCTCAAATTTATTTGGTGAAGATTTTACACGAAATAGGGATTGCCCTGTTAATTATGCATTAAATTATGGATATAAGATTCTAGCAAGTTACATTTCAAGTTGCATTACAGGAAGAGGACTTTTACCTGCACTAGGAATCCATCATATTGGACCAGAAAATGCATTTAACCTGACTTACGATTTTATAGAACCGTTTCGCTATATTATAGATGTTTGGACATATTTGTATATATATAGTATGGATAATGATGCGTTTCTGTCAGGACATAGACAACAATTAAATCAAATATTCAATATAAAAATTCGACTTGAGGACACATGGATGAGATTAGATGATGGAATTTCTAAGATTGTTGATTCTTATATTTCTTATTTAAATAATGATAGAGATACTATATTGCGTATTTCATATAAGGATGGTATTCAACTCAATGAATAAGATAGGTAAGTTTATGCGTATTTTGTTACTTTATGACCTGCCATCTGTTACAAATGCAGATAAAAAAAATTTATAGAAATTTTGTAAAGTATCTTACAACGGAAGGATTCATCCGTATACAAGAATCTGTTTTTGTTAAAGCTTGTTTAAATGCAAATGCTGTAAAAACATGTAAAACACGAATACGACAGAATTCTCCGGCAAAAGGAAGTATACGATTATTTGTTTTAACAGAAGAAAACTATCAAAAGGGAGAGAACATCAATGATAATTACTCATTTGCAGAACTTATTCAAACAACGGATTATTATATACAAATAGGAGATGAAATTGACTATGATGAGAATTAAATATAATGAACAGAATATCATTCTTCCAGATTTGCGCCTTATTAATATTTTTCAAAATAATAGTAACTATAAAGGTTTAGAGGAAATGCTAGATTATTATTTTGGAAAAAGAAAAAGTCAAAGTGCTCTGTCAAAGGGAACGAAAATTACCCGATATTTTGCAATGAAATGAATTATATATATCTTGAAAATAATTTAAATATGATTTCAGATAATTTGGAATTGAAGCAAAAAAGTTTTCTAAATGGATCATTGGAAGAATTTGTTAAAGCAAATCAAAATGATTTTAATACATTGGAATCTATTCGAAATAATGTTAGGGATTTCAGAACGGATCAAGGATTTTATAAGATTCAAAAAATTTTAGAAAGAGGATTGCAATGTCATTGTTCTTTAGAATTTACAGATTTTCCTTATTCATCAATATTATCAATGTTAAGCTTTAAGTGTGATGGGATTCCCAAAGAGAAAAAACTAATGATGCTATATAATCTTTCTATATATTTGCAACGAGCAAAACCACTTATAGTAAATTTATCATTTAAAATTGACGAAAACGTGTTAGATTGGATTTACGCTTACAAAGATAGTAATGTCTACTTTATAGTATCAGCGGATCAAATTGATTGCTCTATTTTACCAGAAAATGATATGCTACAATATATAATTTTGAATGATTCTGAAAGTATAAAAACTGAAATGTATATGCCTGAAGAATTTGATATGCTTTGTTATTCGCAAAATAGTTATATTCAAAAATATATGCACTTACAAAGCCGAAATATACAGAAAATCGCATCTGATTTTTCGAAAAAAGACAAAAATTATGTATGTTTAACAGTAAAAAAATGCAATTTTATTAAAAATTAAATTAAAGATAAATTGCTATTTATACTTTATATATAGTAATATTTACCTAGTAAAAAGAATATCTGATTTTAAGTATGGTTCTTTTTACTAAGTTACTGACTGTATACGTATCAATGATATCTTCGCATAGATTTTAAGTATGGTTCTTTTTTACTAAGTTACTGACACAGGTCGGTTTACGCCTGCAGGCTGTATAGATTTTAAGTATGGTTCTTTTTTACTAAGTTACTGACTGGATGTCCACAACAGTGTAGAGTCGGCTGTGATTTAAGTATGGTTCTTTTTTACTAAGTTACTGACAGTGATCTTGTAAGATTTAGAAGAAAAAAAGAGATTTTAGTATGGTTCTTTTTTACTAAGTTACTGACGTATTATTGAATAATATGATGGGGCAGTTAGATTTTAAGTATGGTTCTTTTTACTAAGTTACTGACAGCAAAGTGTTTTGACGCTGTTTTAAATAGATTTTAAGTTAATGTTCTTTTTTACTAAGTTACTGACTAAATCCTAGTATTGTTGCAATCGCAGTTGATTTTAAGTATGGTTCTTTTACTAAGTTACTGACAAAAGATACGATCGTATTCCCCTAAGCAGATTTAAGTATGGTTCTTTT
>ENA-OQAN01000999-OQAN01000999.1-human-gut-metagenome-genome-assembly--contig:-NODE-999-length-13300-cov-1.949518_pt1 | contig 13300 bp, 17 predicted proteins | sample MGYA00242735_ERZ504527 | MGnify/ENA primary metagenome ERZ504527 (study PRJEB26092, sample SAMD00036230) | human gut metagenome | host: Homo sapiens | study: EMG produced TPA metagenomics assembly of...
CAAAATTATTATTCTTTTTGCTTTTTGTGTGGAAATCATTGTAATGGAGCAAATTGTTTCTTATAAAATCATATATGTTTTATTTTGAAACTAAAATCTTGTATTGTATTTTAAATTGAAACTTAAATTGTTTTATATATGATAAATTGATACAAATATCGTTCTTTATGAATCTTTTTGTATTCGATTTGGATGAAGAGATAACTTAACATTGCTTTTTTCCAGGTATAGATAACTTATTGTTTACAAATAACGTCAGCAGAGGGCATATAATTTTTGTACAAAAATTTTTAGAAACATCGAGAAGTTTCTAGTAAAATATCAGCATATTTTTTTAAAACATCAGCATATTTTCGGAGAGAGGTGAGTATACTATTTATAAGCAGGTTTATAGCCATAAAAAAGGCCTCGTTACCACTTGATAAACAAGAAGTAATCGACGGCCTCCCTTTTTATTTTATTATATTTTATATCCAGTTCTGTAAGCGCTGCATGGCTTCCTGACATTCTTCACGTTGTCCGAAGGCTGTGAGGCGTAAATAGCCTTCACCGCTGGGACCGAAACCAACTCCCGGAGTACTTACGATGTTTACCTCGTATAGTAACTGGTCGAAGAATTTCCATGAAGTCATACCTTCCGGAACTTTCAGCCAGATATATGGAGCATTTATACCTCCGTAAACACTGAATCCTGCTTTTTTCAGACCTTCGCGCATGATACGGGCATTCTCCATGTAATAGTTTATAGTTTCTTTTATCTGTTTCTGCCCGTCGGGGGTATAGATTGCTTCTGCGCCGCGCTGGGTAATGTAGCTTGTTCCATTGAATTTTGTACATTGACGGCGGTTCCATAGCGGATTAAGCGGAATACGCTGTCCGTCCAGGCTGGCTGCTGTTACCTCTTTGGGGATGACAGTATACCCGCAACGTACACCGGTGAATCCAGCTGTTTTCGAGAAACTGCGGATTTCGATTGCCACCTTTTGGCTCCTCGTATTTCGTAGATGGAGTGGGGCACGTTAGGCTCCTGAATGAAGGCTTCGTATGCTGCATCGAAGATAATCAGTGTATCATTCGAGAGTGCATAATCTACCATTTCTTTAACTGTTCGTGGGTTAGAGTAGTGCCTGTCGGATTGTTAGGATAGCACAGATATATCAGGTCGACTCTGTGCTTAGGCAGCTCGGGTATGAAATTGTTTTCTTCTGTGCATGGAAGGTAAGTTACATTACTCCATTTTCCGTTTTCATCCAGTGTTCCTGAACGTCCGCACATGATGTTACTGTCTACATAAACAGGATATACCGGATCAGTAATTCCTATGCTGTTGTCCCAGCGAAGCAGTTCACCAATGTTGCCGGTATCACTTTTGGCTCCATCGCTGATGAATATTTCCGATGGGCTGAGGCTGATGCCACGTGAGGCAAAATCATGTTTGATAATTGCTTCTATCAGAAAGTCGTATCCTTGTTCCGGTCCGTATCCGCGGAAAGTCTTGGCGTTTGCCATTTCATCTACGGCACGGTGCATGGCTTCTATGCAGACGGGACGGAAGTGGGCGCGTGACGTCACCTATTCCCAAGCGAATTAAATTTTTTCCAGGATGAGTAACTTTAAATGCATTGACTTTTTTAGCAATGTCCGAGAATAAGTAGCTTCCCGGCAGCTTCAGAAAATGTTCGTTTACTAATGCCATAATGTATAATTATATTTCTATTTTACCATCAAATACTTTAGTAGCAGGTCCTGTCATATAAATATGATTATCGCCTGCCCATTCTATTTCAAGTGTTCCTCCATCCATTACGATGGAACTTTTTCTGCCACATCGGTCTGTAAAGCTGAGGCTACAGCTGTGGCGCATGCTCCTGTACCGCATGCCTGAGTGATTCCAGAGCCTCGTTCCCATACTCTCATCCGGACTTTGCTGTCGGTAAGAACCTGAACAAATTCTACATTTACCCGGTCGGGGAACAAAGGATGATGTTCTAGGGCAGGACCTACTTCTTCCAGCTTTATTTTGTTAATCTCGTCAACAAAGATTACCAGATGGGGGTTACCCATTGATACGGCGATGCCTTTGGAGGCGATATAACCTTCACCCAAAGCTACTTCGTGAATATCTGTCGGAATACCCATATCGACCGTTACGCTTTCTACCGTGTTTTTATCGTTGAGGTGCAGGTGTAAAATTTTGATGCCCGACAATGTTTCGAGCTGGATGTCTGTCTTGTTGGTAAGACCTTCTTCGTATAAATATTTGCCGATGCAACGGCTGGCGTTTCCGCACATGCGAGCTTCGGAGCCGTCGGCATTGAATATACGCATTTTTAAAGTCGGCCTGATCTGAAGGGCAGATAAGAACCAGTCCGTCGGAACCAATACCTGTATGGTAGCGGTCCATTCGACTGACAGTTCTTCCGGATTATCTATCGGATAGCGCAGGGTGTTGACATAAATATAGTCATTTCCTGCGCCATGCATTTTTGTAAATTCAATTTCCATATCAGTTTATTGTTGGTTGAATGGCAATGCAGTATTATTGCTTTTTTAGTAAGCAGCCTCGTGTACTCCGGCTACTGCGCGGCCACTCGGATCGTTCAGGTTTTTGAAACTTGCGTCCCATGCCAGTGCTTCGGCTGTAGAACATGCGACACTTGGTACACTCGGTACGCTTTTGGCTGCCGACGCACTGGGGAAGTGTTCTTCGAAAATACAACGGTAGTAATATTCTTCTTTGTTCTGTGGCGGATTGATCGGGAAACGTTCTGCTGCATGTTGCATTTCCTCGTCGCTGACAGCGGCTGCTGTAATTGCTTTCAGGGTGTCAATCCACGAATATCCCACTCCGTCGGAGAACTGCTCTTTCTGTCGCCATGCTACACTCTCTGGCAGAAGAGAAGCAAAGGCATCACGTACGATACGTTTTCGATGGTTATGTCCCGGACACATTTTTACAGCCGGTTCAGGCGCATGGCTACATCCAGAAACTCTTTGTCGAGGAACGGCACACGACCTTCTACACCCCATGCAGAAAGTGATTTGTTGGCACGCAGGCAGTCGTACAAGTGGAGTTTGGAGAGCTTGCGGACAGTTTCTTCGTGGAAGGCTTCCGCTGTAGGGGCTTTATGGAAGTAAAGGTAACCTCCGAATACTTCATCGGCTCCTTCACCACTTAGTACCATTTTGATACCCATCGACTTGATGACTCGAGCCAGCAGATACATCGGAGTAGAGGCACGGACGGTTGTCACGTCGTATGTTTCGATGTAATATATAACGTCGCGTATGGCATCCAGACCCTCCTGAATCGTATAATTGATCTCATGATGTACAGTACCGATATGTTCGGCTACCAGCCGGGCTTTTTCCAGATCGGGAGCACCTTTCAGACCTACGGCAAAGGAGTGCAGCTGAGGCCACCAGGCAGGAGCTTTCCCATCAGTTTCGATACGTTTGTCGGCGTAAATCTTTGCTATGGCGGAAATAACCGAAGAGTCCAGTCCGCCTGACAAAAGCACTCCATAAGGAACATCGCTCATCAGCTGACGGCGTACGGCTGCTTCGAGAGCTGTACGCACCTCGTTTACCTGAGTGGTATATGCTTCTGATTCGGGTAATGAAGTATAACGGTCTTTTACGGCCTGATATTCCATCCAGTCACGTTTGTACCATCGCTCCATTTTACCTTCTCTGCTCCAGTAATAGTGTCCGGGAAGGAACGGTTCATACTCCTCGCAGAATCCTTCCAGAGCTTTCAGTTCACTGGCACAGTATACGGTTCCGTCTGCATCATGTCCTATATATAAAGGTATAACGCCTATCGGGTCACGGGCTATCAGAAATTCATCACGCTCTTCGTCATAGAGGCAAATGCAAAAATGCCGCTTAAGTCTTCCAGAAAGTGTATGCCTTTTTCCTGATAAAGTGCCAGAATCACTTCGCAGTCACTGCCTGTCTGAAAATTATATTTGCCGGCATACTGCGCACGTATGTCGCGGTGATTATAAATTTCGCCGTTTACGGCAAGTACTTTTTTTCCGTCGCTTGAATAGAGGGGTTGCCCTCCTGATTGCGGATCGACAATGGAAAGACGCTCGTGTGCCAGTATGGCGCTTCCACCGCAGTAAATGCCACTCCAGTCCGGACCGCGGTGGCGTATCTTTTTCGCCATCGACAAGGCTTTCTTGCCTGAGTTCTGGCGTTTGCTGTTTGATATTGAAAATGCAGGCTAATTCCACACATAATGTTTCTGTTTTAAAATGTTCTTTAATGGCTGCCCTTTTGCAGCATAGCATCAATTTCAGCGGCTGCCCGGCGTCCTGCTGCTATACATTTTACTACCAGGCTCGGACCTGTAGCAGCATCTCCGGCTACTACCGCGTTTTGAGGAAGCTCGGGTAATTGTGGCTTGAGGAATCCCATGGCAAGCAATACTAAATCTGCTTCTATGATTTCTTTTTTGCCAGTAGGACGCATTTGAGGGCGTCCGCCGTCTGCTGCGGGAATCCATTCCACCTCTTCAACTTCTACGCCACATACACGTCCGTCTTCAGTTCCCAGAAAACGGTTTGAAGTAAGACTCCAACGGCGTGTACATCCTTCCTCATGACTTGAACTGGTCTTCAGAACTACGGGCCATTGTGGCCAGGGGGTTGCGGGATTATGACCAACAGGAGGTTTAGGCATGATTTCTATCTGGCATACACTGATAGCTCCCTGACGATTGGCTGTTCCGATACAATCGCTTCCTGTATCACCTCCTCCGATTACGAGAACTTTCTTGTTCTTTGCCGTGATACGTTCTTCGTCGCTGAATGTCTGTCCGGCTAGAACTCTGTTTTGCTGTGCCAGTATTTCCATGGCAAAATGAATGCCGCGAAGTTCACGTCCGGGGATGTTCAAGTTGCGTGCCTCTGGTGTTCCTGTACAGATAGCGTATGCGTCAAATCCTTCGGGTAAATGTTCCAAGTCGATTGTTGAGTTTGTCTTGAAGCAAATACCTTCGTCTTCCATAATCTTCAGTCGGCGGTCGATTACTGGTTTATGCAGTTTAAAGTTCGGTATGCCGAAACGTAATAAACCTCCTATATATTCGTCTTTTTCGAATACTGTAACCTGATATCCCCGACGGTTTAATTGATTGGCAGCAGCCAGTCCGGCAGGTCCGGAGCCGATGACAGCAACTTTTAATCCGTTTCTTTTGTATTGTTTTGCTGTAATATATCCTTCTCTGAATGCTGCTTCGATGATAGCAGCTTCGTCTTCTCGGATAGTAACCGGTGAGTCAATACTCAGCTTGAGCACACATGACTTCTCGCATAGTGCGGGGCAGACCCTTCCAGTAAACTCCGGAAAATCGTTTGTACGGGTTAATATTTCATAAGCTTCACGCCATTTACCATTACTTAATGCGTCCTGAAATTCGGGAGGACGGTTGCCCAGCGGGCATGCCCAGTGACAGAAAGGTACACCGCAGTCCATGCAGCGTGATGCCTGCAACTTGCGTTCGCTTGAGTTCAGTGTTTGTTCTACTTCTCCAAAGTCAGAGATGCGTTCGTGGATGGGGCGATAGCCTGCCTCCTGGCGAGGTATATTTAGAAATGCTTTAGGATTTCCCATGTCAATAGTTTTATTAGTTGTTCTTTAGTAATCTCTTTGTACTTCTGCTATTTTCTGCTGAAGCTTTTTCATTTGTTCTTCTGCCAGTACGCGCTTGTATTCGATAGGAGTGACTTGAATAAACTCGTCTACATGTTGCTGCCAGCTATCGAGCAGTGTACGTGCTAACTTGGAACCTGTATATTTCCAGTGAGATTCTATCAGTCGCGAAGTTCTTTACGTGCAGCAGAGTCTTCCAACAGGCTGAGTTCCACCATTTCCATATTGCAGAAATAATCGAATGTGCGTTCCGGATCCCATACATATGCGATACCGCCACTCATTCCGGCAGCGAAATTTCGTCCGGTATGTCCTAAGACAACAACTCGTCCGCCTGTCATATACTCGCAGCAGTGGTCGCCTACGCCTTCTACTACAGCAATGGCTCCTGAGTTTCTGACAGCAAAGCGCTCACCTACACATCCGTTTATATATACTTCTCCGGTTGTAGCTCCATACATTAGGGTGTTGCCGGCAATTGTATTTTTTGAAGCATCAAAGCAAGATCCCATTGGAGGAAGTACAGCTATACGTCCGCCGCTTAAACCTTTACCGACATAATCGTTTGCTTCACCTTCCAGACGGAAACTGATACCCCGTGTAAGGAATGCGCCGAAACTCTGACCTGCGGAGCCTTTGAATTTGACATTAATAGTTCCATCGGGTAGTCCTTTGTGTCCATATCTGGTGGCAACTTCTCCAGCAAGCATAGTTCCTACTGAACGGTCTGTATTCGAAATGGTATATTCCAATTCTACTTGTTTCCCTTTTTCCAGTGCTTCGTGTGCCGCAGCAATGATTGATCGGTCTTTTACCTCAGAAAGATCGGTAGGATGGTCGGCCGTATGGTGGATATCTGTTCCGTTATCTACCTGATGGAGAATACGGCTGAAGTCTAATCCTCCTATTTTTCCAGCATTATCATGCGGAATAATCTCGATAAGGTCTGTTCTGCCAATAATGTCTTCCAGACGCGTGAAACCCATATCAGCCAGATACTCTCGTACTTCCTGAGCAAGGAATTCGAAGTAATTGATCAGGTAGCGATAGTGTCCGCGGAAATGTTCACGCAATTTTTCGTCTTGGGTAGCGACTCCTACCGGACATAAGTTGGTGTGGCATTTACGCATCATTACACATCCCAACACAATCAGAGCAGCTGTACCAAAAGCGTATTCATCGGCTCCCAGCAATGCCATGCTGATGATGTCACGACCCGTTTTTAATTGTCCGTCTGTTTGCAGGCGAACTTGTCCGCGCAGTCCGTTAAGTACGAGTGTTTGCTGTGTTTCACTCAATCCTATTTCAGGTGGAATACCTGCATATCTCATCGAAGAAGCTGGTGATGCGCCTGTTCCTCCTTCTGCTCCAGAGATAACAATTAAATCAGCTTTGGCTTTCGCTACTCCGGCTGCAATTGTTCCTACACCGCTTTCTGCTACCAGTTTCACACTGATAGTTGCACGTGGATTTACATTTTTCAGATCGAAAATAAGTTGTGCCAAATCTTCGATACTGTAAATGTCATGATGAGGTGGAGGAGAAATGAGGGAAATGCCAGGGATGGAGTGACGTGTACGTGCTATCACTTCATTGACCTTGAATCCTGGTAACTGACCGCCTTCTCCCGGTTTTGCTCCCTGGGCTACTTTGATTTGGATTTCTTCTGCATTGACCAGATATTCAGTTGTGACTCCAAAGCGTCCTGAAGCAATCTGTTTGGTCTTACTGCATAAACTGATGTCTTCATTGTCACTGTCGGAATGATATACGGCGCTGAATCGTGCACTGTCTTCTCCACCTTCTCCGGTATTGCTTCGTGCACCCAGTTTGTTCATGGCAAGTGCCATGGCCTCATGAGCTTCTTTACTGATGGCACCGAATGACATTGCACCGGTTACGAAATGTCTGACAATGTTTTCTACCGGTTCGACAGAGTTTATGTCTATCGGATTACTCCGGAAACTGAAAAAGTCACGAAGGAATACAGGAGCTGACTTCTCGTTTGCTTTTTGTGTGAACTCCTTAAACTTCTTGTAGCTTCCGGTACGAGTGGCCAGTTGTAGCAAACTAATGGTATCAGGGTTCCATGCATGTATTTCACCATCCTTGCGGAAAGAGAATTGTCCGATATTATCGAGCATTGCTTCTGCTTCATCATCGGTGATGGAAACTCCAGCGGTGTGGAATTTCAGATAATCGTTTGCAATGTCTTTCAGACCGGCTCCGCCGATAGTAGAAATACAAGTACCGAAGTATCTTTTCATCATTTCCGAATTCAATCCTACAGCTTCAAAAAGTTTTGCGCCACGATATGATCGGATGGTGCTGATACCCATCTTGCTCATTACCTTATATATCCTTTACACAAGGCCTTTATATAGTTCTTTTCGGCTGTATTGTAATCCAGTTGTACGTCGCCTCTCTTTACTAATCCGTCTATTACTGCAAATGCCATATACGGACAGATCGCACTTGCACCGTAGCCTAATAATAAGGCAGCGTGCATTACTTCGCGTGCTTCACCACTTTCAACTATCAGAGCAGTCTGTACACGTTTTTGTACTGATATCAGATGATGGTGTACGGCACTTACAGCAAGTAAGGAGGGAACTGGTGCGTGGCTCTCGTCTATATCCCGATCTGAAAGTACAATGTAATTAGCTCCTCCATCGACTGCTTCTTCTGCTTTCTTGCATAGGTTGTCAATAGCGGCACGCAATCCGTCTTCTCCAGTTTGGGCGTCAAAGACCATTTTTAGCTTTACAGTACTGAAGCCCTTGTATCTGATGTTGCACAATATATCAAGTTGTGTATTTGTCAGTATCGGATGAGGCAGACGTACCATCTTACAATGCAGGGCATCTGGGGTAAGAATGTTCTTTCCTACCGCACCAATGTATTCAGTCAGTGACATTACCAGTTCTTCACGAATTGGATCAATCGCTGGATTGGTAACTTGGGCGAACTGCTGTCTGAAATAGTTGAAAAGCAGCTGGGGCTTTTCTGATAAGACGGCAAGCGGGGTGTCATTTCCCATTGAAGCTGTTGGTTCAGCCCTGTTTTACACATTGGAGTCAGCGTTCTTTCTACGTCTTCACGTGTGAATCCGAAAATACGCAACCGGCGTCCGGCTTCTTTTACTGCATTTTCTACTTTACGTCCGCTCCGCAATGTATCGAGCTCGATACGGTTGGCAGAAAGCCATTCTGAGTAAGGTAGGGCAGAAGCCAGGTTTTCTTTTACTTCATTGTCATAATATATTTTTCCCTCTTGTGTGTCGACAAGTAGAATCTTGCCGGGCTGCAACCTTCCTTTTGCTTCAATCTCGTCGGGATTGAAACTGATTGTTCCTGTCTCGCTTGCCACAACCATTGTGCCACTCTTGGTAACCAGCCAGCGTGCCGGACGGAGTCCGTTACGGTCGAGCATACCTCCGGCATAGCGGCCGTCGCTGAAAAGCAAGGCGGCTGGTCCGTCCCATGGTTCCATTAAGATGGAATGATACTCGTAAAAAGCCTTTAATGCAGGGCTGATAGGGTTTTGTCATTCGTCGATTCTGGAACCATCATGCAAGTGCATGAGGTAAACTTAATCCTGACATGACAAAAAATTCCAGTACGTTATCCATCGAAGCACTGTCGCTCATACCTGGTTGTATGATGGGGCGTATTTGTGAAATATCTCCTAGTGCTTCCGATGACAATACGCTTTCTCTGGCTTCCATCCATGCACGATTTCCCCGGATCGTATTTATCTCACCATTGTGTGCCATCATACGGAATGGTTGTGCCAAGCTCCATGTAGGGAAAGTATTGGTACTGAAACGTGAATGTACCAAGGCTAGGCACTGGTAAAATAGGGTTGTGTCAGATCGGCATAATACTCTCGCAACTGAGTGGAAGTAAGCATACCTTTGTATACCATGTTCCGGCTGGAGAGTGATACTATATAGAAGTCTTTGTGTTCGATTCTGTTCTCTATCTTTTTCCTTATTATATATAGTTTCTTTTCAAGAAATTGTTCGTCTGCCTCTGCCGTAATAAATATTTGTTTTACATCAGGCTCTGTTGCAAGAGCATCTTTTCCGAGCACATTTGAATTGACAGGAACACTTCGTACGTGCATGAGCGTCATACTTTCGCGTTCTATTTCTTCAATCATTATGCTCATGATAGCTTGTTGAGCCTCTTTATCTTTGGGCATAAAGACTAGTCCGGTTCCATATTTCCCTTTTTCGGGCACAGGGATTCCTTGTAGCAGAATGAATTCATGAGGTATCTGGACCATAATTCCAGCTCCATCCCCCGTTTTATTATCTGCTCCTTCAGCACCGCGATGCTTCATGTTTTCCAATACTCTTAGGGCAGAGTCTATCAAATCGTGCGATTTTGTACCATGTAGGTTGACTATCATACCTACACCACAAGCATCATGTTCATTGGCCGGACTATATAGTCCGCATTGATGTTGCGATATATTTACGCTGTTATTTGATAAAATGTAACCTTTTTCTTTCATTTGCTTTCTTATTTTGTTTTTATATCCGTTTGTTGTTTCTTTGTGTTTGCAAAAATATATATATGCTTTCAAAAAACAAATAAAGATGAAAGAGAGTTTTGATAAAATATATTTTTCTATTACAGTTTCTTATATATGTATTAATTATTGCTATTAAAAATAACAATATATTACTTTATTGCTGTAAAATGTTTTAATTTGATTATTTTGCTTACAGGAAAGTATTTTTTACAACATCCCTTATAAAGTAAGTTTTAAGTTATACAATGATATACTTTTCTACTTTTGAAATATTCACCTGCGTGTTTACAGAACATTTTTTACCTTTGCAGTATGTTTAGACAAAAGGTTATTCAATATATAAATGAGAAACACTTGTTTCATCGTAGCGATAAGATACTTGTGGCATTGAGTGGCGGTGCAGACTCCGTTGCTTTGCTGCGTGTGTTGTTGCTGGAAGGATATAATTGCGTTGCGGCACATTGCAATTTTCACTTACGTGGTGAAGAATCTGACCGGGATGAAGAATTTGTTCAGAATTTGTGTCGAGGGCTGGATGTGCCACTTCAGGTTATACATTTTGATACGAACGGATATGCTTCCCGAAAAAGAATTTCTATTGAGATGGCTGCACGCGAACTTAGGTATGAATGGTTCGAACAGGTACGTCTACAGATTGGAGCAAGTGTGATAGCTGTAGCTCATCATCGTGATGACAGTGTAGAAACTTTTCTCTTGAACTTAGTCAGAGGGACAGGTATTAATGGACTTAAGGGAATTGCTGCTGTCAATGGTAAAGTGGTGCGTCCGCTGCTTGACGTCAGCCGTGATGACATATTGGCTTTTCTTGCCGATTTGAAACAAGATTATGTGACCGATAGTACAAATCTGGAAGATGAATATCTGCGTAATAAGCTTCGTCTTAATATTATCCCGTTATTAAAAGAGATAAATCCTTCTGTCTGTGAATCAATAACTGAAACTGCACGCAGACTGTCTGATGTGGAGGCTGTGTACCGTAAGTCGATACAAACAGTATGTACAGAAGTAACAGAGAGGAAGGTAAATTCAGTATTTCCCGAATAATGAAAGCTGTAGCTCCCCTTGCCGTTTTGTTTGAATTACTACATCCTTATGGCTTCAATGCTGTTCAACTGAAGAATATATATCGAAGTTTAGGTACAGAATCAGGTAAATTGTTTTATTCGGAACTATGTTTTACTGCGTGACCGCGATTATTTATTTCTGAAAAGAAGAGAAGAATCGAAGGAGGATCAATCTTACACTTTACATCAGGAAATTTGTCAAATAGAAGATGGTTTTGAGGTTTCCCGAAATCCTGAACTTGCCTGTTTGGATGCCGATACTGTAAAAGAACACTGTGTTGTCGCCGGTGGCAGTCGGGGGATAAGTTTGTTCCTTTCGGTATGCATAGTTTCAAAAAAGTGCGTGACTATCTGCGCGATCGTAAATATCTTTGTTTGAAAAAGAGAACCAGTATGTAGTCTGTTCGGGAGAGAATATTGTATGGCTGGTGAATGAACGTACTGATAATCGTTTTCGTGTAACCGAAAAGACGCAAAGAGTTTTGAAACTTTGGATAGAGTAAGGGACAGCCGGACTTAATAAATACCTATAAATAGGGATTGCGTACCTGTATAGATTGTCTTACTTTGTAAACGAATATAATGTATGAATTCTATTTTTAATATGTGCGGAACCAAAATATATAAGCCAACCGATAAGATGAGTGACTTGATTTGCGAAAACTATGCTTTGTTGCAAGTCTTAAGCCGTTTTGGTGTATCACTGGGATTCGGAGATAAGTCAGTACAGGAGGTATGCAGCATGAATGGAGTAGATTGTACCACTTTTCTTGCTGTCGTAAATTTTCTGACTGAAGAAAATAATCGTATGCAGGATCACGTGACCGGGCTTTCTGTACCTGCTTTGATGGATTATCTACAGCGGGCCCATTCGTATTTTCTGGATTTTCAGTTGCCTACCATACGCCGTAAGTTGATTAAGGCTATAGACTTTTCATCTCAAAATGAAGTATCGTTTCTGATACTCCAGTTTTTCGATGACTATGTAGGTGAGGTCAGAAAACACATGGAGTATGAAAATGAGAAGGTCTTTACCTACGTACGCGGCTTATTGAACGGTGAACGTTCCGCCCAATATAATATAGGAGTCTTTGCGCGTCATCACGATCAGGTAAATGCAAAGCTGACCGAATTGAAAAATATCATCATTAAGTATTATCCGGCCAACGGCGATAATCAGTTGTTGAACGCAACATTGTTCGATATATTTAGTTGTGAAGAAGATTTGGCATCGCATAATCGGGTAGAAGATTACTTGTTTGTCCCTGCCATAATGGAATTGGAAAAGGGGGAAAAATGAAATCTCAGGAAATAATCTTGATAGCTGTGGCAGAAACTTCGGTGATAGTCCGGAGCGGACTGGTTGCGGTACTGAAGCGCCTGCCTGACATGAATATACAGACTATTGAAGTGACATCAAAAGAAGGACTTCAGCATTGTATGGAAGCACATACACCGAATATTCTGATTGTGAATCCTCAGTTCGAAGGGTGGTTCGATTGGTGGATGCTTTCAAAGAACATTATCCTCATCTGGAAACAAAGATTGTATCATTAATCTGCACTTTTGTAGATGCCAATCAGTTGAAGGGATACGAAGAAAGCATTAATCTGTTTGATGATGTTGAATCTTTGGAGAAGAAAATCTCTGTACTTATGAATTTTGCAGAAGAAGATGATTCCGGTCAGGATACACTAAGTCAGAGAGAAAAAGAAATTATCGGTTGCGTAGTACGGGGGATGACCAATAAGGAAATAGCCGAAAAACTCTATATTTCTGTTCATACTGTAATCACCCACCGACGGAATATTACGCGCAAGCTGCAAATTCATTCAGCGGCCGGACTTACTATTTATGCTATTGTAAATAAGCTGGTGGAACTAAGCGAGGTTAAAATGAAAATATAGTGTTCTTATCTGGAATGCTTCTAAAATACCTACAAATAGGTATTGCTGAGATAGGCAAATGACCGTATCTTTGCAGTGTTAGTCATATGAAATTACGTAAAACCA
>ENA-OQAN01001000-OQAN01001000.1-human-gut-metagenome-genome-assembly--contig:-NODE-1000-length-13290-cov-2.451113_pt1 | contig 13290 bp, 19 predicted proteins | sample MGYA00242735_ERZ504527 | MGnify/ENA primary metagenome ERZ504527 (study PRJEB26092, sample SAMD00036230) | human gut metagenome | host: Homo sapiens | study: EMG produced TPA metagenomics assembly of...
TTGGACCTTTAGCTCAGTTGGTTAGAGCAACCGGCTCATAACCGGTCGGTCCTGGGTTCGAGTCCCCGAAGGTCCATTTTAAAAGTTTTTATATTTTGTATGGCCCAGTGGCTCAGTTGGTTAGAGCGCCGCCCTGTCACGGCGGAGGTCGAGAGTTCGAGTCTCTTCTGGGTCGTTCATATTTGGGGTCTTAGCTCAGCTGGGAGAGCATCTGCCTTACAAGCAGAGGGTCATAGGTTCGAGCCCTATAGGCCCCATTTTTGAACAAATTAATTGAATATGCGGGTATGGTGGAATAGGCAGACACAAGAGACTTAAAATCTCTCGGGGGCAACTCCGTGCCGGTTCAACGTCCGGCTACCCGCAGTATCAGTAAGATTCCTTTTTAGGGATCTTTTTTTGTATCATAAAATTTATTGATGAAAACGGGAAAATATTCCTAGCTTATTGGTAGGGATATTGACAAGGCTATTTTCCCATGATAGAATCCTGACAGTTGTAAAACAAATCGGACAGATATAAAAAATATATCCGTTGTCAGTATAAATATACATGGAAAGAATATAAGGAGAAGTCAGAAAATGCTGAATCAGTTTTCAAGAACAGAATTATTAATCGGAAAAGAAGGAATGGAAAAGCTGAAAAATTCCAGAGTCGCAGTATTCGGAATTGGCGGTGTTGGCGGATATACGGTGGAAGCACTGGTCAGAAGTGGCGTAGGTACCCTGGATCTCATTGATGATGATAAAGTATGCCTCACCAATATCAATCGCCAGATTTACGCAACAAGAAAGACCGTAGGGAAATATAAAGTTGACGTGGCCAGAGAACGTATTCTTGAAATTAATCCGGATGCAGTTGTAAATATCCACAAAACATTTTATGTGCCGGAGACAGCAGATTCCTTTGATTTTCCCAGTATGATTATGTAGTCGATGCGATCGACACTGTAACTGGAAAGCTGATGCTCGTAGAGCAGGCAAAGGCTTCAGGAACACCGATCATCAGCTCTATGGGGGCCGGAAATAAGATGGATCCAACAGGTTTTATAGTGACAGATATTTATAAAAACGTCTGTCTGCCCCCTTGCAAAGGTCATGCGCCGTGAACTGAAAAAACGGGGAATCAAAAAACTGAAGGTGGTTTACTCACAGGAGAAGCCAATGACTCCAATTGATGATATGGCGATCAGCTGCAAGTCTCATTGCATCTGTCCTCCGGGAACAGAAAGAAAATGTACTCAGAGACGTCAGGTACCGGGAAGTAATGCCTTTGTGCCTTCCGTAGTGGGACTGATCATTGCCGGTGAGGTTGTAAAGGATCTTATTAAATAAAAATTGGATCATTCTGTGTTACTGAGAAGGGAATGAACAGTAACCATTCTGTAAGAACAGATATTGCATGTATACTTATATTGTGCAATATCTGTTTTTTTGTGATAAAATATTTTTTACAGATAGTTTTGTAAATAAAAGAGAAGGACAGATAAAGTATGGGGATCGTTGAAAAATTTATAAAAGAAGGACAGCTGACAAAGGAAGAATATCCGGAACTTCTGCACTTATACCAGGATCCGGATGCGGTTCGTCTGCTTCGGGAAGAGGCTGTCCGTATACAGAAAAAATATTTTGGAAATAAAATATATACAAGAGGTTTGATAGAATTTACCAATTACTGCAGAAATGACTGCTATTACTGCGGGATTCGCCGTTCTAACAGGAATGCCAGCCGTTACCGCCTTACAAAGGAAGAAATCCTGCAGTGCTGCGAGAATGGATATGAGCTGGGATTTCGGACATTTGTGCTCCAGGGAGGGGAAGACCCATGGTTTAATGATGATCGGATGGTTGACATTATCCGGTCCATCAAACAGGGATATCCGGACTGTGCGATCACGCTGTCCATTGGGGAGAAATCAAAAGAAAGCTATCAGAGATTTAAAGATGCTGGAGCAGACCGCTATTTACTCCGTCATGAGACGGCCAGTGAGGAACATTATCGTTATCTTCATCCGGAGAGTTTAAGTCTTGCAAACCGTAAACAGTGTCTTTATACCCTGAAGGAGCTGGGATATCAGATAGGTGCCGGATTTATGGTAGGTGCGCCGGGACAGACGCTGGAGTATCTGGCGGAAGACCTTGTTTTTCTTAAAGACCTGAATCCGCATATGGTGGGGATCGGACCATTTGTCCCGCACATGATACGAAATTTGCAGAGGAACCGGCAGGAAGTGTGGATCTGACACTGTTTCTGCTGTCTGTCATCCGGATCCTGCTTCCACAGGTACTTCTTCCGGCAACACAGCACTGGGGACCTGGACCCCAGAGGCAGGGAAAAGGGTTTTCAGGCGGGTGCAAATGTAGTAATGCCCAATCTTTCTCCGGTGAAGAACCGTAAACAGTATGAGCTTTATGATAACAAGATCTGTACAGGCGAGGAAGCAGCAGAGTGCAGAGGGTGCCTTACCAGACGTGTGGAGTCTGTAGGCTATGAAATCGTTACAGACCGTGGAGATTCCCCGATGACAGATTGACACGGGGTACAAAATACTTTCTTTTTTCAGCGATTTAAGGTAAAATATCAGTAAGATCAGATTGCTAAAAAATTAACAGCTGGTCAGAAATAAGCGGAATTTTCCTGCAAAGCGGAATGCAGGAATGATGGAGTGCGTAAAATATGGAAAAATCAGAAAAATGCTGTGCGGAGCAGACTTCTGGAAGCGGGGAAGGAAGAATTCAGAGACAGGGGATTTCTGAAGGCTTCTCTTCGTGCGATCTGCAAAAAAAGCAGATGTGACTACGGGAGCGCTATATTTCTTTTTTGAAAGTAAAGCAGCTCTTTTTGAAGAAATCGTGGAAGAGACGGTAGAGGATCTGAAGCGGATCATGGGAGACTTTACGGATCAGGAAAAACAACTGCATCCGGAAGAATATGACAGGATACTTATGGAATTTATCTGGGAAAACAGGGACATCGCAAAAATCCTCATAGATGGAGCTGAAGGTACCAGATATGTGAATTTCCGTGAGGATGCCTGTACGAAAATGGAGCAGATCCTTAATGAACGTTTTCAAAAGGAATGTGGACAAGAAGTTGATCACGAGCTGGTACATATCCTGGTACAGATGAAATTTCAGGGATATTGTGAACTGCTCCGAGGAAACTGCTCCAGGGAAAACTCCTGGAAATTTCCAGAATTCTGCAGATATGTTCCAGCCAGTGCCTTCTGGCAATTGAGGCAGAACTAAACAGAAAGCATTAAAAACCATTGCTCATTCTCCTAAAGTATGTTATGATTAACTTGGTTAGCTTTAACAAACCGAGGGAGGTGTAAATAACGTGAGATCAAATGAATCATCTGAAGATTATTTGGAAACGATCCTGATCCTTGGAAACAGGAGTTCTCTTGTAAGAGCTGTGGATATCGCGGCAGAGATGGGCTTTAAGAAACCGAGTGTCAGTGTTGCCATGAAGAATCTTCGCCAGAAAAATCTCATCACAGTAGCCGACAACGGAGATATCCGTCTGACAGAGGACGGACATAAGATTGCCGATAAGGTATATGAACGTCATCAGCTGATCTCTTCCTGGCTGATGATACTGGGAGTCCAGGAAAAAACAGCGATTCATGATGCCTGCAGGATCGAGCACATAATCAGTGAGGAAAGCTTTCAGGCATTGAAAAAGGCAGTTTATGAGCTGAGGGAGCAGCAGGCTGTGCTCCATGGAGAAACCGCGGATCAGGTTTGATCCCTGCAGCAGAAGCTATCAGGAATTGACAACTGAAAAAATAAGAATATAATGGAAATCCAGGTTATGAAATGGAGGATACCAAAAGATGAAATTACTTTTTATACGACATGGAGACCCGGATTACACAATAGATTCCCTGACCGAAAAGGGCTGGAAGGAAGCGGAATTTCTTTCTGAAAAGATCGCAGCTCTTGATGTCAGGGATTTTTATGTTTCTCCGCTTGGAAGAGCAAAGGATACCGCATCCTGCACACTGAAGAAAAACGGAAGAACAGCTACAGAATGCAAGTGGCTGAGAGAATTCGACGTAAAGATCAGAAGACCGGATCTTCATGGGGAAAAGATCATTCCCTGGGACTGGCTTCCCCAGGACTGGACGAAGATCGAAAATTTCTACAGCTTTGACCGTTGGTGGGATAATGACATCCTGCGAGAGGGAAAAATGAAAGAAGAGTATGACTGGGTCACACAGAATTTTGATAAAGTTCTGGCAGAGCATGGCTATGTTCGGGAAGGACATTATTACAGAGCAGAAAAAGCCAATGAAGATACGCTTGTGTTTTTCTGCCATTTCGGTGTAAGCTGTGTACTCATCAGCTATCTTCTCAGTATCTCTCCGCTGGTGATGCTGCAGAATTTCTGTGCGGCGCCGTCATCGGTGAGTACCATTGTTACAGAGGAGAGGCGAAAAGGGATCGCGTCCTTCCGTATGAGCTCTTTTGGAGACATTTCTCATTTGTATGCGCATCAGGAGCCGCCGGCTTTTGCTGCCAGATTCTGTGAGACATATGATAACAAAGAGCAGAGACACGACTAAAAAGCGAAAGAAACGGCTGTAATATTTCGGTTTTTTCCGGAAGACCATGGTAAATAATGATCAGCAGGATTATTTTGGAAAATGATTAGACTTCGTTAATAAATTTTATAAATTTATTAGAAATTGTACAAATTTCTCTCACATTTATCCTGTATGATATAAACATCTTAAGAGAACAGAAGCTCTTAAGAAAAACTCTTTCCTTTCCCTAAAATATGTATGAAGATAAACCACCGTTCCATTGGCAAGACAGAGCCGACAGGACGGTGGTTTTGCATTGCAGAAAAAAACTGCCGAATGACAGAGGAGATAAAGATTTCCAATGTTTATCGGCAGCGTTTTTTTGTTGTCTGAGATTTATTGGATATACAGCTTCAGGCACAGCTACGGCCTGCGATAGCGGTTAAAGCAGGAATATATTTCCTGGATCCTGGGCATGGCATAACCGCATGGAATATAAGAGCCTTCCGAGAAGAAGGACAATCCCTGCCTTTTCAGCTGAGTATCCAGATAAGTGATGATCTCCGGCAGAGTACGTTTTCCGTCAATAAGATGTTCGTAGGCATATTTCAGAAGCAACGCCAGGGATGCAGTTTGCTCGGAGTCGATCAGCTGCTCCACATAGCGGAGATCCACTTCGGTTTTTCCAAGAGAAAAGCCATCTTTGCCGTGAACCTTGGTTTTCAGTCTTTCCGGCTGTCCGGGACGGCTGTGGCGGGATGGAGCACTTTGGCCCTGGTCATGATGCGATGGCTTTCCGGAAGGCGGAAGGCAGGGGCCTCAATGTCTGAGAGAGGATATTCCTGACAGAGCTTTTTGGTGGCTGCTGTGATGTCCACCGGATGATAATTATCCATCTGGATCACAGTATCCGCAATATGGAAAAAGCTCCGGAGCTTCCGGCAACCAGGATAGTGGAGATCTCTGCCTTTTCATAGAGATCCCGGGCACGTTCCAGAAATGGAGTGATGGGCTCCTTTTCCCGGCAGATCACCCGCTGCATGAAGGAATCACGGACCATAAAGTTGGTGGCAGAGGTATCCTCGTCAAGGAGAAAGACTTTACTTCCGGCCTCCATACTTCCACGATACCGGCAGCCTGTGAAGTGCTGCCGCTGGCATCCTCTGTAGAAAAGCAGAGGGTGTCTTTTTTATTTGGAAGATCGTTGATAAAAAGAGAAATGTCCACATCTTTGATAAAACGGCCGTCCTCAGAGCGAAGCTTCTGAGCAGAAGGATCGGTAATGACATACTCCCGGCCATCGCCGGAAATGTGATCGTAAATTCCCAGCTCCAGTGCGTTAAGTAAGGTGGATTTGCCATGGTAGCCGCCACCTACGATCAAAGTGATGCCGCAGGGAATGCCCATGCCTGTGATGGTTCCTCTGTGGGGCAGCTCCATGGAAACTCTCAGGCTTTCCGGAGAAACAAAAGGAACAGAGTTTTTCATCGGGCGTGAAGAGATGCCGCTTTCCCTGGGGAGGATAGCGCCGTCACTGACAAAGGCAGCCAGAGAACGTTTTTTCAGTTCCTGACGGATAAATGCCTGATCTTCGGCAAGGCAGATGGCTTTTCTCAGCGCTTCCGGGTCAAGATTCCGGTAAAAAAAATGCCTTGTGAATACAGACCGGAAGAAAATCGAAGAGGATTTTTTCCAGTTCGGGGGATTGATGGTTCTGCCATTGGCCGGGAAACCGATGAAGAAACGGGCAGTGATGCCTTTTTCCGTTATTTCACAGGCGGTACGTGCAAGAACCTCCTGACCGCAGTGGCTTACTGAGATCAGGCCGCTTTTTCCGGAGCCTTTTGCACGGAAGGTATAACGGTTTACCTGCTGTTCAAACTGGCGGTTCAGAAAGTCTCCCAGTGTGATGCGGGTCAGGGAATCCTTATAATATTCTGCCGGAAATCCGGTGTCTCGGTGGGAAAGCTTCACACTGATGTGAGAGGGAGAGGCAAAAGGATCCCCCTGCACGTGGTCAATGGACAAAATATAACGGTCAAACTGGTATGCACCCCGCAGAGACTTGTATGCAGGATAGCTTTTGCGGTTGATGCTGTGAAGAAGCTCTTTTAGCTGAGCAGATGCTTGCATGTTGTTTCCTCCTTTGCCCTGTTGGAGCATACAGGTAAAGTCTACGGTGAAACAGAAAGCTTTCCGTGTGTGAGATACCTGAAAATTTTGGATACAGGGCCAATTCTTAAGAACTACTATAACGAATCATAAAGATTTTGTAAAGAATGGGAATTGCGGTGGAAATTCGTAAATGTTTGACCTATAATAGTAGACAGATTGCAGATAATATGATGAGAAACGCAGCTGCCGGAAGCTATAAAGAAAGGTGGACCACTAAAATGGAAAGAAGAAATGCGTGGCTTTCTTATAAGGAAGCAGAAGAGACAGAAATGGAGAAGCTTGCGAAGGCTTACAGAGAATTTTTGGATAAAGGAAAAACGGAACGGGAATGTGTTGCAGAAATCGTGAAGGAAGCAGAGGCTGCCGGATATGAGTCTCTTGAGTCGAAGCTTGAAAAAGGCGAGAAGATCAAGGCCGGTGACAAGGTTTATGCGGTAGGGATGAAGAAGATCGTTGCTCTGTTTCATGTAGGAACGGAAGAGCTTTCCGGAGGTATGAGCATTCTCTGTGCACATATCGACTCTCCGCGACTGGATGTCAAGCAGAATCCTCTGTATGAGGATACGGATCTGGCTTATCTGGATACGCATTATTATGGTGGCGTAAAGAAATACCAGTGGGTGACACTGCCTCTTGCCATGCATGGTGTTGTTGCAAAGAAGGACGGAAGCATTGTGGAGATCAGCATTGGTGAGGATGCGGAAGATCCGGTACTTTACATCACAGATCTTCTGATCCATCTTTCCGGAAAACAGCTCCAGAAAAAGGCAGCAGAGGTTATTGAGGGTGAGATGCTGGATATCCTGATCGGCAGTAGACCTCTTGCAGAGCTTCCGGATGATTCCAAAAAGGATGCGGTAAAACAGAATGTGCTGAAGATTTTAAATGAGAAGTATGGTATTGAGGAAGAGGACTTTCTTTCCGCAGAGCTGGAGATCGTTCCGGCAGGAAAGGCAAGAGACTGTGGACTTGACCGCAGCATGATCGCAGCATATGGACAGGATGACCGTGTATGCGCTTACACATCCCTTGCGGCAATGCTGGAGATGGAGGAGACACCGAAGCGTACCGGCTGCTGTCTCCTTGTAGATAAGGAAGAGATCGGAAGCGTTGGTGCCACAGGCATGCAGTCCAGATTTTTTGAGAACAGTGTGGCAGAGCTTCTGGACGGAATGGGCTGCTATTCCGAGCTTGCATTAAGAAGAGCTCTCCGTAATTCCAGCATGCTTTCTTCCGATGTAAGTGCCGGCTATGATCCGGCCTATGGTGAGGCTTTTGAGAAAAAGAATGCAGCATATCTTGGACGCGGTATCGTTCTTAACAAGTTCACCGGAGCAAGAGGAAAATCCGGTTCCAACGATGCCAATGCAGAGTACGTTGCAAGAGTTCGCAGGATTTTTGATGATCACAATGTTGCTTTCCAGACAGCAGAGCTTGGAAAGGTTGATTTTGGCGGAGGCGGAACCATCGCTTATATTGCGGCACTTTACGGAATGGAGGTTATCGACAGTGGCGTGGCAGTGCTGAGTATGCATGCTCCGTGGGAGGTTACCAGCAAGGCGGATGTATATGAGGCATACAAGGCATATAAGGCGTTTTTTACTTGATGCATAAACAGATGTATAAATGGCGTCAGTTCTGAAGACATTCAGGTGATCTTTTCGTTACAGATCAATGAGCGGGGTTTTCCCGGAAATGACAGAGCAGTCTGCCTGCTGCTGTTTTGGCTTGGAGCGTTCCGACGAGAAACAGCAGTATCCCCTGCAGACTTCGCTCTGTATTTTTAACCTGATCAGGGAAGCTCTCTGTTTCAATGGCGAAAAGCAATAAGCAGAGGAGAGGCTTGCCTCGGACTGATTTATTTTACAAGGAGTAATTTTATTATGGAAGATGCATTGGTACGGGTAGTAGATCTGTGCAAGGTTTACAATCCCGGAGAAAATGAGGTGCGGGCGCTGGATCATGTGAACCTGGAGATCCATAAGGGTGAATTTGTGGCTATTATCGGACAGTCCGGTTCCGGAAAATCCACCTTTATGAACATGCTGGGCTGCCTGGATGTCCCCACCTCCGGGAAATATTATCTGAATGGAACAGATGTATCCACAATGAAGGATAATGATCTCTCGGTGGTACGAAATAAGGAGATTGGTTTTATCTTTCAGGGCTTTAATCTGATCGCAAATCTTACGGCGCTGGAAAAACGTGGAGCTTCCTCTGATCTATCGTGGGATCGACCGGAAAACAAGAAGAAAGCTTGCTGTGGAATCTCTTAAAAAAGTCGGACTTGAGAAAACGTATGGACCATAAGCCAAACGAAATGTCAGGGGGACAGCAGCAGCGTGTGGCTATTGCCAGAGCTATCGCAGCCAGGCCGCCGGTGATCCTGGCAGATGAACCAACGGGAAATCTGGACTCTGCATCCAGCAGGGAAATTATGGAAATCCTGAAGGGAATGCACAGATCAGGAGAAACCTTGATCCTGATCACTCATGATAATGGGATCGCGGCTCAGGCCAGACGTGTGGTCCGGATCATGGATGGAAAAATTGAATCAGATACGATCAATGAGGAATTTGTCGAGGAGGCTTAAGAATGAAAAAAGGGAAAAAGATTGTGATCGGTGTGGCAGCAGTGGCTGTTGTGGCAGGCGGTATTTATGCGGCATCAGGTGCAGGCCGCGGGGGATCACAGATTCCGCAGGTTGCTGTTACCAAAGCGGAGACAGGAGATGTGGAGGAGATCGTAGATGCAACCGGAACCGTTGTCAGTGATGAGCAGAAGACCTTTTATTCTCCTGTGAACGCACAGATCAAAAGCGTATCCTTCGCAGAAGGCGATACGGTTTCAAAGGGAACGAAGCTGATAGAGTTTGAAGTGAAGGATCTGGAGAGGGATAATCAGAAAGCAGAGCTGAATGTACAGTCTGGACAGTATGATTACAAAAATTCCATCAATAAATCCAATGAGCCCGGCAGAAGCAGGACAGCGCAAAAGCAAAGGTTTCCAGTCTGGAACAGCAGGTAAGGGAGCAGCAGAATTATCTGGCTTCCCTGAGATCACAGCTGGCGTCTGTACAGGCTCAGGCTGCGGCAGATGCGCAGGCACAGGCCCAGGCGGAGACCCAGGCAAAGGCAGAGGCCCAGGCTGCCAGGGATGCAGAGACTCAGAGAGCGTATTCAGAAGCGCTGACTACATATCAGAATGAGACACTTCCGCAGTACCAGCAGGAGCTGGGACAGCTGAATTCCGATTATGTAACGGCACAGAATGCTTATAATCAGGCAGATACCAGTTATCAGATGGCTTTTGCACAGTGGCAGGCAGAGCAGAGCGATGAGAATGCCCAGGCGCTGGATGAAGCGGAAGCAGCAAGAAGTCAGGCAGAGATCACCTGCCAGGAAGCAAAGGAAGCTTATGAGGATAAGAAGGCCAGCCAGCCAAAAATGCCGGAGTATTCTGATTACAGCAGTAGTGCGGCCGGTGATTTTGTTACCGATGGAGCTTCAGAGGAAACACCGGGGCTGACAGATCAGGCATCTGCGGATGCTTCTTCTGCAGGAAGTACAGTGGATACTTCTGCCATTGAGAATGCAATCGAACAGGCAACCTCTGATCTGGCGGATCTGCAGTCGGACCTTGCTTCCCAGAAATCCATTGCAGAGGCGGATTCTGCCAGCCTTACAGAAGAAGAGAAAGAAAAAATGCGTGTCAGCAACAATCTTACTGAGCTGGATGCAAAATCTGCGAAAGAGCTGGATAGAAGAAGGAAAAAAAGGCATTTCGGCGGATTTTAACGGCGTCATTTCCAAATCAGCAGTCCAGCAGGGCGCAGCGGCAACACAGGGAATGGAGCTTTTTACCCTGCAGAATACAGATAAGGTCAGCGTTGATATCAATGTGTCCAAGTATGACTACGATAAGGTAAAGGAAGGCCAGAATGCGGACATTACCATCGGCGACAGGAAATATACCGGCAAGGTGACTAAGATCAGTCACATTGCGACAACCAACGAAAAGGGCTCCACACTGATCTCTGCCACAGTGAGCATCGACAAGCCGGACAAGGATATTTTTCTGGGAGTAGATGCGAAGGTAAAGATCTATGCAGAAAAGGCAGAGGATGTGGTAACGCTTCCGGCAGGCGTGGTAAATATCGGCAAGGATGGTTCCTTCTGTTATGTGCTGAAGGATGGTGTGATCACGAAGCAGGATATCACAGCAGGAATCAGTTCCGAGGATTCTGTTGAGATCACAGATGGCATTAAAGCCGGAGATGAGGTCATCGAGGATCTGGGCTCCCTGGAAGAGGGAATGAAGGCAGAGGCAGCAGCGGCAGACAGTGACAGTGCAGCAGAGACAGGGGAGACTGCCGATGAGTAATATTTATGAATATATCAAAATGGCGATCCATAATATCATGGCCAATAAGGGAAGATCCTTTCTCACCATGTTAGGGATCATTATCGGTATTGCATCAGTGATCGCCATTGTGTCCATCGGTGAGGGTACGAAGAATCAGATGAACAGTGAGATCAATGATATCGGCGGCGGCCAGATCGCTGTTTACTGCAGTGATGATGCCATAGCAGACCAGGTCTGGATCGAGTCGGAGGATATTGATGCAGTCCGGGAGCTGGATGGCGTGGAAGGTGTTAATGTTTCGGAGTCCTATACAGGCGAGACCGTAACCGGAAAGGGTGATTTTAATCTTACAGTGACCGGGGAGCCCAGGATGCCAAGCTGGTGGATAATGCTTCTGTGAAGTACGGAAGCTATTTCGGACAGAAGGAGGTCGAAGAGGGAAAAAACGTCTGTGTGATCTCCGATGCCGATGCGAAAAGGATTTTCGGAACGGATGATGTAGTGGGAATGACACTGGACATTACCTGCTATGATCTGACCAAGACATTCCGCATCTGCGGAGTCACCACACAGAAAGAGAACGGAACCTTTGTCAGCTATACTTACGATGGAATGCCGGTGACCATAAATGTGCCTTATACGGCCATGGACGACTTTACCGGAAGCAGCGGAGAATTTTATCAGATCATAGTTCAGGCGGATAAGAGTCTGGATTCCCAGGCGGTCGCAGATAAGATCATAAATCTTCTTGAGAGACGTCACCAGTGTGCCGGAGATGAATATTTCCAGGTACAGAGCTTCCAGGATGTTATGAAATCCATGAATCAGATGCTTGGTATGGTGACTGCGTTTATCTCTTTTGTTGCGGGCATTTCCCTTCTGGTAGGTGGTATCGGTGTTATGAACATCATGCTGGTATCCGTCACAGAGCGTACCAGGGAGATCGGTATCCGGAAATCCCTTGGAGCGAAAACCTCGTCTATTATGTTACAGTTTCTTGCGGAGGCGGCGATCCTGACGATCATAGGCGGCTGATCGGTATTGTGCTGGGGATTGCAGGCGGCTATGTGATCTGTGCGGTGATCAGCAGCAGTATGGGAATGACCATCACACCTGGGATCAGTGCGGGAACCATCCTGCGGCTACGCTGTTCTCCTGTGCAGTAGGTGTGTTCTTCGGAATCTATCCGGCGAAAAAGGCAGCGAAACTGAGCCCGATCGAGGCACTTAGACGGAATTAAAAAACTGTTGCTTTTGCATCAAAAATAGCAATAAAAAATATTTTTAAAAAAAATCAAAAAAAAGTTTCAAAAAACCCTTGACATTTTATAGGTCTTAGAGTATCATACATATTGTTGCAGCGGTGATACGAAATATCACAAAGGAAAAGCAACAAAGATGTGCGTTTAGCTCAGCTGGATAGAGCGTTTGGCTACGGACCAAAAGGTCGGGGGTTCGAATCCTCTAACGCACGTATAAAGCCTCTGGAATTGTTCCGGAGGCTTTTGTTTTGTGTTTCGGAAACAGGCGAAAAATTGTGTTGACACTGGTAGTGGGCCAGAGTAGAATAAAAAAACAGAAAAGAAAAATTTTTGTAAAGCTGTTTGTTTGATACAAGCAGCTTTTTTCAAAAGAAAAAGTGAACAATAACAAAAATACAGAATATCTGAAACACAGGTGAACCTATCAGGAGGAAAAAACAATGCCAGGATATCTGATCAAAGATACAACAAAAGAGGAACGTAAACAGATCGTGGAGGAATCCCTGGGAAATATTTCCGCGAACTGTGATGGCTGTATGGCGAGGCTTGCGGATATGTATCAGGATTATATTGACGGAAAGAAAGAGATCCGTGAGATCAATATGGAGTTCAATGCCAGGTATATCCGTGGAGATATGGATAAAGAAGAAAAACGAAGCTGCCCGATGTAGCGAACGGAGATTAACAGAAGCATGGATCAAAATGAAGTAAAATATGATAAGCTGCTGAAGATCAAAACCACCGGTCGTGACGATTCCAGATCGGATCAGTACTGTTATCCATATGAACCAACGCCGTACTGTGTACTGGAACGGCTGGCGTATTGTGGATATCCGGGGAAAAAAGAATCATCTGATCGACATGAGGTGTGGAAAAGGCAGAGTGGATTTTTTTCTGGCGTGGCAGGTCAGATGCCGGACTACAGGCGTGGAGTACGATGAACGTATGACAAAAGCCG
>ENA-OQAN01001001-OQAN01001001.1-human-gut-metagenome-genome-assembly--contig:-NODE-1001-length-13278-cov-2.089043_pt1 | contig 13278 bp, 15 predicted proteins | sample MGYA00242735_ERZ504527 | MGnify/ENA primary metagenome ERZ504527 (study PRJEB26092, sample SAMD00036230) | human gut metagenome | host: Homo sapiens | study: EMG produced TPA metagenomics assembly of...
AATATTTTGAGTGATTACAGTCACATTAAAGAATTTTTCCATCTCAGAGACCAGTTCATGCCCCTGGTTAGGCTTTACAGCAAACAACTGTTTACGACGCTCATTATAAAAATCAATCACCAATTTAGGGTTTGCCGCATACCCTTCTGGAGTAGCCACTTGCTCCACCGGATACTGATCCCATAAACCACCTGCATCACGAAATGTACTGATACCGCTTTCAGCACTCATTCCAGCACCTGTTAAAACTACTAAATTCTTCATTTCTAGTCCTCCTCTTTTAACTAAACACACAAAAATAAGAAAAATTAAATTGTTAAAAACAGATTCATTCAAATAAAACACCTACCTTTGTGCGTTTTGTATAAAACATCTTATAAAATAAATAGTTATGGATAAATTCAGTTACGCCATCGGCCTTGGTATTGGCCAGAATTTATTGAGCATGGGTGCTCAAAGTATTAATGTTGAAGACTTTGCTCAAGCAATCAAAGACGTATTAGATAGAAAAAGAAACGGCTATCAGCCACAACGAAGCACGTGAAATCGTAAACAAGTACTTTGAAGAGCTGGAAACCAAATTGAATGCAGAGAATATTGAAAAGGGAAAATCATTTTTGGAGGAAAAACGCAAAAAAGACCGGGAGTCGTGACACTTCCCAGTGGCTTACAGTACGAAGTGATTACAGAAGGTAACGGAAAAAAACCGAGTGCAACCGACCGTGTAAAATGCCATTATGAAGGTACCTTGATTGATGGGACTTTGTTTGACAGCTCTATCAACGCGGCGAGCGGCTATCTTTGGTGTGAACCAAGTAATCAAAGGATGGGTGGAAGCACTCCAACTGATGACTGAAGGTGCTAAATGGAAACTTTTCATTCCTTCAGAACTAGCCTATGGAGCACAACAAGCAGGAGAAATGATTCCTCCTCACAGCACATTGATTTTTGAAGTAGAATTAATCGAAGTATTATAATTATTAAAGCATTTAAGGCAAATGAAAAAAATTAGTTTTTTTGTAGCAATCGCTGCTGCAGCCAGCTTGGCTTCTTGTACAGCTCAAGCACCGAAAGCAAACATGAAGAATGACGTAGACTCACTTTCTTACATGATGGGTATCACCAACACGCAAGGTCTGGATATGTATATGAGCCAACAACTAGGCGTTGATACAGCCTATATGTCCGACTTCATCAGAGGTGTTAAAGAAGGTACCAGCAAGACTAGCCTAAAGACGTTGCTATATGGCAGGTCTTCAGATTGGTCAACAAGTTGGTGGACGTATGTTCGATATGATGAGCCAACGTATTTTCGGAAATGACTCTACTCAAAGTTTAAGTAAAGAAAACTTTCTGGCAGGTTTCATGGCTGCTTTGCAGAAAAAAGGCATGAATGTTACTATGGAAGAAGCCAACGCTTACGTTCAGTCTAAGGCAGAAGCAATCAAAGCAAAAGCTACTGAAGCCCAGTTCGCTGAAAATAAAGCTGCCGGTGAAAAATTCCTAGCTGAAAATGCAAAGAAAGAGGGTGTTAAAACTACATCAAGCGGCTTACAATATAAGATAATTAAAGAAGGTAACGGCGCTATTCCTACCGATTCTTCTAAAGTAAAAGTAAACTATAAAGGTACTTTGATTGATGGAACTCAGTTCGACAGTTCATATGATCGTAAAGAACCGACTACTTTCCGTGCTAATCAGGTAATCAAAGGATGGACTGAAGCGCTAACAATGATGCCAGTAGGATCTAAATGGGAACTTTACATCCCTCAAGAGCTAGCTTATGGTGCACGTGAAGCCGGTCAGATTAAACCTTTCTCTACTTTGATTTTCGAAGTAGAACTAGTTGGCATCGAAAAATAACCTCATTTAATACGATTTAGGCACTATAAAATATTTTGTGTAAATGTAAAATACGGGATTCAGTATTGGGTTCCGTATTTTTTATTTAATAGCTTTGCAAAATGAAGAAGATTATGAAAGAGAAGAATCATGCAGTGAGGTATTAAGTAAGAAGTTCCTTAACCAGTTCAAGACAGAAGCTGATGTCAGCAAGTTTCTGAAACAACTACACGCGCAGGTATTGGAGAAAATGCTTGAAGGTGAGATGGATGTGCATCTGGGTTATGAGAAGAATTCGGTTTCCGGTCATAACAACGGTAATTCCCCTAACGGCAGCTACCCCAAGAAAATCCAAACTGAACACGGTGAAGCGGTCATACCTATTCTCCATGACCGTAACGGTGAATTCGAGTCCATAGTTGTTCCCAAACACGAGGGTCATGGGTTTTCCATAGAAAAACTTATCTCCCTATATGCCAAAGGAATGAGCGTGTCCGACATTGAAGAGGAAATGCGTGAAATCTATGAAATAGAACTGTCCACATCAGCCATTTCCATCATCACGAACAAAGTCAACCAGGGCTGCTCAGGAATAACAGAACCGCCCTTTGGATCCGGTCTATCTCATCGTTTGGATGGATGGTATTGTATTCAAGGTTCGTGACAACGGAAAAATCATCAACAAGACTGTCTATCTCTGTGTCGGTTTGAAACAGAACGGCTTGAAAGAAGTCCTTGGCATGTGGTGGGAAAATCAGAAAGTTCTTCATTCTGGATGGGTGTCCTGACAGATTTGAAGGCCCGCGGAGTGCAGGACATACTGATTACCTGCACTGACAACCTGAACGGGTTTACCGACATCATACGTGCCGTATTTCCTCTGTCTTCCACGCAAATACGTGTTGTATATCAGATCAGGAACTCCTGTAAATATGTCGTTTACAAGGACAAGAAAGAGTTTACAGCCGATATGAAGAGCATCTATAACGCGCCCAACAGGAGCTGCTGCCGTGGAACTGGATAATTTGGAAAAGAAATGGGGAGGGAAGTACTTATGCCAATCCTCTCATGGAGGAATAACTGGGATGACCTGACTGTTTTCTTCCAGTTCCCATTGGAAATCAGGAAAAATAATCTACACTACAAACCTCATTGAAAAATCTGAATGGAAAAATCAGAAAGTACACTAAATCAAAACTTTCATTCCCGTCGGATGATGCGGTGAAGAAAATGGTATACCTCGCTCTGATGGAGATTGAGAAGAAATGGACAATGCCGATTACTAACTGGGGATTGATTATGAACCAATTTATGCTTATTTTTGAAAACGGGATTCAGATATAAGAGACTTATAACTGAATCCGTTTCTATTTACACAAAATATGGATACTACCACGATTTACAAATCAAATTTTCTTTTCCTTTATATCTGTACGCGCCTCAACAACATTAACTACATAATCGCCTAATTTTTCGCATTCACTGATAATATCCATATAATGAACCCCCATCTGATAATTATATTCCTTATTATTCACATCCAATACATTCTGATCCTTCAACTGGTTACGGTAATTGTTTATCTCATTCTCTATATTAAATGATTTGTTAGGATCAACCAGATGATATTCGTCTTCTTCCAAAGATACCATTTGTTGTAGTGCATTATCCGTCAATTGAAGCATCTGATGAATATGGTCATATTGTTTTTCCGTAAAATCTTCATTCCCTCTGAATTTATGATTGATAGTACGCGCCAAATGATAACAGCTGTCACCAATACTTTCCAACTCAGTCACTTCACGCAACATGGTACGTATTTTCAATTTACTTTCTGAACTCAGCCGCCCTTCAGAAACTTCATTCAGATAATTGGCTATCTCCAGCTCCATATTATCACTGATATTTTCATATTTCTCTATCCGGCTAAATAATTTGTTGAAATCATTCTCATTCGTAGTATGCAATAGATCACGCACCATACCAAACATACGGCGAGTACGCTCAGCAAACAAATTAATTTCTTTCCTTGCCTGGACAATAGACAATTCAGCAGTAGATAGCATACCACCAGAGATAAAACGCAAACGGAATTCCTCCTCATCCTCTTTTGGTCTGATTACCCAACAGACCACCTTTTCAATCGGTCCAATAAACCAAATCAATATCAACACATTACAGATATTAAAAGCTGTGTGGAAAGCCGAAAGTTTATAAGTAATTGCCACTTCAGGCGATACTCCTGGAAATAAGCGGTTAATCATTCCACTCACCATATCTACAAACGGATGGAAAATACATAAAATCCATACCACCCCAAATATATTAAAAATAAAATGAGCCAACGCCGCCCGCCTTGCTTGCGTATTCGCCGTCAAAGCTGCAATATTAGAAGTTACAGTAGTACCAATATTCTCGCCCATCACCAGTGCAATGCCCAAATACAAATCAAGCACACCACTGGAACAAAGAATCAATGTAATGGCCATAACCGCAGCAGAAGACTGTGCGCACATTGTTATTATTCCACCTATCAACAAGAATGATAAAATGGAAAAAAATCCCCATTCCTTGCAAGAGGTAATAAAACTGATGATAGCTGCATTATGCTCCAAATCCATATGCATGGCATTCTCACGTAACGTAGTCAATCCCAAAAACATGAACGAAAATCCAAAAATAAATTCCCCAAAAGATTTTTTCTGACTTTTATTAGAAAAGATTAAAGGAACAGCCAATGCAAAGAGAGGAAAAATAAGATTATTCATATCGATCTGGAAACCGAAAATAGACATAATCCAAGCGGTCACCGTAGTACCAATGTTAGCTCCCATAATTACAGAAATAGCCTGCCCCAAAGTCAGCAATCCCGCATTTACGAAACTAACTGTCATTACCGTTGTCGCAGTAGAAGACTGTACAGAAGCTGTCACAAATGTACCAGTTAACAGCCCGGTAAAACGGTTCGTGGTCATTGCCCCCAGAATATGACGCAAATGTCCGCCTGTCAGTTTTTGCAAGGCCTCACTCATGGTTTTCATCCCATACATCAGAAGTGCCAGTGAGCCTATCAGTTTCAAAAAAACAAATATTGACATGTAGATTCTCTTTTATTTATACCCTCTTCTTTATTACACTTTATTAAAAAAAACACAGAGGTACAAAGTATTTAATCCGTCATGAGTTAAACCTTGCACCTCTGCATCTATATCATTGTTCTGTTCACCATAGCCATTTCAGGTTAGGATTTCTTTTCCTTCACATTGCTACTGGCTTCCACCACATTAACTACATAATCGCCCAGTTTTTCACATTCTCCAATGATATCCATATAGTGTACACCCATCTGATAATCATACTCCTTATTATTCACATCCAGTACATTTTGATTCTTTAGCTGATTACGATAGTTATTTATTTCATTCTCTATATTAAACGATTTATTCACATCCACCACATGATGTTCATCTTCCACCAACGAAACCATTTGGGACAAAGCATCATCTGTCAACTGGAACATCTGATGAATATGATCATACTGTTTCGGAGTGAAATCCATATCACTCCGATGCTTACGATTAATTGTACGTGCCAAATTATAACAGCTGTCACCAATACTCTCTATTTCAGTCACCTCACGAAGCATAGCACGAATCTGCAACTTACTCTCAGAACTCAAACGCCCGTCGGATACCTGATTCAGATAATTAGCAATCTCCACCTCCATATTATCACTTATATTCTCATATTTCTCAATACGGCTGAACAATTTGTTAAAGTCATTGTCATTCGTGGTATGAAGCAGATCCCGCACCATGCCAAACATACGATGAGTACGCTCTGCAAAGAGATTGATTTCCTTGCGTGCCTGCAATATAGAAAGCTCCGCAGTAGAAAGCATACCACCTGTAATAAAGCGCAAACGATATTCTTCATCCTGCTCTCTCTGAGGAATGATTTTACAGACTGTTTTCTCTATCAACTTAACAAACCAAATAAGAATCAACACATTGCATATATTAAAAGTAGTATGAAAAGCAGACAGTTTAAAAGATACGCAACAGCCGGATCTGCTGTTTTCATTATATCTTCTACAAACCATGAAACCCCCATAGTTACAGGCTTGAAAAGACATAATACCCAAATAACCCCAAAAACATTAAACACCAAATGAGCCAGCGCAGCCCTCCTAGCCTGCGTATTAGCAGTCAGTGCAGCAAGGTTGGCTGTTATGGTAGTACCAATATTCTCGCCAAGCACCAATGCAGCCCCCAACTCAAAACTAATCCAACCATTGGCACACATAATTAAAGTAATAGCCATCGTTGCCGCCGATGCCTGTACAATCATAGTCAGGACTGTACCGATGACAACAAATAAGATAACAGAACCAAATCCCATATCGGTATAGTTCTGAACAAAAGACAACATTTCGGGGTTTCTACTTAAGTCAGGAGCATTCGTCTTCAAGAGAGAGAGGCCCATAAACAAAAAAGAGAAACCGAATATAAATTCTCCAATGGATTTACGGTTACTCTTTCCTGAAAATAATAAAGGTACGCCAACAGCCAATAACGGAAGCGCCATAGCAGCAATATCTACTTTGAACCCCAATGCAGATATAATCCATGCAGTAACAGTGGTACCGATATTCGCCCCCATAATGACCCCAATTGATTGTGAAAGCGTAAGGAGTCCGGCATTAACAAAACTTACTACCATAACAGTAGTAGCAGAAGAGGATTGAATTAACGCAGTGATAAGAACACCGGTTAACACTCCGGTTACCCGGTTGGTGGTCATCGCTGTGAGGATTTTACGCAGTCTGTCACCAGCAAACTTTTGCAGCCCCTCACTCATGATTTTCATTCCATAAAGGAATAGCGCCAGTGAACCTAGCAGCTTTAAGAAATCATAAAAAGAATACTCCATCTTTAATTAATTTGGTAGGAATTGGCTAATCTCCCTTTTATTCAGTAAATTTCAAGCCGTTTCACTACGTTAGTAATAATTATTACGATTATGTTACAAATCTGTTGCAAAAATAACAATATTTCAAAGAACTTCCCAATCGGAAGCTCACTTTTGGATATTTATAATGGTTTTAATCTAGATATCCCATATGGACCAGTCAGTGCCAAAGTCAATAACAAAGTAGAAGGCTCAATTACCGGGCCTATAATAATAAGGATGTGGAATTCCTGAATATGCTAAATCCTTCGGGAATGCGCACTTATGTCCGTTCACTTTGCTTCATCTTGTGCAAAGCGGTGGAGGACCTATACCCTGATGGAAAAATCATGCTTGAACATCCCGTATCCAAAGGATATTATTGCGACTTGCAGATAGGGCACGAGACCGGACTGGATGATGTTTCCCGTATTAAGCAGCGAATGAAAGAGATTGTGGAAGCCAACATCCCTTTCCATCGTTTTGAATGTCATACAACTAAAGTAGTAGAACTATTCTGCCGGAAAGGAATGATGGACAAAGTAAAACTACTTGAAACTTCAGGAGAACTTTACTCCTATTATTATACTTTGGAAAATACCATTGACTACTACTATGGCAGCCTGCTGCCCAGCACCGGATATATCCGCAAATTCGACATAGTGAAATACTATGACGGCTTGTTGCTGCGTGTCCCCAACCGTCAGAATCCGGAAGTACTAGAGGAAGTGGTAAAACAAGAAAAAATGCTGGAAGTATTCAAAGAACATCGTCGTTGGAATCAGATTTTAGGCGTAGGGACTGTAGGAGATTTCAATGTGGCCTGTAATGAACTATGCCACCGATCTGATTAATGTGTCCGAAGCCTTGCAGGAAAAAAAGATTTCCAATATTGCCGATGGGATATACCACAGAGGAAAAAAACGGTCAAAGAGTAAACTGGTTCTTATCTCCGGTCCATCCTCTTCTGGTAAAAAACGACTTTCAGCAAACGGCTCAGTATTCAGTTGATGGCAAACGGTCTGAAGCCTTACCCCATCTCCCTGGACAATTATTTTGTTGACCGAGAAAAGACACCAAAAGATGAAAAAGGTGATTATGATTACGAATCATTGTATGCATTAGATTTAGAGTTCTTCAACAAGCAATTACAAGATCTGCTTCATGGAAAGGAAGTGGAATTACCACGTTTCAACTTCACCACAGGAAGAAGGGAATTTAAAGGTGACAAACTTAAGATTGACGATAACATGATATTGATTCTCGAAGGGATCCATGCACTTAACCCCGAGTTAACTCCTCATATTCCCACCGAAAATAAATATAAAATATATGTATCGGCATTAACCACTATTCTGCTGGACAATCATAATTATATTCCGACTACCGACAACCGTTTGTTGCGCCGTATTATCCGCGACCACAAATACCGTGGTTATTCCGCAGAAGAAACGATCAGAAGATGGCCCAGCGTACGTGCCGGAGAAGAAAAATGGATCTTTCCATATCAAGAAAATGCAGATGCCATGTTCAATTCTGCCCTATTGTTTGAACTGGCCATTATGAAAGATTATGCTATTCCCATTCTAAGGAATGTCCCCAATAACAAACCGGAATATTCAGAAGCATATCGTTTACGCAAATTCTTGGAATATTTCGCTTCGGTACAAGATAAAGAATTGCCTCCTACCTCTTTACTGAGAGAATTTTTAGGAGGAAGCAGTTTCCGGTATTAACCTGTTATTAAACAGTATATAAGGTTTGTTTATGTGCGAAACAAACAGTAATTTCGACCACTATTAAACAAGTATAAGCGAATGCACTCCAAAGGCTATAGAAAACTGTTCAACTGCCTGATGTTCTACTGCTAAGAACATTTCTTCTTCAGGAGGGTATGCCAAAAGCCAGCAGACTGTACATTCATTAGCCACCATAAAGATGGATTGAATGACAGCGTATCTTACTTTTGGCATACGTTTCATTCTATTGATATCTTCTTCTGCATATCAATCGGTCGGCTCCTTCAATCCGTCCTTATGGGAATTCCTATTTATGAACAAATAAACCTTATTATAACTCTTATGATAACAACAACCAACGGAATGACAGACCGTATCCAACGCCTGCGTCAAGAATCTTTTAACGCACAACCTTCTCTGTCCATAGAACGTGCTCTGATAGAGACCGAATTTTACAAAGAAAACGAAGGGAAATATCCAATTCCCATTCTAAGAGCACTGAACTTTCTTGAAATCTGTAAACGGAAAACTATATACATAGGTAAAGACGAACTGATTGTAGGTGAACGTGGACCACATCCCAAAGCCGTATCTACTTTCCCTGAACTGACCTGTCACAGCGTGGAAGACCTTCATGTGTTGACACCCGCGAATTACAGCGCTATACCATCAGCCAAGAAGATATAGACACCTATGAACGCGAGGTTATTCCTTATTGGAAAGGGCGCACCCAACGCGAACGCATCTTCAATCACGTTCCCAAAGAATGGAAAGAAGCTTACGAAGCAGGAATGTTCACTGAATTTATGGAACAACGAGCCCCCGGTCATACTTCCTTGGACGGAAAAGTTTATCAATATGGCATGCTGGATCTGAAAGAACGTATTGCCCATGAGCTGAGAAATCTGGATTTCATGAATGATCCAGAAGCAACCGACAAACAAGAAGAACTGACCGCCATGTCCATCTCCTGTGATGCCGCTATCATTTTTGCCGAACGCCATGCTGAACTGGCCGAAAAGATGGCTGGACGAGAAACCGATCCGAAACGCAAAAAGGAACTGAAAAAAATAGCGGAAATCTGCCGATGGGTTCCTGCACATGCCCCACGTACTTATTGGGAGGCCATACAGATGTACTGGTTTGTCCATCTCGCACCATTACAGAGCTGAACGGATGGGACGCCATGAATCCAGGACATTTTGACCAGCATCTCACTCCTTTCTATGAAAATGACCTAAAAGAAGGAATACTGACTCGTGCAGAAGCCAAAGAACTAATGTCATGTTTTTTTATCAAAATAAATAATCAGACAGCCCCACCCAAAGTTGGCATCACCGCCAAAGAAAGCGGTACCTACAATGACTTTACCAATCTGAATATCGGTGGCATCAAACGCGATGGTAGCAACGGGGTCAGTGAAGTATCCTATATCATGCTCGAAACAGTAGATGATCTTCACCTGTTACAACCCGGAAGCGCCCTGCACATCAGTGTATGCACCCCAGAGCGTTTCCTGCGCGAAGGCTGCAAAGTAATCCGTAAGGGCTACGGCTACCCATCCGTATTCAATCCCGACACATACGTCATGGAACTAATGCGACAGGGAAAGACACCGGAAGACGCTCGCGAAGGCGGATGTAGCGGATGCATAGAAGTAGGCGCTTTCGGAAAAGAAGCTTACGTACTGACCGGTTACCTTAACGTCCCCAAGATATTGGAAGTCACCTTGCACAACGGAACTGATCCTGTGTCAGGCAAGAAAGTAAGCTTAGAAACAGGAGATCCCCGTACCTTCCGGACTTATGAAGAACTTTATGACGCATTCCTTAAACAAATCCATTATTTTGTAGATATGAAAGTACGTGTCAGCAACTACATTGACCGTATGTTCGCCAAATACGCTCCCGCCACTTTCCTGTCTTTGTTCATTGATGACTGTATTGCCAAAGGAAAAGATTATTATAACTGCGGACCGCGTTATAACACAACCTATATTCAATGCACCGGTTTAGGTACTATTACCGACAGTCTCTCCGTTCTGAAAAAACATGTATTCGAAGAACGTAAATTCAATATGGAGCAAATCATCCATGCTACCGACACCAACTTCGAAGGACAGGAAGCCATGCGACAATTCATTCTGAACCGCACACCTTTCTTCGGTAACGATGACGAATATGCAGACCGTATCGCCATCCAGGTCTTTAACGACCTTTACGACGCCATCGAAGGAAAGCCGAACACCAAAGGCGAATGCTTCCATTTGAACATGCTGTCTACTACCTGTCACGTTTACTTCGGCAAAATGATGAATGCCACCCCAACGGCCGTCTGGCCGGACGTGCCATCAGTGACGGTACCTCACCCTCACACGGAGCAGATACCCACGGGCCATCCGCCGTCGTAAAATCATTAGGCAAACTAGACCAGGTGAAAAGCGGAGGTACTCTGTTGAATCAACGTTTCCTGCCCTCACTGCTGAAACGTGATGAAGACCTGCCAAACTAGCAAGCCTCATCCGCAGCTATTTCGCCTTAGGAGGACATCACATTCAGTTCAATATAGTAGATACCGCCACCTTACATGCCGCCCAAAAGCATCCTGAAGAATATCGGGACCTGTTGGTACGCGTAGCCGGGTATAGCGATTATTTCAATGATATGAACGCAGATTTACAATATGACGTAATAGCCCGCACGGCACAAGAAACCTTCTGACAAAATGAATCTGATTTTCGACATCAAACGCTATGCTATCAATGACGGACCGGGCATCCGCATCACACTTTTCATGAAGGATGCCCGCTCTCGTGCGTATGGTGCCATAATCCCGAAGGCATTCGTAACGGAAAAGACAAACTATACACAGCCAAGAAATGCCTTGGCTGTGGAACTTGTCTGAAAGTATGCCCCAACGGTGCACTGACACTGACTCCCGAGGGTATTGTCACCGACAAACAAAAATGCGTGTTATGCGGACGCTGTGCCGAAGAATGTCCGGCAATGGCTATCGAGATATCAGGAACGGAATATACCGCCGAATACCTGATACATGAAATAGAAAAGGAAATCCCATTTATGGATCAATCGGGCGGTGGGGTCACTTTTTGTGGTGGAGAACCGTTGCTTCATCCCAAATTCTTGATTGATATGCTGAAACGTTGCGGACAACAGGGAATTCATCGGGCGGTAGATACCACCCTACTTGCCCGCAAAGAAACGGTGGATGAAGTGATGCGGAATTGTGAATTATTACTTATCGACTTAAAATCAATGGACAGTACCGTACACCAAACATTTTTGTGATGTTCCCAATGAATTAATTTTGGAAAACATCCGCAGAGTAGCAGAAGCCGGTTTCCCTTATTATATCCGCATTCCATTGATTGAAGGAGTGAATGCAGATGAAAAGAACATAAAGCAGTCTGCCGAATTTTTGGCCAGTCTTCCACGGCATCCTGAGATAATTAACCTATTACCTTACCATGATATAGGAAAGGGAAAGCATACAAAGCTAGGCAGTATCTATAATCCTAAAGGATATAAAATGCAAACGCCATCCGAAGAAGTACAACAGCAGTGCATACAAATCTTGACTGATTACGGTTTAAAGGTAACCATAGGTGGATAATTATATATCATCGGGGTAGATAAAAGTATTTCTATCTACCCCCAATAATTTTATCGCAAAGCCTCCACCTCTTCTGTAGTAAAAGGAACCTTCTTACCTAAAAGACGTGCCCCGTCCTCCGTTATCAAATAATCTTCCTCATTACGCAAACCTGTAAAGTCACGATAACTCTCCAGCTTATCATAATTGATAAAGTCCTTAAAGCGTTTTTCCGCTTTCCAATAATCAATCAGTTCGGGAATAAAATAGATACCCGGTTCTATAGTAAGCACAAATCCCGGTTCTAAAGGTCTGGCCAGCCTTAATGACTTACGGCCGAACTGAGTGCTTTTCGGTTGTCCGTCATAGCCGACCCATACCTCTCCCAAATTCTCCATATCGTGCACATCCAATCCCATCATGTGTCCTAGTCCGCACGGAAAAAACATAGCATGCGCCCCAACGGCCACCGCTTCAGCAGGATCACCTTTCATAATGCCCAGTCCTTTCAGCCCTTCACAAATCACTCTACAGGAAAGTTCATACACCTCTTTAAAAGGCACTCCGGGCTTCAATGCACGAACCGCTGCCGTGTGTGCGGCAACCTGAATGTCATACACTTCTTTCTGACGGATAGTAAACGTTTTATCCGCACAAATTGTAGACGACATATCACCAGCATATCCCATTTCAGTTTCCGCACCAGCATCCACCAACAGCATATCCCCCGATTTCACCGTATGCCCATGATAATGGTTATGCAAAGTCTGTCCGCATACCGTGGCAATAGTAGGAAACGAAAATCCACAACCATTGGCCTGTGCCACCGCTTCCAATGCAGCCACCACTTCCCATTCCTTCATTCCTATACGTAACACTTTCATAGCTGTAATGTGCATATCAGCCGTCACATTACAAGCACGTTCAATTTCAACCAACTCCTCAGCAGTCTTATAATTCCTCATATTCACGACTCCACGAATAAACGGAACAGACGGCTGTTCCATGCCAAGCTTTATATCCAACCAGTCCAACAGCTTCAATCTGTGCTCCGCACGATAAACAGGCAGATAATGAATCACCTGTCTTTTAGCAACTAGCTTTTTCCAAAATTACTTTCCATTCAAATTCCGAC
>ENA-OQAN01001005-OQAN01001005.1-human-gut-metagenome-genome-assembly--contig:-NODE-1005-length-13234-cov-4.027390_pt1 | contig 13234 bp, 12 predicted proteins | sample MGYA00242735_ERZ504527 | MGnify/ENA primary metagenome ERZ504527 (study PRJEB26092, sample SAMD00036230) | human gut metagenome | host: Homo sapiens | study: EMG produced TPA metagenomics assembly of...
GAAGATAAAACAAGACACATTTCTATCGAAATTCATTTTAATCTCAAACCCATCCCGGAGGTGGAACAGGTCACTGCCTGACCTGTCCCGCCGGGACGGTTCTCTTAAAAACACCATATAGATTTTTTGTACGCCGCCGCCCGCCATCGAGCAGAGTTTTACACCTAATTGGGGATAAAACAGCTTATGAGTGGCGGTGGCATCATCATTGTGGCACAGACGGTAATCCCACAGCTTACCACACTGTTCTCATAATTCATGGGTGGGATCATTGATAAGATTACTGAATTCATAAAGGAACTGTTGCAGGGGTGGGTTCTGACCAACTTTGAAACCATGTTTACCGATGTTAATGACAAGGTAGGCACGATTGCAGGGGAGGTCAGCAAAACTCCCAGCACTTGGAACTCCGGTATTTTTGACATGATAAAAACCCTGTCCGATAACGTGATGATTCCCATAGCGGGAATGATCATCAGTTTTGTACTCGTCTACGAGCTTATTTCCATGGTTATTGACAAGAATAATCTGCATGACTTCAATACGGCAATTTTTATCCGTTTTTTTATGAAAGCGTGTATTGCAGTCATGCTGTTAAGCAAGACTTTTGACATTGTAATGGCGGTATTTGATGTGGGAAGCCACATCGTCAATTCCGCAGCGGCAGCAATCAGCGGGGAAACCAGTATTGATGTTTCAAGTACGCTGCAAACGATGTTCAATGAGCAGTTTTCGGAGATGAGCATAGGCGAGCTGTTAGGACTGGGGATGGAGACCATGATCGTCAGTTTATGTATGAAAATCATGTCAGTCCTTATCACCGTCATTCTTTATGGGCGAATGATTGAAATATATCTTTATGTATCAGTAGCACCCGTTCCCTGTGCAACCGTAACCAACCGGGAATGGGGAACGATAGGAACCAATTATTTTAAGGGACTTTGCGCCATTGCATTTCAGGGATTTTTTATGATGGTGTGTGTCGCTATCTATGCAGTGCTTGTGGCTGGTGTGGCAGTATCCGACAACTGCATACGGCACTCTGGTCGGTGGCAGCATATACCGTTATTTTATGCTTTTCACTCTTTAAGACTGGTTCATTATCGAAATCTATCTGGAATGCGCACTAAGGGAGGAACGATATGGCAATATCCGTGCAGGTGCCAAAGGATTTGTCCGGTATCAAGACAAAAGTGGCACTGAACTTGACAAAGAGACAGATCATCTGTTTCAGCGGTGCGGCAGTAGCTGGGATACCCTTGTATTTTTTAACCAAGGGACTGATCGGAACATCAGCCGCATCACTTCTTATGATGGGAGCAATGCTTCCGTTCTTCTTTTTTGCGATGTATGAGAAAAACGGGTTTCCGGCGGAGAAGATTTTGTATTTTATGCTCCGGCAGAAGATACTCACACCGGGCATAAGACCATACCGGTCAGAGAACTTATACAAGCAGTTGGAAGAAAAAGAAAAATTACGAAGGGAGGTTCGTTATCTTGAAGAAAAAGCAAAAGGCAGAACCGGAAAGCCGCAGAAAAAGCAGTTATAAAGGCAATAGCAGGAACAACAGTAAAAGTGGCGGTCTTACCTTTTCAGAAAAAAAGCGTCTTATACAGTTAAAGCATATTTTATCGGGAAAGAGCATTGAGAAAGAAAAGCCGACTACCGCACAAAGGACGATCACTTTTGAAAAGATGTTCCGTGATGGTATCTGTCAGGTCAGCCACCGTTATTATACAAAGATGGTGGAATTTTTTGATATAAACTATGAGCTTCTGGAAGTGGATGACCAGGCGGACATACTGGCACAGTACAGCAAGCTTATCAATTATTTTGATCCGTCTGTGAAGTTTGACTGGTGCTTTTCAACAGGCAGGTCAACGAGCAGATGCTTACAGAACAGTTTGACATTCCGTGGCAGGAGGATGATTTTAACGACATCCGTGAGGAATACACGGAGATGTTAAAGAAGCAGGCGGCAAAGGGCAACAACGGTATCATCAAATCAAAATATCTGATTTTTGGTGTAGAAAGCAACGGCTACAAGGAAGCCAAGAGCCGCCTTAACAACATTGAAAAAGATGTCATACGGAACTTAAACAACATAGGAACCCTTGCGAGGGGACTGGACGGAAAGGAAAGACTGCGCATCCTGCATGAATATTTTAATCAGGATACCATGGAGCCTTTCCGTTTTTCATTTAAGGATTTGGCAGAATCCGGTAAGTCGGTCAAGGACTATATTGCACCGCCGGGATTTGATTTCCGCTATCCGAACCGCTTTAAGTCAGGGAATATGTATGGCTGTGTGTCCTATCTGGATATTATCGCACCGAAGTTTACGGACGAGCTGATCAAGCATCTTCTGGATATTGATGCTAATCTTACGATTTCCATGCACATGCAGACGGAAGATCCGGTAAAGGCAATCAAGAAGTTAAAAGCGGTCATTTCCAATATCCAGAAGATGAAGATTGAGGAGCAGAAAAAGGCAGTCCGAAGCGGTTACGATATGGATATTTTACCGACTGACATTGTGACCTATGAAAAGGATACGCTGGAATTTCTGGACGATTTGAATACGAGCAATCAGAAGATGATCAATATGACATTCCTTATTACCTGTTATGGTAGAACCAAGCGGGAATTGGAGAGCTTAATGCAGAGGGTGTCCGGTATTATTCAGCAGGCAAACTGTGACCTCAGATGTTTACAGTATTTACAGGAGCAGGGCCTTATGGCATCTGCACCGATTGGGTGCAATGAAACCGGAATTGAGCGTACCCTTTCCACAAAGAGTACCGCAATCTTAGTACCATTCTGCACACAGGAATTATTTATGCCTGCTCCGGCAATCTATTACGGATTAAATGCACTCAGCAACAACATGATCATGGCAGACCGCAAAAGGCTCCGTACACCAAACGGGGTTATCCTTGGAACACCGGGAAGTGGTAAGAGTTTCAGTGCAAAGCGAGAAATTTTAAGCTGTTTCCTTATCACAAAGGACGATATTATCATCTGCGATCCGGAGGGAGAGTATTTTGCACTTGTAGCTGCACTTCATGGACAGGTGGTAAAACTTGCCACCAATTCCAAAGACTATCTGAACCCTATGGATATTCAGTTGAGCCATAAGGGGGATAAGGAAGCATTAAAACTGAAATCGGATTTTATCATAACATTATGTGACCTGATCGCAGGTGGCAAGGACGGTCTGGAGAACGATGAGAAAGGCATCATTGACGAATGTATCCGTCATATTTATGACAAGTATTTTGAAAATCCGGTGCCGGAAAATATGCCGCTGTTGGAGGATTTATATGATGCCCTGTTAGCACACAAAAATCCAAAGGCAGAGCGTATCGCAAACAGCCTTGTGCTGTATGTGCATGGTTCCCAGAATTACTTCAACCACCATACCAACGTAGACAGCGGCAATCGTATCATGTGCTTTGACATCAGAGATTTGGGAAACCAGTTGAAAGAGCTGGGTATGTTAATCGTGCAGGATGCGGTTTGGAACAGGGTATCGCAGAACAGGGAGCGAAAGATTGCTACCCGTTATTACTGTGATGAGTTCCACCTTCTTCTGAAGGAGAAGCAGACAGCTATTTATTCCGTGGAAATCTGGAAGCGTTTCAGAAAATGGGGCGGTATTCCGACAGGTTTGACGCAGAACGTGGGCGATTTTCTTCGTTCTGAGGAGATTGAAGGTATTTTGGGTAACAGCGATTTTGTGTATCTGTTAAATCAGAATGCCAAAGATCAGGCAATTCTCGCTGATAAGCTGGGACTTTCTGATAAGCAGCTTTCCTATGTCACCAACTCCGAGCCGGGAAGTGGTCTGATACTGTTTGACAATGTGGTAATTCCATTTGTAGACAAATATCCGACAGACACCAAGACTTACAGAATTATGAATACCAAGCCGGAGGAATCGGTGCAGAAGGAGGACGCAGTATAAAATGGCAGAAAAAAGACAGAAGAAGCAGGCAGTAAAGGCATTTGAAAAAGAGACATTTTCCAAAGATAAGGAAGTGACTGGAGTAAAACATATAGAACACAGGCAGGACAACACCTTTTCTGTGGAAAACCAGTTTAGTGCCAGCGAGAAGCCTGTGAGCAATCTGCCAAGGGATGCGAACCATGGCAGTCGTACAGGAAAAGCAACTTCTGGTCACAGCGTCCAGAAGTCAGAGTTTAATACTGGGACAGAATACAGGAAAAATAATAAGAAAAAATATTACCGACAGCAACAACAGGACACTTCTGGTCACAATGTCCAGAAGTCGGAAGCCGAAGCGGAAAAGACATTCTTAAAGGAAAACAGCTTTATCAATGAGGAAAACGGTAATGCTACAAATTTCCATACAGAGGACGCAGACAGTTTTCAGGACAATTACCACGTTAGAAATACCTACCAACGGTCTGAGGAAAAAGGAAAATATCACAAAAGGCGTGTGCAGAGAGAACACGCACACAGAGAGCGTGCAAAGTCAGAAAATGCAAAGCAGTCCGATTATGGAGATCTTCAGACAAAGGACGCCACATTTTCGCAGGGGCAGGCGGACGAATTTACAGACCAAAAAGTACAGAAGGCTTTTGATAAGTCGGAAAAGAACCGCCGAAAGTTGCAGAAAGCAAAGGACAAGATGCCGACAAAGCGGCAGTATGAGATGAAGCGTGTCTTTGATGAACAGACCGGAAAAGCAAAGTATGTTGTGGTTCCGGTGGATGTGGAGAAGCCATTTAAACCGGATGGACTGGGAAAAACTGCGGTTCACAAGCTCCAGACCGAAAATATGTATTTTGTGCATCGCAAGATTGCAGAGACAGAAAAGGATAATTCTGCTGTGGAGGGCGCACACAAGACGGAACAGCGAGCCGAGGATATTTACCACTATATGAAGTATCACCGCAAGAGCAAGGCACAGAGAAAGCGTGACCGCTTAGAGCGATTGCACAAAAAACAGGTTACAGCGGATATGAAGCTGGAGTATGAGAAATTCATCAGTGAAAATCCACATCTAAAGGGCAACAGTCCAAAGAAGCAGTTGCAAAGGCAGCTACAGAAACAGCGCATCAAGCGTGAGTATGCCAAGCAAGGCGGTAGGAGCAGAAGCCAAGACTGCAAAGGAAACATTTACAAAGACAGCCAATGCTGCAACCGGGATTGCAAAGAAGTTACAGGAAATTGCCACGAAAAATAAAACACTGATTATCACAGTGGGTATTTTTGCACTTCTGCTCATTATGATCATGTCGGCACTATCAAGCTGCGGTTCCATGTTTACCGGAACTGTGACAACAACGATGGCAAGCACATATCTTAGCCTTCCGGCAGAGATTGATGCAGCAGATTTATCTTTTACAGAAAAGGAAATGGAACTGCAAAATAAGATTGACCGGATTGAAACTGATTATCCGGGATATGATGAATACGATTATAACCTTGGTGCAATCGGGCATGATCCGTACACACTGATCAGTTATCTTTCCGCAGTCCATACGGAATTTAATGCCGCAGGAATAGAGAGTGAGATTCAGGAATTATTTGATGCCATGTATTCACTCACTACCGAGGAAGTAGAGGAAACACGGACAAGGACAGTCACAAAGACCGGAACCAGAATAGTAACAAATCCGGACGGGACTACCCGTACCGAGGAATACGAGTATGAGGAGGAAGAAGAATATACCGTAACAATTCTTCGTGTCACACTTACGGTCACACCGCTTGAGAGCATTGTAGTCGGACGCATGGACAGCGAACAGACGGAAATTTTTGGAGCCTATACGGAGACAAAAGGCGGCTTACAGGTCTTTGCTTCTCCGGTTGATTATTACTGGTATTACTATATCAGCAGTTATTATGGCTACCGGAAAAATCCAAACACCGGAGTCGAGGAGCTTCACAGGGGTGTGGATATAGCGGTGCCGACAGGAACGTTTGTATATGCGGCACATGATGGAACGGTAACAGAAGCAACTTACGATTCCTATTATGGAAATTATGTGGTGATTACGGACAGTAAGGGATATACCACAAAATATGCCCACATGGACAGCTTAAATGTGTCCGCAGGGCAGAGTGTAAAAAAAGGTGACAATATAGGCAAAAGCGGAAATACAGGAAGCAGTACCGGAAGCCACCTTCATATCGAATGTCTGTATAACGGGGAATATTATAACCCGTTATTTTATTTTGAAGCAGGAGAACAGACTATTTATGGGGAAACACCGGGCGGCACCGGAGGAGGAACCGGCAATGTGATACCACCGGAGTCCTATGACGATGCAACGGTGCAGACGCTTATGCGGGAAGCAAACAGGTATTTGGGAATGCCATATACTTTTGGCGGCACAGCTCCGGCAAGTTTTGACTGTTCCGGATTTGTATGCTGGGTATTTACAAACAGCGGCGTACATAACCTGCCAAGAACCACCGCACAGGGCATTTATGACCAGTGTACTTCGGTATCCGCATCGGAAGCAAAGGCAGGAGATCTCATATTTTTTTACAAAAACTTATAATGCAGGGCGAACCGTCACACATGTTGGTATTTATTGTGGAAACGGTACGATGGTGCATTGTGGTGATCCAATCCAGTATACCTCAATCAATACCTCTTACTGGCAGAGCCATTTTTATGGTTTTGGAAGATTAAATTAGCGAAGGGAGGAAGATCAGTTGTCAGTAGAAAGAATCAATGTACAGCTTAAAAAGGTCAGAGAACAGATAGCACAGCTACAGGCAAAGGAAAAAGACCTTGCAGAGCAGAAACAGATGGCGGAGGATGCCGAAGCCATGAAGATCATTCGTAAATATAAAATCTCATCCGAGCGATTGCAGATGCTTAATAAGCTCAGTGAGGATGAAGTCAGAAATTTATTACAGAAACGGGAACAGGAAAAGGAGGATTCGACCAATGAAAATGAAGAAGTTATCCGTTAAGGCACTAATGTCCCTGATACTGTCGGCAATACTTTTTTGTATGCCGATTGGGGCATTTTTTGCAAACAGGGCAAATACTGTGGAGGTTCATGCGGAGGATACAGCAGAGCAGAAAACAGAAAGTGCGGCAGAGGAAAGCAGTGCAGAAAGCACAGCGTCCGGTAATGATAACAAGGACAGTTCCGGTAGTGGAGAAAATCACACAGAGCAGTCCACAGAGAATACAACGGAAAATTCCACAGAAGGCACAACCGAGGAAACACAGCCTTCTGCAAAATGCACCTGCAAGGAAAAATGCAGTCAGTATGCGGTGGATGAGGATTGTGAGGTGTGTGCAAAGGATTATAAGGAATGTGCTTATATCAATCCGAGCGTAAAAATCACAATCAATACACCTTCTGGGTGGCATAACGATACCACGAAAGTAACAGTCAAGGTGGAGGATACTATTGTATCCGGCAATTTTACTATTCAGACAGTAAAGGCGAAAGTCGGACAGAATGGAAGCTGGACAGACATTACCGAGGATATGTACATAGAGATTTCCGAGAACAGCACCATTTATGTGCAGGTCACAGACCAGAAGGGCAAGACCTACGAGAAAAACCGTTATATCAAGTGTTTTGATTTTACCAAGCCTACCTTAAATGCGGCAGTCAGCGACGGTCTTTTGAGCATTCAGGCACATGATACGGATTCCGGTATCAAGGCAATCTATGTCAATGGCTATGAGTTTACAGAGCATACGAATGGAGCTTGAATATCCGTCTGCAACAGTTCGATGCAGGGTATCAGTATTTCACGATTTCTGCCATGGATAATGCAGGAAATACCTCTGAAATCTATAAAACAGCCAATCCGTATTACACCGATCCGGAGAATAAGGACAGCAATGAAAAAGATCCGCCACAGCAGCTCCCAGTGGATGCGTCGGCAACCAAACCTAGCTCTGCAACCGCACAGGTCACAGAACATACAAAAACGGATGTGAATGGAAATACAGTTTCCCAGACAGGCAGTGGAACAAATTCAAGCAGTTCCGCAACAGCAAAGCAATCTCCAAGTACGGGAGATACTTCTAAGGATGCAGACCAGAGCAGTGACAGTCAGACTTCTGAAAAAGGCAAGGAATTTTACACAATCCAGACTGCATCAGAAAAGGTATTTTATCTTGTGATTGATCGTGATGGGGAAGATGAAAAGGTGTATTTCCTTACAGAAGTCAGTGAAAACGACCTGCTGAATACCACAACGGATAACAGCGAGACACTTCCGAAAAATTCAGCGGCATTGGAATCTGCAATCCCTACCAAAGACAGCGCATTATCAAACAATAATGCTGATACCACAGGAGAGAAAACACAGGGAGCAGAAAGTGTTGAGGACAGCACCGAAGATAGCACGGAAGATACAAGTGAGCCGAAAGAGGATACCGCAAAGGCAGATGGTTCCGGCTTTACATATATTTTAATGGGCATTGCTGCGGTAGCTGTGATCGGAGTGGTATATGTTGTGAAATCCAAGAAGAAAAAGGAAAACTTCATTGATGAGGATGAAGATGAGGACGAGCTTGACGAGGACTACGATTATGAGGACGAGGAAGAAACCGAGCAGGATTCCGACGAAGCATTCATAAATGGTGGTGATGATACAGAATCAGTAGACACAGACGAGAATGACAATGAAGATAACAACAACGAGAATGACGAAGAAGATGGGGAGGAATAGAGATGGAGCTTGTAATTGCAGAGAAGCCGAGTGTGGCACAGAGCATTGCGGCGGTTCTTGGTGCCACACAGCGTAAGGACGGATATTTGGAAGGCAATGAGTATCTGGTATCATGGTGTGTGGGACATCTGGTAGAACTGGCACAGCCGGAAAGCTATGAGGAAGCATGGAAGAAATGGAGCTATGAGAGCCTTCCGATCATTCCGCAGGAATGGCAGCATGAAGTGAAAAGTGATACAAAAGCACAGTATCAGATTTTGAAAAAGCTCATGCATGATGACAGGGTAGATGCCGTTGTATGTGCTACCGATGCTGGAAGGGAGGGTGAGCTGATCTTTCGCCTGACCTACAACATGGCAGGGTGCAGAAAACCGATGAAGCGGTTATGGATTTCTTCCATGGAGGAAAGTGCTATCCGTGACGGCTTCCATAATCTTCGCCCAGGCAGCGACTATGATAACTTGTATCATTCAGCATTATGCAGGCAGGAAGCAGACTGGCTTGTGGGTATCAATGGGACAAGACTTTTTACGGTATTATATGGCGGTAAGGCATTGAAGGTTGGCAGAGTGCAGACACCGACACTTGCCATGCTGGTGGATCGTGAAAGTAAAATCATGAATTTCAAGAAAGAAGCCTATTATATGGCTCACATCATGGGAAATGGTCTGGATGCGGTATCAGAGCATATCAGTGATAAAACGGAAGCAGAGAGGATTGCAGGAGCCTGTGAAAACGGACAGGCTCTTGTCACTTCCGTGGTAAAGGAAGAAAAGTGGGTAGCACCGCCGAAGCTCTATGACCTTACAACACTCCAGAGGGATGCAAACCGTCTGTTTGGTTTTACTGCCAAGCAGACATTGGAATATACGCAGAGCCTTTATGAGAAAAAGTTAGTAACTTATCCAAGAACAGACAGCCAGTATCTTTCCGATGACATGGAAGGTACTGCAAAAAATGTGATCGAAGCGATTTTCAATTCTCTGTTATTTGAGCAGAATATCATGTTCAATCCAGATATTAAAAGAATTTTGAACAGCAAGAAAGTGACGGACCACCACGCAATCATTCCTACCATGGAGATCATCAAGCAGGACTTAAAGGCAATCCCGGAGAGCGAAATGAAGATACTTTCCCTTTGTGCAAACCGTCTGCTGTGTGCGACCGGGGAGAAGCACATTTATAATTCCACAAAGGCAGTGATTACCTGCAACAATACTGTATTTAAGGTATCTGGCAAGGAAGTGTGGAAAAATGGATGGAAGGAATTTGAAGATTTCTTCAAAAATTCCTATAAAACCGCAGAGGATAAATCGGATGCAGAGGAAGAAAAGAAACTGCCGGAGCTTCATGAGGGCATGATGATTGCAGTGGAGCAGACAAAGGTTTCCGAGCATTTCACACAGCCGCCAAAACATTACACTGATGTGATATTTTGTGAGCGTAAGGAGTGGATAGGAATTGAAGAAAGGAAGTTCAGCATGAGAAGAAAAAAAGATAGAAGCAATGGCATTACTGCTTTGTATGAAAGACTGTCTCGTGATGATGATAATGCTGGAGAGAGTAACAGTATCGTTCATCAAAAGCAAATGCTTGAAGATTATGCTATAAAACATGGCTTTACGAATCTTGTTCATTTTACCGATGATGGTTGGAGTGGAGCGACCTTTGACAGACCTTCATGGAACAGACTTGTTGAAGGTGTTAAAAACGGAGAAATCACTGCCTGTATCTGCAAGGATATGTCCAGAATTGGCAGAGATCATCTGCAAGTAGGTTTTTTCACTGACATTCTGTTTAGAGAAAAGGAAGTTCGATTTATAGCAATCAATAATGGTATTGACAGTGACCGTCAAGAAACCAGTGAGTTTGCCCCTTTTCTGAATATCATGAATGAGTGGTTTGTCAGGGACACAAGTAAGAAAATTAAAGCTGTACTGAAATCCAGAGGTTCTTCCGGCAACGCTCATACAAGTAATATCCCACCATACGGCTATTTGAAAGACCCCGAAAACCCCGACCATTGGATTATTGATGAAGAAGCTGCTGAAGTAGTCCGCAGAATTTATCGCATGACTATTGAGGGAAAAGGACCTTATCAGATAGCAAGAGAACTTTCAGAAGAAAAAATTGAAAGACCATCTTATTATCTTGGCAAAAAGGGACTTGGAAATCATGCAAGCAACTATGACAAAGAAAATCCGTATATGTGGCGAGGAAATCAGGTTACTACTCTGATTGCCCGACCAGAGTATATCGGAAAGACTGTCAATTTCAGGACATTCAAAAATTCCTATAAGGACAAAAAGACGAAAAGGGCAGATAAGGAAGATTGGGTGGTTTTTGATGATACACAAGAGCCTATTGTCGATGAAGAAACATGGCTGCTTGCTCAAAAGTTAAGACAGAATGTAAGAAAAGCAGATCCTATGGGCGAGCCTAATGTTCTGACCGGAAAGATTTACTGTGCTGATTGTGGTGCGCCGATGTATAATCACAGGCAGCGGAAAGGGCGAGAAAGAATATACTATACTGCCAAAGGCGAAAAAAGGACAAGTTATTCCAATCCGGCAGATTGTTATGAATGTTCCACATATAATCTTGCTTATCAGAAGTATGACCGACATTGTACTTGCCACCATATTTCAACAAAAGCACTTAAAAGCATCATTCTGAAAACCATACAGGAGACTTGCCATTATGTTTCTTTGAATGAGCGGGAGTTTGTTTATTCTCTGCAAGAAGAATCGGCGATGAAAGATATTGCTGTTTCTGAAACTGTAAAAAACCGCATTGAAAGAAATCAGAAGCGAGTTCACGAACTGGATATGCTTATCAGGAAAATCTATGAAGATAATGTGATTGGAAGATTGCCGGACAGACTTTTTCAGAGTATGCTTACTGATTATGAAAATGAGCAGAACGAGCTGAACAAGATTATTGAGACTGACACCGCTGATATGCAACGGATTATAGGCGGTCAAAATAATGTGGAGCGTTTTCTAAAGCTGGTTAAAAAGTATGAGAATATTACAGAACTTACTCCTGCCATGATAAATGAATTTATCGACAAAATTCTGGTTCACGAGCCACAAGGAAAAGGTGCAGACCGCACCACAGAGGTGGAGATATATCTTAACTATGTCGGGCAATTTCAAGTACCTGTGGAGCAGCATGAACCAACAGAGGAAGAAAGGATTGCTGCTGAAAAAGAGGCGGAACGACTTCGCAGAAAACGAGAATCCAATCGTAAGTATATGAAAAAGATTCGTGAGAAATCAAAAGAATTTGCGGAGCATGAGCGTATAGCAGAAGAAAAAAGTTCTGATAGCAATGTGTGTGTTGAACAGAACGCCACAAGCAAATCAAATCGGCAAAAAGTGAAAGGAGAAAAAATAGCATGACAGAATTGAAACCACGAATCCATGACGAAAGCAACGGTCTGGACTATGTTCTTGTGGGCGATTACTATGTGCCGGACTTGAAGCTGCCGGAGGAACACCGCCCTATCGGTATGTGGGGCAGACTGCACAGGACATATTTGGAGCAGTACCGCCCTGCAAGGTTATCTGCCTCTGTTTATCCGGCGAACTGCATACTTACCTTGCTGACCTGAACGAACAGGCAGCGGAAAGGTGCAGCCTTATCATTGAGCAGATGAAACAAGCCGAGGGTGTGACCGAAACCATGAAAGCAGACAATCAGATGTTGTGGGTACAGTCCATGAACTCTATCCGTAACCGAGCCGAAGAAATCATCAGACAGGAAATGATTTACTGCTGATTTTATCAAGTCCAAAACCAACAAATTTGTATCGTAAACGAAGCGACAGGTATTTCCTTATGAAGTGTCTGTCGCTTTTCATTTATCAAACTTTAAGGAGGAAAACACAATGAAGATGAACCGGAATGAAATGGAAGCCTTTATGCCTTTGGCTGTCCGAACCTGAAAGCAACTGTCGAGCGTTTGCGTATGGTAGCTGCCCTTGCACCCGATCCAGTGGCGAAGAAGCTGTTTTATATGCTTTCCGTCAAGCTGAGTGCTGAGGGTGTTGAAAGGTGGTATCGCTGCTTTTACTGCAAGCTGCGTGTGTTGAAAACCATAGGGAGGGCTGCTATGACGAGACTGACGAAGATTGAGAAAGAAACAATCGTTCTCTTTAATGAGGGCGAGGACAAGGCAAATATCTACACCCACAACGCCGGATTGAAAAAGAGGTTGGCTGCTTTTGCTAAGAAGTACCCTGACCTTTGCCGACTGGAAAAATCCAATGTTCAAGGCGGTGTTTCTTATGAGCTGGCAAAGTCCCGTCTGTCTATCCGTTTCCTGCCGCCTTACAGTGAGGAACGCAGACAGAAAGCCAGCGAATATGCGAAAAAGCATGGGCTGAACAGCCAGCAGGGATAATGTGATAATCAGGCTGATATGCGGTTAAAATGTCAGGTGCAGACCTGATGTTTTGACCGTTGCTATCGCCTGTGACGGAAAGTATCGGGGACTATGGGATTTGCGGAAATGTGCGTTACAAGGCTTGAACAGGAACTCTG
>ENA-OQAN01001006-OQAN01001006.1-human-gut-metagenome-genome-assembly--contig:-NODE-1006-length-13226-cov-1.215436_pt1 | contig 13226 bp, 24 predicted proteins | sample MGYA00242735_ERZ504527 | MGnify/ENA primary metagenome ERZ504527 (study PRJEB26092, sample SAMD00036230) | human gut metagenome | host: Homo sapiens | study: EMG produced TPA metagenomics assembly of...
GGAAAAGACGAGGAAACAGGTCAGAAAGCTGATTCCGACCAGCATGTCCCCTATGAGAAAACCAGCGCGCTTACGCATCAGTGCCGCCATGACCGCCCTTCTTTCCTAATTCACTGCTGCGCACCGTTTCGCCGCTGCTCAAGGTGCCAGAAAAAACGCATCCGGTTCCCCCGTTTCTGCGCTTTCAAAGGGTAATCCCCCCATAGTCCTTATCCGGGGCATACTTTCCCTTGACAAGCTCGTCAACGGACTGAGGAGCCATGCCCTTTTCCATTTCATAGACCTTCGCCGCACTGTCAAGTGTGGTCAAATTCATGACCAGCTGCGTATCGTGGGATTTATTCATGGCACTTTTGATGGAAGGAATCAAGGCTGCTGCCCATAAACGCCCAAGATTGGCAAAGGGACAATGAGGATTTCAAGAGGGTAAAGCCTTTTTTCTTTTTTATTTGGGATCCTTTGTCTTGCTTCATAATGATTTGATGACAACTGATATTCTTTAGCATGGTTCATTTCTCCTTTTTGTACTATATAGCTGTAGGCAGCCCATTCATAAGGCCCATTAGGGGGGACATGACCCCATAGAGGATAAGGACACTGACACCGGCCATAAAAACCAAAAGGATTGGTTCCATCAGACGCTTGACTGTCTTTAGGGTCAAGGTCAGTTCCTCCATCAAGAGGCTTGAAGCCTCGCTAAGCATTTGCGGAAGGCGCCCGCTTTCTTCCCCCATGCTAAGAAGTTCCCTCGTCAGGGTGAGATCAAAAGCGGCGCCGTAAGGGCCGCTTCCGAAAATGAATCACCGCTCGTCACTGCACGCAGGAGCTTTTGTCCTTCAAGACGCAACGGTCCTTTGGGCAAAAAGGTTCCGTGCTTCTTCCAAGGCTTCATGGAGGGAAAGGTCGCTTTCAAGCAGAAGGGCCAATAATCCCACGAAGCGAACTTCCCAAAAGCGGCCATAAGCCTCTGGCAGGGGGGAATGACAAGAAAAAAGGCGAAGCTGTAAGGGCGAATCCCATGGTGAAAAATAACAAGTCCCAACATGACAAAGACCAGTACCAAAGGATGATCTGTCAGGGTCCTCCGTAAGATCATCATCAGCGACAGCCCGGTAGGAACAGAAAGATTGAGCTCTCCATAAAGAACCAACAAATAGGGGCAGGATGGCGATGATGAAATAAAGGACGACGAGACCGCCTAGCCCCAGGACCAAGAGGGGATAAAAAAAGGGCTCCCATCATTTCCTTCCAAAGCTCCCGTTTGCGGCGATAGGAATCAGATAGACGCAGACACAAAACGGATGTCCTGCCGCTTTTTTCTCCCGCTTCCAAAAGGACTGGAGCCAAGGCCCCAATCGCCTGTTCGTACCGCAAAAGGGCCTTCGATAAGGATCTTCCCTTCTTCAGTTCCTCGCCGATTCGCCGACAGAGGAAGGCTACTTTCGCATTTCCCCGCAGTCCCATGATGTCCAAGGCTCGCAAGATGGGAATCTCACTTTTAAGCAGGATACCCAGTTCCTTGAAGAGCCGTTCCCGCTCTCCATCTGAAAAATGCTGCCTCGTTCCTTTCACTGAAACCAATCTTCCTTAAGGGAGAGTATGCGGTCATGTTCCCCCTTAAGGACCTGTAAGCTTCGCCTTTATGCTCCGCCAAAAAGGACGCCGCTCATGATCGCCCCCTTTCCTGTCCGTACTTTGTAGCGGTATCGTTTCATGAGTCATTCCTCCTTTGCTCGTCTTCTTTATTCAAGATGGAGCCATTCATTCCTTGTTACCCCAGATAAATGTGCGTTTTCACGCTGCAACTGGAAAATAAAAGGACCGTCTTGACCTGCGCTGCTGTGCTAAAGCAAAAGGGATGGCAGGTTAGTCATCAAGACCCTAGGAAAAGTGCCGCGAAAATAATAGAACCCTGGACCCTTGCGAAGGAAGAAAAAAACTTTTACCGCAAAGGCGCACCTGTTCGGGCAAAAGGAAAAGAGCCATGAAGCATCTTGCTTCACAGCTCTTCCTCGGTTTCAGTAATTATTTTTTGTCGTCCATCTTGCTCAGCATGCCTTGGATTTCCTGCATAAAACTATTTACATCAGCAAATTGACGATAGACAGAAGCAAAGCGGACATAGGCAATCTGGTCAATCTTTTCCAGTGCCTTCATGACGGTTTCGCCAATGAGGGTCGATTTGACCTCACTTTCGCCCAAAGCCCTCAGGTCCCGTTCAATACCAGACGCGATGGACTGGATCTGTTCATAGGAGAAAGGTCTTTTTTCGAAAGCTTTCAGCAAGCCGTTGGTCAATTTTTGGCTGTCAAACAGTTCCCGGCGGCCATCTTTTTTGATGACCAGGAGCGGCGTTTCCTCGTATTTTTCGTAAGTCGTGAAACGGCGCCCACATTCCGGGCACTCCCGACGGCGTCTGATTGAAGTCCCGTTATCAACGAACGGGAGTCAATGACACGGCTGTCAGCATAGGAACAGAATGGACATTTCATAAGCGTTACCTCAAAAGGATTCCTTATTTATTGCGGATCCAGGGCGGAATCTCCGAGCTCGGAGCGCCGAAGGAGCCAACCTTGCCAGCAGCTTCTTTTTCAGCAGCCTTGGTAAAACGGCTCTGCGGGGTTTCCGGTTTGGTGAAAGGAGCCGGTTTCGGAGCCTTGATGGAACCGCCATTGGTGTCATCAATCCCCGTGGCGATGACAGTGACACGGATGGTGTCACCCATGTTTTCGTCGATGGAAGCTCCAAAGATGATGGTGGCATCCGGATCAACGGCATCGGTGATGATTTTGCTGGCTTCGTTGACATCGATCAAGGATAGGTTCGGGCCGCCCGTGATGTTAAGGAGCACCCCTTTGGCACCGGAAATGGTACTGTCAAGCAGCGGGCTCTTGATGGCCGCTTCTGCAGCAGCGGCAGCGCCTTCTTCCCCATTGGAAGAGCCAATACCCATCATAGCAGAACCAGCATTGGACATAATGGTCTTCACATCATTGAAGTCAACGTTGATCAGACCAGGCACGCTGATGAGGTCACTAATGCCCTGGACACCCTGACGCAGGACGTCATCGGCAATCTTGAATGCATCAACCATGCTCGTACGGCGGTCCACAACTTGGAGAAGACGGTCGTTCGGATGGTAATGAGGGCGTCAACCTTGCTCTTGAGGTTGGCAATGCCCTGTTCGGCAACATTATAGCGGCGGCGGCCTTCGAAAGTGAACGGTTTGGTGACAACACCAACAGTCAGGGCGCCAGCCTGTTTTGCGCATTCAGCCACGATGTGGGCAGCCCCCGTGCCAGTACCACCGCCCATGCCGGCCGTAACAAAGACCATATCCGAACCTTTGAGGAGATCTGCCAGCTGGTCCTTATTTTCTTGGGCCGCTTTCTCACCGACTTCCGGATCGGCACCTGCGCCGAGTCCTCTCGTTACTTCTTCACCAATCTGGATCTTGGTGGGGGCCTTGCTGGTCATCAGTGCCTGTGCATCGCAGTTTACAGCCACGAATTCAACACCTTGCAGACCCGTATCGATCATGCGGTTTACGGCGTTGTTTCCGCCACCACCGACACCGATAACTTTGATTTTTTCCAGCGGCTGTTGCCCAGCCTGTTGCTTTTCCGCTTCAAACATCTCCATGGTCCTCCTCACATCGATTATCTGAATAGATTTAGATTGTAATCTTAAAAATATCCTGTACTATAGTATACCATTTGGCGCGCTTTATTTCACGCACTTTTACAAGAAAATTCAAGAAACCTTTCGCTTTTTGAGTTCTTTATTGGGAACCCCGATCTGAACTCCTACTTTTTCATGAATAGCCGGCGGATAATGGCAATGTTATTGAAGATCCGGAGCCAAAGGCTAAAACGGCTACATAATAAAGGTCAATGCCTAATCTCATGCCAAAATAGCAGAGAAAAACAGCGAAAAGACCGTTTGCAAAAAAGCCACTAATGAAGACACTGCTGTCATAGGTTCCTTCTTTTACGGCACGAAGTCCGCCAAAACCAGCGTCAAGGGACGCCATAAAGGCAACGGCAACAAGCTTGCTGTAGACTGGGGAAAGACCGGCAGGTAAGCACCTAGTGCAATACCTAGAGCTAGACCAAAGATGGCATAGACCATATCACTTCTCCTCCTTTGGTTTGGCAAACTCATAATGGCGGGTCCCTTCAAAGGCGGGAACCGTCACTTGGTCCTTTTTGATCACATCGACCGTAATCCCCCAGAACTTCAGCGTCTCGACCACACCGCCGCGCAGGCGCAGGGCACTTTCAAGTCGTTTGGGGTCGCCAATGGCACGGACCACATAAGGCGGTGAAAACCGTGTGTTGTTGACGGAAACGGTCGGTCCAGCACAGCGCACTTCCGAAATATCGAGGATGCGCTGATCGTTCAGGGAAATGGCTTCCGCGCCAGCTGCCCGCAATTCATTGAGGATACGCAGGAGGTCATCATCGTGGATGATGTAAAGGTTTGGGTCTTCCCCCTGTTTGGCCGGCACTTTGCTGTCATCCAAGGTCACTTCGACGCCGGGTCCCTGCATGGTCACTTCCCCTGCCCGCATCTTCATGGCAAAGGTTTCCTTGGGATCGCTGTTGCCTGCACCGGTTTCTTCCAGTTTCTTGACCCGTTCCTGAAGGGCCGTCTTTTCCTTTTCCGAAGTCTTGAGTTTCTCTACCAAATCCTCGGCCCGTTGCTGGTTGATATTATGGCTCCGCTGCATTTCGGCACTGCGAAACTGCGTGGAGACCATGATTCCGAGCACAAGGAAAACGAGAAACATGAAGAACTTCTCTTTTTTATCTTTATAAGCCATTAGAGCGTTCTCCTTCTACTCGAGCTTGACATAAGGCTGTTCATACGTAATATCGATATATTTACCCTTGAATTTCCGGTTCCCCATTTCCCGGCAGAGCATCACAAAGGTATCGATCTTTTTGTTGGCATTTTCCGCATCGCCAACGATAATGGGAAGGCTCCGGCGCAGATGGATAGTGATCTGCTTCCGCCCATCCATGGAAACTTCCGTAATCTGGTCCTGAATGGAAGGTTCCAAGCGGCCCAAAAACTGCAAGAGCCCCCTTACATCCTCATCTTCGATTTCGTCTCCTTCCATGAGGTTACCCCCATGATAGCCTGTCAATAGCGGTGCTGTCGCGTCAGGGATGCTGCTATGGACGGCAAGGACGTGTCCTGAATAGGAAACCTTAGCAAACTGCGGACCATCACATTCCACGTACAGGCCGGGCAGCCGTTCCGTGATATGGATATCAAAATACGTAGGAAAGGCAAAGGAAACGCTCGCTTTTTCAATGCGTACATCCTTTTCAAGATTCTGGATCAGCTGCTTTCGGTCAATATCAAGGACATTGATAGGTTCCCACAGGCCGCCTTCTTCCAAGACTTCTTCCCGCGTGACATAGGTGGCCCCTATGATGCGGATTTTCCCAATATGAAGACCCGGACGATGGATCAGGAACCAAAAGAGTCCAAAGGCAACCAAGAAGGCAAGGAGCGCGCTCACCACACGGGGGGAAGGACTGGGGAGCATGAGGGACGGCCTGAAATGCCAGTGTTTCTTTCGTTTTTTACCGGTCCGTCTTTCCCCAGCCTCCTTTCCTTTCCCCTTTTCATGAGGGGCAGGCGGCACGGGCGGGCGAAAAAGGCTGGCCGGATTCCACTTTGGCGGTTCCATAGCAATTAGCCAAATGAGCCGTCTCAAGGATCTTTTCACACAGATCCGGGAAAGACAGACCCATGGCCTTTGCTGCTTTTGGCACAAGGCTCGTTGCCGTCATGCCAGGAATGGTATTTACTTCAAGGCAGATGAAGTTGCCTTCTGCGTCAACCATTTCATCAACGCGGGCGACCCCACTGCAGCCAAGGGCCTTATAGCCTTGACGGCTTCTTCTTGGAGCGCCTTTGTGAGGCATTCATCAAAAGGTGCTGGGCAGGTGTAGGTCGTGGCTCCCTTAGTATATTTATTGTGGTAGTCATAAAAGTCGACATGGGCTCAATGAGGACAAGGGGCATCGCAATCGGGTTTCCACTGCTATCCATCATGACGCCCGCGGCCACTTCCTTACCCGTAAAGAAAGCTTCGGCAAGGACCAGTTTTCCATAGGAAAATGCTTCTTCAAGGCCTTATCCAGGTCTTCTTCCTTTTTGACGATGGTCACGCCAATGCTCGAACCCTGTTCTGCCGGTTTGACGACGCAAGGAATTCCAAGCTTACGGATGATATCTTGTTTGGCCGTTTGTCTGTCTTTATCGGTTAGATAAAGGCAGTTAGCGGTCTTTACGCCGTTTGCTTCAAACATTCGCTTGGTGCAGAACTTATTCATGGCAATGGCGCTTGAAAGAACGCCCGACCCTGTGTAAGGAACGCCAAGCATTTCAAGGACGGCCTGCAGCTTCCATCTTCTCCATAAAGACCGTGGACGGCATTAAAAAACGACTTTAACTCCTGCATCCTCAATCTGGGAGGGGAAAAGGGACGGATCAAGGTCGATGGGTACCGCGTCATAACCTTTTCCTTTAACGCTTCCACAATGGCCGAGCTGTATTCAGGGATACTTCCCGCTCCTTGCTGGGGCCGCCCATAACAACGCCAATTCGTTTTGTCTTCATCATGCTTTATGACTCCCTTCCAATGCTTCCACAAGCTTGCGCCCAGCTGATTGATACTGCCGGCACCGATGGTCATGACAAGGTCACCGGCGGCTGCATGATCCACAAGGTAGTTTTTTATGGATTCAAAACCGCTCATATAGCTCACATCCTGCCCCGTCGTCCGTTGGATGGTCTCCAGCCAGCATCTTGCCTGAAATGCCGGGAATGGGATCCTCACTGGCAGCATAGATATCCGTCACAATGAGTTCATCAGCCTCCTTGAAAGCAACGGCAAATTCGTCAAGCAGGAGCTGTGTCCGCGTGTAACGGTGGGGCTGGAAAACAACAATCAGCCGTTTGGGCTGCGTCTGGCGCGCAGCTTTTAGCGTAACCTTGATTTCCGTAGGATGATGGGCATAATCATCGACGACCCAGATGCCGCGTACCCGTCCCTTGGTCTCAAAGCGCCGTTTAGCTCCCGTAAACTTTTCGAGGCTCCTAGAAATTTCTTCCACGGAAAGACCCAGTTCACGAGCCGCTGCCAAAGCGCCCAAGGCATTGAGGACATTATGCCGGCCCGGCACGATCAGATGGCCTTTTCCGATCTTTTTACCGCGGAAAAGGATATCATAGTGGGTGCCATCCTTACCATATTCGATATTTTCGGCGCGGTAGTCCGCATCCTTTGCGTCGATGCCATAGCTGATGACCTCGGTCGCGGTCTTTTCCCCGACGCGGCGCACCTTTTCATTATCATAGCAAAGAATGGCCTTGCCTTGTTCCTTGACTTGATCGACAAACTGCTGGAAGCTTCCTGGATCTTTTCTTCCGTTCCATAATGGTCCAGATGTCATTTTCAATATTTGTAATGACAGCCAAATAAGGACGGAACTTAAGGAAGGACCCATCGCTTTCGTCAGCTTCTGCTACGACATAATCGCTTTTGCCATTGACGGAGTTGGTTCCTAGATTATTGACCACACCACCTACGACGACAGTCGGATCGATGCCGTTATCACAGGTAATAAGGCTCAGCATAGAACTTGTCGTTGTTTTTCCATGGGCACCGGCTACAGCAATGCCTTTATGCTTATTCATGAGATAAGCCAGGACGTCACTGCGATGAATGACAGGAACACCGCGCTTGTGAGCTTCCACCAGCTCTGGATTGTCTGGATGGATGGCCGTTGAAACGACAATGACCTCGGCTCGCTCAATCTGACAGGCAGCATGCCGATAAAGACAAGGGCACCTTCTTTTGCGAGCTTGGTCGCCATGTCTCCCGGTTTTGCATCGGACCCAGAGACATGGAACCCGCGTTTAATGAGGACATTGGCAAGGGCACTCATGCCGCGCCGCCAATGCCGATAAAATGAATGTTTTTGATCTGATCCAAATCGATCACGCTGTTATCCCTCCCTACCCTCACCGGTCATGGCAAGGCTTCTGCGGCAATACGGTCCGCCGCATCCTTCTGTCCTGCTTTCAGGGCTCCCCGATGCATCATGTTCAAAAGATCGGGGTCCTTCAAAAGCCGTTCCATCACGTTATACAAAGTCTCTCCCGTAAGCTCCTATCGAGAATGACTTCGGCTGCTCCCTGAGCCTTGAGGGCCCGGGCATTGTACTCCTGATGGTTCGCCGTTGCATAGGGATATGGAACAAGGATGGACGGGATGCCACGCGCCATGAGTTCCGCAAGGCCAATGGCCCCAGCCCGTGAAACCGCAAGATCGGCAACAGAAAGTGCAAGGGGCATTTCATGGAGATAATTCACAATGTGAAGATTGTCAGCCCCTTCAAGAAAGCTTCCCAAAGCCTCCAAATGGGCCTTGTAGCTAAATCTCCCGTCGCGTGGAGAATCTGGATTCTTCGGTTTCCAGCAAGTTTCTTTTCCACATAGACCATGCTTTCATTGATGGTCCGCGCTCCCCTTGACCCGCCAAAGACGAGGAGGGTCTTTTTCATGGGATCAAGGCCGAGCTTCTTATACCCTTCCTGCCGATCCGCTTCCGTGACATCTCGGCGAACTGGATTGCCTGTAACAATCATCTTAGCATGAGTGGAAAATATTTTTCCGCATCCTTGTAACCCAAAAAGACCTTATCCACAAAATGGGAAAGGATCTTATTGGTCACGCCGGGCATGGCATTTTGTTCCTGGATTGCCGTAGGTACCCGTTTCATGGCGCCCCAAAAAAAGGACAGGCCCGCAAACATAGCCGCCCGTGCTATAACAAGATCAGGTTCGATTCGGTTCACCAGGTTGTAGGCGTCGCTCATTCCGCTGACCAGAGCCGCCGCGCTTTTGAGCGTTCCCACACCCAGATGGCGTTCAAACCCGGCGACGCGGATAAATTCCAACGGATATCCATATCGGGGAACAATATCCCTTTCGAGTCCCTTACGCGTCCCGACAAAGGTGATTTCCGCATCAGGGACTTGTGCCGAATGGCATCAGCAATGGTCAGGGCCGGGTAGATATGGCCGCCCGTACCACCGCCAGCAATGAGGACCTTCATTATGCTTCCTCCCCTGCTTCCTTTTTGAGTGTATGGACAATGGACTTAAAGACACGTCCCCGTTCCGGGAAGTTTGCAAACATATCATAGGAAGAGCAGGCCGGCGACAGGAGCACAACTTGAGGTGGTTTGGCCATATCGTACGCTAGGCGCACAGCGTCTTCAAAGGAGCCATCACACATGACGATGTTCTTGACACCATTTTTTTTTGGCCGCTTTTAAAAAACGCTGGCGAGCCTCTCCCAAAAGGATCAAGCATCTGTTTTCCTAGCCGTCACCTGCATGAATTCCGTAAGGTCCGTCATCTTGTCATGACCACCGGCAATAAGGATCACATGCCCTTCCTTGAAGGCTTCAAGGGCCTTCACAGCAGAATCAGTATTCGTTGCCTTGGAGTCGTTATAATACGGCACGCCCTTGATAGTCGTCACATATTCAAGACGGTGCTCCACCCCTTCAAAGGCTTTCAGGACCTTTTCCATATTTTCTACGGTGACGCCAGCAAAGTGGCAGCAAAGGATGGCTGCAAGAACGTTTTGCTCATTATGGGCGCCAAAAATTTTCAGATCGGACACCTTGCAGACCACATGCTTCGAGCCATCGACATCAAAGACAAAGTTTCCCTCTTCGATCCAGGCTCCCTTTTCAAGTTTCTTCGGTGCTGAAGAAAAAGACACGGCTTGCCGCGCGGGATGCAAGCTTACGATCAGGTTCATTGTCATAATTCAAGACCAGCACATCCTCTGCCGTTTGATGGGCAAAAATCTGAGCCTTGGCGTTGATGTAGTTTTCCATGTTGCCGTGCCGTTCAAAATGGTCAGGCGTGATATTGACGATACAGGCAATCTGCGGATGGAAGGTCGTCATTCCCTCGAGCTGGAAACTTGACAATTCAGCCGCCACATAGGATTCCGGTCCCATGTGTTCCAATTCCTTGGAAAGGGCATAGCCGATATTGCCGGCAACCGTCGTCGGAACCGGCAGCGTTGCAAGCATCCGAGAAACAAGGGTCGTTGTTGTCGTCTTGCCGTTCGTTCCCGTAATGCCCACCCAGTGGCCTTTATAGAGGCGGCTTGCATATTCTGCTTCACCAATGATTTCGAGTTTCTCCTCGCGGGCTTTTTTTACGACATCTGTCGTAAAGGGGATCCCTGGGGAAATGATGAAAAGCTTGCTCTTTTTCAGATAGGGTCGGGGGTCTTCGGAAAAGACGATTTCCCCACCCCGTTTTTTCATATCCTCACGAAACGTTTGTTCCAAATCCTTTTGTTCATCATTATATAAAATTACTTTTTCGCCCTGGTCGAGTAGGACCTGGGACACGCCCTGGCCGCTGATGCCAGCGCCATAAACGAATACGAAATCATGTTGTGCCAAGATAGACGCCCCCTAGTTAAAATCGGTTTGTATAGATAAAAAATCCCACAAGGGAAAGAAGTAAGCTCAGCATACTGAACCGAGCAACGACCTTCGTTTCCTTCCAGCCGCCCAGCTCAAAATGGTGATGGATCGGTGTCATGCGAAAGACACGTTTACCGCCCGTCAGCTTAAAGTACGTTACCTGGATGATGACGGACAGGGTTTCCAAGACATAGACGCCGCCAATGATCACAAGCAGCAGTTCCGTATGGGACCAATGGCCGCCGCGGCAACCGCTCCGCCAAGGGCAAGGGAACCGGTATCGCCCATGAAAACCTTGGCCGGATGATGATTATAGACCAAAAAGCCAAGGCAGCTGCCTACAATGGAAAGACTGAACAAGCTGATGGAACGCTCGCCGGCCAAAAAGCCAATGGCCGAATAGGCCAGCATCACAAAGACGGTTACGCTGGCAGCAAGGCCGTCAAGGCCATCGGTCAGGTTTACGGCATTGGTGGTTCCTACAAGGAGCAGCAGGATAAAAAGAGCATACCCAGCCGTGCCAAGGTTGACGGTCACATTAAGGATGGGAATCCAAAGACGGGTACTTAGTACGTCACCGGGTAAAAATAGGTAGATACCAGCAACAAGGATCTGCAGGGCCATCTTCTGTTTGGACGTAAGCCCCAAATTGCGTTTAAAGAAAATCTTGAGGCCATCGTCAATAAATCCGATGAGTCCGTACCCCACAAAAAGCCAAAGGGCAAGGTACATGGTCCGGTCATGACCGTTCCATAAAAGGTTTGCTGCAATGACGGCCAGAATCATCATGATTCCACCCATGGTGGGCGTACCGCCTTTCTTGAGATGCTCCTTCGGGCCACATTCCCTGATGCTCTGTCCAAAATGCCATTTATGCAGTTCCGGAATCAGGAATTTTCCAATGAAAACGGTCAATGCAAACGCTGTCGCAAACTGCCAAAAGAACGTGATATTCATTTCTGGAGGCCTTCCTTCCCAAAAGCAAGGTCCGCAACCGTGTCAACTTCCATGGAATGGGAACCTTTAAGGAGGATCACGTCTCCAGTCTTCACAAGGTCCTTCAAGAGGGACGCAGCTTCAATTTTATCAGATGCATAATGGGCGGAAACGCCGGCCTTTTTTGCTTCCTCATAAATAAAGCGGGCCTCTTTCCCGTAGCAAATGACTTCCTCGATTCCATAGACTGCCGTCCAGCGTCCTACTTTGCGGTGGCTTTCTTCGCTGACGCTCCCCAGTTCGAGCATATCGGCAAGGACGGCAATCTCTCTGCCATAGCCTTGGTTCTTCACCACTTCTTGAAGCGTTTCAAAAGCCACGGCCACGGAAGCGGGACTGGCGTTATAGGCATCATTGATGATGGTCTTATCGCCAAGGCGCAGGAATTCCTGCCGTTTCCCTGTCATCTTGATGTTTTGCAGGGATTCCGCAATGGCCGTATCAGGTACACCGTAAAGTTCCGCCATGGTGATGGACGCAAGAGCATTCATGACATTGTGGCGTCCCAGCATGGGCAGGGCCACCTTCTGCTTAGCGCCAGTGATCTTGCTTTCATAGGTAAAGCAGGTCACAAGGCCAATGGTCGTAATATCCCGTGCCCTTACATCACAGTCATGGTCGATGCCATAGGTCCGCACCGAGGCCCCGGTCCTCATGACAGACACGCGGGGGTCATCGGCATTGAGCACGGCCCAGTTGTCTTTCGTAAAGTCTTCCAGAATCTCACTTTTTGCCTTTGCAATGTTTTCCAAAGAGCCAAGAAGTTCCAAATGGGTTTCCCCCACATTGGTTATGATGGCGGCGTCAGGATAGGCAATCTGCTTCATCTCACGAATCTGTCCAAGACCGCGCATTCCCATTTCGACAACGGCTACTTCCGTATTGTCCTTGATGCGAAGGAGCGTCATAGGAAGGCCAATTTCGTTATTGAAGTTTGCCTGCGTCTTAACGACGTTGTAACGGGCAGCAAGAGCCGCTGCCGTCATATCCTTCGTACTCGTCTTTCCGTTCGACCCGGTAATGGCAATGACCTTGAGGTTCTTCTTGGAAAGTCGGTACGCTGAGGCAATCTCCTGATAGGCCTTAAGTGTGTCAGGCACGAGGATGCATTTTTGCGGCGCCACACCCGGATTATGATCTACGAGAGCGGCTGTAGCTCCTTTTTCAAGGGCGGCTGCCACATAATCATGACCATCAAACTTTTCACCCCGGAGTGCTACAAAGAGCGTCCCCGGCCCTATGCTTCTGGAATCAGTGGAAACATCAATAAAATCTACACTGTCAGGAAGAAGCGTCTTTGCCTGCGTTGCTTTTTTTATGAGATCGATTTTGATCATGCTCTGTTTCCCTTCCGGAAGAAGTCGCGAACAACTTCCCCATCATCAAAATGAATGGTCCGGTCCTTGAGGATCTGGTAGTTCTCATGACCTTTTCCGGCAATCATTATAACATCTTCCGGGCGTGCATGGGAGATAGCAAATTGAATTGCTTCCCGACGGTCGGAAATAGTATAGATTTCTTTATGCTGCGGATTGTCTGAAAAACCCGTCTCGATATCGCGAATGATGGTGTCCGGATCTTCACTGCGCGGGTTGTCGCTCGTAACAACAAGGATATCAGCAAGCTCCAGAGCCAGCTTTCCCATGATGACGCTTTTTGGCATCCCGGTCACCGCCGCAGCCGAAGAC
>ENA-OQAN01001008-OQAN01001008.1-human-gut-metagenome-genome-assembly--contig:-NODE-1008-length-13200-cov-2.075576_pt1 | contig 13200 bp, 18 predicted proteins | sample MGYA00242735_ERZ504527 | MGnify/ENA primary metagenome ERZ504527 (study PRJEB26092, sample SAMD00036230) | human gut metagenome | host: Homo sapiens | study: EMG produced TPA metagenomics assembly of...
AAAAACTTTACTTTTTTTCGGTAATTATGATAATATAGACCTTGTATTAAATAAATTATATAAATCCTTTGAAAATCAGATTTTCAAGATACGCGCCTGTAGCTCAGTGGATAGAGCAGTGGTTTCCGGTACCCATGAAAAACCGACTTAGAGCCTTATAAAACAAGCACTTCTTAAAAACTTCACCCTTATTTCACCCTTATTAAATCGAAAAGAGGTAGTTAAAAAATGGCAAGAGTAAGAAAAGTAGAGCTTACATCAGAAGAAATTAAGGCACAAATTACATCTATAGAAGAACAAATTACTAAGCTTACAGAAGATATCAAAGGCTTGAGAGTGCAGAAAAAGAATCTTTCTAAAGATCTTGTTGCAGCAGAGAAGAAAGAAGCAGCCGTAAAAGAAGAACAGTCTATGAAAGATCTTGCCAAATTACTTCGAGAAAAAGGACTTTCTGTAGAAGACGTTCGGAATATGCTTGATAAAGAATCAAAGTAAAAAAATGGGTAGCCAAGTATAATGCTTGACTACCCATAAATTATAGTACATTGTCTTTTGTATATCTGACTTCCAGAGATTCAATATCTGGAAGTAATTTCTCATGATAAATATCATTTCCACCAGCCTTTTCATAAAGCTTTCCCCATCTCTAGGAATGTCTTTAATCCATCCGGTGTGATGTACCCTTGTGCCATAAAGTCTCTATGCATTCTCCAGAGAGAACTTCTAAATGATGCTACAGTACACTCATCTTGATTAGTTATAAAGTTCTGCATCAAAGTTGTAAGATCAGTAAGCTGTGTGCTCAGAGTATTTTGATTTGTTCTCAGATCATCTCTGATATTAATGGACTGGTCATGATAATTATGTTGAGACTGTTCAAAATCAGCAATTTTCTGTTCCATATCAGACAACTTCTTCTCTAAAGCTTTCTTCTGTAGAGATGCTTTTGTTTCGAGACCAAGAACATCAAGAAGTTTCTCCCATCCAGCTTTTAAAGCTATAACAAGCATTGCACAAAGAAGTAAAGATATGATCACATTGATCTCACCAAACTCATGGATTTTCTGTATCTGTTCAATACCCATGACGTACCTCCTTATGCCTTAATGATATATTTGGCTGATACATAGCCAACATATTCTTTTTTAGTGATTGATACTTTGTACCATCTGTCACCTTTAGTATCTTTTGTAACTCCGAGGACATTAATAAGATTGTCTTTATTTAACATCGGATACTCTGGAAGTAACGGATGTTCAGTACCGGGTTTTTTGCGAACATTCAATTTACTTGCAGTTACTTTTCCTACAAATGGATATTTTTTTGTAGTTGTTGCAGCAGGAGTATTAGGATTTTTAATGTTAGATTTTTCTACATACCCTATATATTTTGCAGCGATACGAACCTGATATCTTGTACCAGATTCACCGATGATATCCACAAGATTACCTGCATTAAGTTTAGGATATGTACTTAACTTAGAAGCTCCTGTAGCGCCTGAGAATACATCTGTTCCATTAGCTGTACAAGAACCTACCCATGCAGTATAAGATGGCTGTACAGGTGCAGGAGATGATGTAGAAGAGGTGTTAGAAGTTAAGATGGATGTGACAATAGAATAGTCTGGACGACAAAACTTTGTCCCAGGGAGATTTGAATTATAATAACTCTTAGCATAAACTCCACCACCATTTGGAACAATAGAAGAGCCTCCTGAAGTGTTACCTTCAATAGTATAAAATTTATCTCCTTCGACTTTTGTTACTAATCCAGTATGAGCGAATGTACCATTACGATAGAAGATTACAATGTCTCCTCGCTGTGGATTTGCATACTTTGTGAAGAGATTTCCAAGAGTAGGACAGTATACATAAGGCCAATGTTTAAGGAGTTTTTTAGCTACATCAAGACCGAATGTTTTCATCATGCACCAACTCACAAACGCTGCACACCAAGCCTGTGCCTGATACTGAGGATATACGTCTCTCCAGTATTTAGTGTAGTTATTGTAACCTGCATTTGCAGTTTTATCATCAAGCTGAGAATTAGATTTCTTCTCTAAATATCCAACCTCATTTTCAGCGCAAGCAATAAGAGCATCAATAGCTTTATCTTTATTCATAGTATCACTTCCTTGTGTAGTTGTTGGTTTGAGAGAGTTTGTAGAAGTAGTAGAAGATTTAGAATAGTCTTTATAGAATACACTTCGATCGGTTTTTGTTGGAATACCAGGAATGGTTGCCTTACTAGAATATTGCCATCCAATAACACCAGTAGAAGCAGGAACTCTTAATCTTTCCTGTAATTCACCGGTATCATTATTAGGATATCGAGCAACCCAACAATCATACTTTTTAGCACCTTCTGGTAACTGGTTCTGATACCAAGAATAGCCGCAATAAATACCAAATTTATATCCAGCTTTGACAATAATAGCTCTAAATGCTCAATCATTTTCATCATTAAACTGTCAGATAAATTCTCCTGACATTTATCCTCTATATCAAGAAACACAGGATAATCCAGTTTTCTTTTATTCAATGTTTTAATAACTACATTTGCTTCATTTTTAATTTGAGCAATAGTAGTAGCATAGCTGTATTTATAGACTCCAACAGGAATTTTATTCTCAATACAGCCTTTATAATTAGGTTCGAATGTGCTATCAACAATATTTCCTTTTTCTGTAATTCTTAGGATAGCGAAGCCCATTCCATAACTAGCAACAGTTTTCCAGTCGATGTTTCCATTCCATCTGGAAACATCAATTCCTTTAATTTCTGCCATAATATCAAGCCTCCTTTTAGTCAATAAAAAAGAGAGGCTTTTAATCCTCTCTTTCAAGTTCTTTCAACATATTAAGTTCTGATTCAGAAATAATCTCAAGCGCCCATTCATCTGGCACATAGTTTTTCATTCGTTTACTCATATTATTTTTTCTATAATATTTATTCCAGAAATACAGATTCCCAAGAGCACGAGCTTTATGCATACACATATATAAGTAGCCTTTGAGTCAGGAGTACCATTCACTTGATAATCATAACCAGAACAATTAGAACATCCTGCAGCTATAGGACAATAGAAACATTCATCTGTACTCTGTGTCCTTCTATCTATTTTTGCCATACAATTAATTCTGCATTTATAACATTCTGTGCATCCTATACCATTATCTACATCACCAATAGAGTACGGTTCTTGCTCTCCATTAAGAGAAGATTCCATATATCTGATACATGGAAATATGCGACCTTGAGGATCGCAAGCAATCATTGAATTACCAACGCCTCCACACCAACTTTGTAAATCATCAGGATCTTTAGGCTGAAAGAAGTCTTCATTATAAAGGGAACAGAAGAAATCACGTTCAAAATCAAAATTCTGTTCCAAGAAATAATCAGATATACGTTTCATTTGATCATAAAGAACAGTTGCATGTACAGGTGTCCAACCCTTTTCATATACACAATTGGCATTGATTTCATCATATCCAAGATCGACCATATGCTTAATAGCATCGTATAGAAAGCTGATATTGCCCGGAGCAATTGTGATCTTGCTTCCCATATGATTTCCACGTTTCATCCAATCTGACGCAGCATCGACAGCTATGTCATAACTTGGACCACCATCTGGAAAAACTCGACAGGAATCATGTAATTCTTTATTCCCATCAATAGTAACTGAGAAAGATAATCTATTGGCCCACTTACGAAGAAATGCTTGTACTTTTTCGTCTCTGTATAAAACACCATTTGAACAAATAGAGAACATAGTTTTCATGGCCCAAGGATGATCCAACTCTATGAGTTTATCCATAATATAAGTACAGATTTGATCTATAAGCTCTATCTCAAGAAAGGGTTCTCCTCCAATGAAATCTACAACCAATCCAGGAGATTTCTCTGGATTGATATAAGATTTAAAACCTTTTTCACCTGATACAACTAAATCAAAGAATTTCTTAGCTGTTTCAAACGACATTCGATTTTTTCCTTTGTGTCCTTGGTAACAATATAGACACGCAAGGTTGCAATCATCAGTTACTTGAAAAGTGATACTCTGTGTTAATATTCTTTGTCCGTCATCGGTTTTTACCTTCTTAGATGGATAAAGTCTAGCTATCTGGTCCGAATATTGTTCTGTCCTTTTCATGCTATTCCCTCTAATTCTGGAATCTCACAATTACATTTAATAGTAATAGTCATTTCGTCAGAATTATTTGGAATAATCCAACTATACTGATGACCTTCGAGGTATTCTGGGATGTATTCCTTTGCCATCTCATTTGCAAGAGCAGCATACTTTCTCTGTAATTCTGCACCACGTTTATTGTAAGACATAAGAGTATCTCCATTGATGAGTTCTAAATCGCTTGGATGTGATTCAATAACTCTCTGTACAATGTCTTTTACGAAGTTTAATTCAAAATTAACTCTTTCAAGCTCTGTAGCTTTTTCTTTATCAACCTTTACGATTATTTTTCTCATATCCTTATATTCCTTTCATTCTTAATTATTTATCAGAAGCTGTTTCCGTTTTTTCTTTAGTTTCTTCTTTAGTTTTTTCTGTTGTTGTTTCAGTGGTCTCAGTAGGAGCTATGGTTTTATCTGTAGCTAATGAGATATTAATAACACTTCTTTCATTGGAGATTTCTTCTGAAATACTTTCAATTTTCATTCCAGTATAATCTTTCTGGGTATTCCCATAAATAATTTTAAAACCTGTTCTATTGTCATCAGTAATCATATCCTTAATAGTGTTTAAAGATTTATCAGAATTGAAGATAGAAATAGTAGCCACGATATTTCTATTCATATCATTTCCCAACCCATCTTTATATCCTTCATATGAATATGTATCGTTAGCACGAGTAATAATTAGTTCTTGTCCATCTTTTAAAATAAGTTTCATAACAATTCCTCCTGTAATTTAAACATGGACCAAAGCATTACACTTTGATCCATGATCCGTTTTGTTTTACAAATATTTTTCCTGATTTACGGGTGATTCGACAGAAACCATTTCCGGTATGGCCTGTTTCATTTGTTCCATCAGGTGATTTAAATGATTGATTTCCTGCTATAGTTTGCGCATTGGTAAGGTAGTAAGAAGAATTTACATAATTACCACTTGGATAATTAGCAGCAGTAGCTGAAGTGTAAACATATCCTGAACCTCCGCCATTATAGCCTTGGTAGTTAGTGCTATCACTATAATCAGAACATGCACCACCGCCATACCATCCACCTCCGCCACCGCCGGAACCATAATTATAATTAGTTCCAGAAGTTGTTGCAGAACCACCTTGACCAAACGAACCATTTGTACCTGCAGCAGTTTGTGTAGCTCCATATCCAGAAGCAGAAGAACCACCAGTAGTTCCACCGCCATATTTTGTTGTAAGCGAATTTTCTGATGATGAACCTCCACCGCCACCAGCGACAATAACTCTAGCATAAAGATCATTTTTTTCTATACGAACATCGGTTGCACCGCCGCCGCCTTGTCCATAACTACTATAATTATAAGTTCTTGAACAACCTTTTCCTCCTCCGTTAAATCCACCAGGTGTTTCACCTATTGAAGTTGTAGCTTCTGGTTGTCCACCAACATAAATATATAAATCCGTAGAATTTTTAGTTAGAGTTATGGTTCCGACAGAATATCCTCCAGCACCACCATAATAACTACTATATGAACCTCCTTGAGCACCCCAGCATTCTATTGTATATTTTCCTCTTGGAAGTGATATAGCTTGAGCTGTTCCTGTATAAGCAAAATCCATTACGGCATTAGCGCCAGCATCATAAATTTTATTGTTCATCTTCATAAATACTGGAGCTGCTTTTTTAATTTCATTGTTCATTTTACAATGTAGAGTTTTCTTTTTGATATAACAGGTAATCCTACAATAGCCATTATCAGAATGACCAGTTTCTGTAGTGCCAGAAGGAGATTTAAAAGATTCATTGCCAGATAAATTAGAAGCATCAGAAAGATAGTAAGATGAATTTAGAAGACAGCTTGAGGATAGTTAGAAGCAGAAGAGGAAGTATAAACGTAACCAGAACCACCTCCGCCACCGCCATCATCATCTCCAGAACCATCAGGATAAGTACCTTGTCCACCGTACCATCCTCCGCCACCGGCTCCACCATAACCTGAAGCGTAATAACATCCAAAACCACCGAAACCAAAACCAGCAGCACAATTAGAAGAAGAGTTTGTAGTACCTTGTGAATTAATAGCACTTAAAGATGAATATGAAGCAGTTTGAGATCCACCATACCCATATGAACCACATCCAAAATTTCCCCTAGTACCAGATACACCACCTGCATACCCGCCACTATAATTAGGACTACCATCAGAACCACCGCCACCTGCAACGATAACACGGGCGTATAAAGAAGCACTTCCAATACGAATATCAGTAGCGCCACCACCACCTTTATAATTGTATCTATATCCACCACCATTGAAACCTCCGGGATAGATTGAATTTGATGCTGATGTAACAGAATTTCCAGATCCACCAACATATATGTATATAGTAGTTTTTTGAGTCAATGTTAAAGTTCCTGTAGAATAGCCACCTTTTCCACCATTACCATAAGTTCCGTTTGATTGATTGCTATTTCCACCTTGTGCTCCCCAACACTCAAGTTTATATCTACCAGGAGTCAATGTAGTAGTCTGGACTGATCCAGTATAATCAAAATTCATAACTGCACCATTAGAATTAGCAGAACCAATACCGTACATTTTGTTATTATTTAATTTGAAATAAAATGCAGTAGCCTTTTTCATTGAATTGTTTATTCTGGTATATAGTGCCGTATTCTTGCATTCAATAACAGTAATTCGACAATATCCGTTACCAGAGTGACCTGTTTCAGATGAACCTGTAGGTGAGGTAAAAGAAGTGTTGCCTGCGATTGTTTGAGCGTCAGTAAGGTAATAAGAAGAGTTTAAATAAACAACCTGATGGATAGTTTTTAGCTGTGGATGATGTGTAAACATAGCCTGAACCGCCACCACCGCCTGCAACAATAATTCTTGCATATAATGAGTCTTGAGCAATTCTTACATCGGTAGCTCCGCCACCACCATTTCCAGGTTCACCTGTACTCTCGTGAGAAGCAAAACCACCGCCATTGAAACCTCCTTCAACTTTCACATTACCTGTAGAACTAGACATTCCACCTTGCCCACCGACATAAATATAACAAGTAGTTAATTGTGTTAAAGTTAGTATTCCAATAGAATAACCACCAAGTCCAGAACCTGTAACTGTAGCAGAAGCACTATCTTGGCTCCGATTTCCACCCTGAGCGCCCCAGCATTCCAATTTATAAGTTCCTTTAGGTAATGTGACACTCTGAACAGCACCAGTATAATCAAAGTTTAAAATATCACCTGTTTTAATATTACTCATCGCCATACACCACCCACATATCACCAGGTTTACCATCAGTTGTCTTAGGTTCTTCAGTAGAGAACGTCACATTCCTTAACTGAGATTTCATAATATCTGACTGATAAGCAGTTACAGCTCCATTAACGACCGGTTTATTCTGTAATCCATTATAATCAGTTGTACCCGGATCACCTTTATCTCCATAAACACCTATAACTGTTGGAGTAGTGTACAAATGATTATTGTTTGTCAAAACAAATTCATGATAACACCACAAATATTTGTTTGTAGATGTCATAACCTGAGCAGAAGTCGCCCACCCAGTAGTTTCCTTAGTAACACTTTGAGATTGAGAACTAGCAAGATAATGAGGGATAACACTTGATATGCCGACTCCCTGATCACCTTTAGGTAATGTAAAATTCAATATAGCATCTGTATCAGTGCCAGAATTAGTTACTGCAGCTGAAGAACCAGTTTCGGCAGTACCAATTTTAATAGTTGCATTCTTACCAACTCCGGCAAGACATTGTTCACCTTTATAAATTGCCATGTTATCGCCTCCTTTTATAAATCATTTCTTATAACAATAGTAATGGGAATATCTACAGTTGGTTTCTCGGTTGCTTTTATAGTAATTTGATTTGTAGTCTGTCCTCCGTCAGCTAACATTGCATTTTGGTAAGCTTCAATAGCAGCAGATGAAGCATTAGAAGCATAATCTATTTCTACAATATTTGAAGAAGTTACTCCAGATACGGATAATACATAACTATATGGGGCAGAAGATCCAGTCCATTTACTTGCTGTGAGAGTAAGGTATTAACAAGTGTACTTTTTCTTTGCATATGTTTTTTTCTGATTTAGTACTTGAAAACGTACTGTTGGCTGTTACAGATGAGTCGTTAATAACATTTACAGAATCATATTCATCAATAACATTGTAATAGGTATTTGCGTTTAAAGTTCCAGCTTTCTTTTTTGCAAGATAATCAGCCTTTGTAATTTCAACAGGAACATTAAGTCCCATCTGAGATAAAGTAATGTCGGCAGTGCCATCGAATGAAGCACTACCAATCTTTCTTGCAGTAGCTAATTTTACAGCTGCGTTCGCATTTCCTCCAACTGAAGATGATCCAGCATAATTATGTGTATGTCCAGTAGCAGATTTTCCATTTAGGGCAGTTGTAATAGCATTTTGAGTCATGGTACCATCTATAGCCGACCCAGTTTCGGTATAAAGCTTAGTTATTCCTGAGTAACTTGATGTACCTACAGAATATGTCGTATTTGTAGGAATTACCCATGTACCATCTGCACGAAGAAATTTTAATTGTTCTCCTATATTAGGTGCAGGAACAAGACCAGCACTTCCGGCGGAAGAAGAAGTAGCACCCTTCATGTTTCCATAAGTATGATCGGTAAATAATGCATCTGCAGGCACTGACTTACCAAGTGTATATGAACAAGCTACTGGCTTACCACCTGAGAAATATACTGGCTGAGTTGATGATCCAGCATTAGAAGTAAGAGCAGCGGCAGATGATGCGCTACCTGCAGAAATAGCATATTTAACACTTTTTGTGGCATCAGCAGTATTGTCAACGTTGCCTAATCCAACTTCACTTTTAGTATGCGTATGTACTTTTGTAGCTTTTTCAGCTAATTTACTATTCATCTCAGTCTCGGTATAATAACGTTCATCATGATTATGAGACGCTGGTGGATAGCTGCTAGGCTTTTCAGTAACTCCAGACCATGGTACAGAAGTAGCAGTTCCGGCAGTATATACTGAATAACCAGCCTCAGAAGATAATTTGCTCTCATCAACAACATAATACATTTTTTCAGTCTTAGTTACTTTTACGGTATCACCAAGCTGAATATTAGCAGTAGTAAGTTTAAAACGTGCAGTATCATCTTCAACAATAACCAGACGTTCTAATGCTCCATGGGGAAGCCTTGCAATATCAATTGTTCCAAAGAGTTTACTTGCGTTGAGAGAAGTAATAGTTGAATCATTATGATTATGCGCAGAAGGAGTATAGGTAGAAGGTTTTCCTGTAATGTTACCCCATGCGACACTACTTGCAGTCGCAGCATTTCCTGTAACATTTACCGTCAGATTATTAGTAACAGGATTATATTTAAACTTATCGCTGTATGCTCGCTTTGTCTCTGTGGTAGAGTCAGAAAACCAAACATGTCTAGCTGCATCAGCAGTACCTTCTCCAGCGGTACATTTGTAGCTGTTCCTGCAGTAGTTGCACTATCAGCAGTAGTTGCATGTTTTACACTCTTATTTGCATCGGCAGTATTATCTACATTGCCAAGCCCTACCTGAGCTTTTGTATGAGTATGCCCGGCAGGAGAGTAAGCACTTGAATTTGTATATGCAGCAGATCCTAATCCATGAATAGGAACAGTAGTTTTATTACCATCTACAGTGAGTGTGATTTTTCCGTTTTCAGTAGCTTCTGAAATAGCAACAGACTTTACGGCTTTTGCTAGAGTAATATAAGTTTTGCTTGAGCTATCCCAACGATAAATAGTATTCGTAGCAGTATTTATATAAATAGTATTTATATCTCCAACAGACGGAAATAACTTATTGGAAGCATATGGAAGTATTTCTTTATGATTAGCTATACTTGTCTTCAAATAACCAACCAGTTCTGTTAATCCAGTGAGATTAAGAAATTGTTCTTTCATTTTGCATTAGTCACATCCTTCCATTTTTATTTTTAAAATAGAAGGAGAGCATTGCAGCCCTCCTCCCAATAAAATCAATTGTATTTTTACGCAGTAAATAAACCTTTGATAGACGCACTTGGAATTGCTTCATATCCATCTCCAACAAGCCCTTTAAGAGCGGTGATATCAGATGTGTTCTTAGCAATCTTCGGTTTTTCAGTAGCAAGATCTTTTTCTACAGCAGTAATTTTGCCTTCTGCTGTATCCATTCTGCCTTTAACAGCAGTAATATCTTCTGCATTCTTTGTGTCAGCAGCTTCTAATGTAGGAACTTTCTTTTCAAGAGCATCAATTCTACCTACAGCAGCTTCAAGATCAGCAGCTTTTGCATACTGAGAAAGATCAGAGTCTGCGAGAGCTTTAGATACATACTCAGCAATATAGCTTACAATATCTTTGGATGTAGCAGATTCTGGAAGAGTACCGATAAGAGTCTTCAGCTTTGTGATATCCTCTTTATTTGTTTTGATCTGAGAATTCATTGTAGCAGCATCAGATGTATGTGTAGAAATCCAATCAGAAATCTCTTTCAGTGTATCATATGCTTCTGGAGCATCTGCGACGATTTTAGCGACTGCATCTGCAACAGCTTTCTTTACTGATCCGTCACCAGTGCCATTCAGTGTTCCAATAGCTGCTGTATTAGCTGCAACGCTTGCTTTTAATGCAGAATCATCATACTGACCAGCAGTAACAGCTTCTTTGATATAAGCAACTACATTTTTAGCTTTTGCATCAGCAGGAATGGTACCAACATAAGACATTACTTCTGTTTTTGCTGTGTTAGCAGCACCAGCAGCATCGAAATCTGCAGCAGTCTTTCCAGAATCTACCAGATTACCATTTTCATCTAATCCTGCAAGATGACCTTTTACTGCACCTTTTACTTTGTCAGCTTTTCCTGTCGGCTGAGGAATAGTAATAGTAAAAGCTGCCTCATCAACAGTCACTGGAGCAACTTTTGTGTAAAAATAAAGTGTGTATCCGTCTTCAGACTGGGATACTGTTTTAATTGAGCTTTTAACAGCTTCACTGATTTTTGAGTCAATCTGTACGTTATGCAGATTTAAGAACTCCTGAAGGTTAGAAAGTGTAGCGAACTGTAATTTTGCCATAATTAGTTTCCTCCTTGAAATATATTTGTTAAATCTTCGGAATCAATACTTCCGAGTTTTCGATCTAAAGCAGCGTCAATATGTTCATCTAAAACATCCAGAACAGTGTCTTCAATAATATTTGAAACATATTCTTTTACAGAATCAGCACTTGCAAAATTCTGTTCATTAATCCAGCTTTCAGTGATATAACGATCAGTCGTATATTCACCATCTTGCTGAATGAAATACAATGTAATTGATTTTCCTTGCATTTTTGTGATTGTTGTGCTGGAAGTATCAGCATCATGAGATACAAGATACAGAACATCGTCTGCAGAAGATTGAACAGTAGTATTGTTTCCGCCAATGATACATTGGCCTTTTACTTTATAAATACCATCATCGAGTGATGATATCTTCACAGGAACAGTAAGTGTACCTATAAGATTTACATAGGTACGTCAAATAATTTGTTATAAGATAAGCTGTTGATATAGTCTACAACAGTGGACTTATCTTCAAGATTACCGATTATATTATCTAAAAGAGTAGAAAGCTCAGAAGATTTGACATAATTATCCAATCCGATTGTTTTCTTGACCTCTTCAATAATATGATCTTTATCTTCATCAGTCATAGATATGTCATAAGAGAAAAGCAGTTTATCTCCAGAGAAAAACATAAGATTTGATCCGATGCATTTTACATCTGTAATCTGTTTATCTCCTTTGACATATTCTAATGTGTTGTCGATGGTCACCCACGCTATACTCTTACTGTCTTGGATGTAACAAAGTCCTGGGTATTTTAGCACCCCTCTTTGTAAAGCCTTTTCTGCAATTTGCTTAGTTGATGCAGAATACCAGGTTGGAATTAACGCCATGCTGTGATCACCTCTTCAATTTGTCATATTCATATTTTGAAATTTCTTTTATTGCATAAATGTCATTATCAGGCGGAAAATTATAGAGACCTTCAATGTGCCATCCATATTTTCCGTCTGAACTTAAAATAGCCTGTGCTTCTGTGATATCACATAGAAGCAACAGACTATGTTTTTCCTGATATTTGATATACAGGATATGATTAAGGACATCTACGACTTCATCATTTTTGATTACTTTATAATACATGTGATATCCTCCTTATAAGAGGGGAATAGTTACCCCTCGCATGAAATTGAGAACATAAGTAAAATTCCAGAATTCTGTCCTGGATAAGAGAATCCATATGTTGCACCAGATTCATTAACCGTATACAACCAGTTTGCAACTGTAGCATTTGGAGATCTGGTCCAATAAGATTTATACTCTGCAGGAATAGAAGGTTTTGCTTTCTTTCTGGTATCATCATCTGTGAAATAAGCAATAGGAGCATTTGTTTCAGAAATATATGGTTCAGAAGTAGCAGTAGGATCAACTTCGTACAGAGATGGAACATAGAATCTGCAATTAGATACAGAAGTGTCATTAGATTTATTACCAATAGAAGAGTATACTTTTACAGGTTTGATCAGAGCTTTCCATAAAGGAGAGATTGCCTTAACCATACGAGTATTCAACCATGTATTTAATGTAGAATCAGCCCATCCACCTGCATTTGTGCTCTTATTATTATAAGGTTTTTCTGTACCAAGGAGATTAGAAGCAACAAATGTAATGTTAGCTCTCTTTGAAGCAACGTCAGACAGATAATATCCTTTAAACTTAGCCACTTCCATAGGGATTACTTCGTGGATCCATGCAGCAATATCCATACATTGTTCTTCACCAAGATCTGCGTACCAGACTTTAGCCAATGTATAGTGCCTTTTGCAAAGTTTTTCATATGCTCCATCGTCAGCTTTAGAACATCCAAATACGAGAGTGGAACTATGCTCTGGAATCCTGTACGTCGACATTCAGAAGTAGTAAGTAAGACTAT
>ENA-OQAN01001009-OQAN01001009.1-human-gut-metagenome-genome-assembly--contig:-NODE-1009-length-13197-cov-2.537796_pt1 | contig 13197 bp, 14 predicted proteins | sample MGYA00242735_ERZ504527 | MGnify/ENA primary metagenome ERZ504527 (study PRJEB26092, sample SAMD00036230) | human gut metagenome | host: Homo sapiens | study: EMG produced TPA metagenomics assembly of...
GATTCCCCTCGTCTCCACCATCGTGAATGCAAAGGCCTTCGGTATTCCGGAGGCCTTTTTTCATGCCAAAACACCACGGGCCACAAACCCATACCCACATCAACAAAAAGTTGCACAATTTATTTCCCATGTCTGTACATAGTTTGTTATCCAAACGCAATTACCAGTGCAGCTCGCTGCACCAGCTGGCTTCAGGAACGCTCCCAATTATTGCCAGCACCCCAATAACCTGCGCCAACGTGAACAACTTCCCAAAACAACCCCCTTTAGCACGTCAAATGAACGATATGTTGTCCAACGCAGCCCAAATCAGTTTCACTAACATCTTGTGCTAGGATACCTAGCGTTACATGAGTTCAACTGTGCTCGCGGCTCCAGCAAGTCACAAAGCGCAGGGTCGACCAGCATCCGGCCGTAACGGCGGTGCCAGAAACACCACGAGCTCCAATATCGATTGCCATGCGCGATTTTGCACTTGGTTTTGCGGGCATTTAAAAGTTCGCATCGTGTAGTGCATCAAGTTGCTACGGCAAACCTCAGCAGTCTTCAGCTGTTTGCGTGCGGTCCAGTTTTGTTCCCGCTTGACTGGATTGCACGCAGCCAGCTGGGGTCGCGTTCTTTTATGCGATACACGTCCGCGACTCTAGCAACTGCACTCATACATACCGTTCACGGTGGGGCAGAGCCACGTGCTTGTCTGACTGGCTCAGGGTTTGAATATGGAGCGCCTTCGCGCATGAGCGCCCTGGCGAAGCCATACCCAAACCCCGTGAGCCACACGTAAGACGACAAGGGGGTGGTGCTCGTGTGGTATGTGATCCAGGTCATTAACGGTCGCGAAGATGTAATGCGCGAGCGCATCGAGCGCATGGTGCCGGCGAGCGCATGCAGGAGCTCTTTTATCCCCAATTTCAAACCGAGATTAAAGTACACGGCGAATGGGTCAATACGACCAAGCCGCTCTTTCCCGGTTATCTTATCTGCGATACGGCAGATCCCCGTACCGTGCAACAGTATCTGCTGCGCATGGACGACTTTGCCGGGTGCTTTCCCAGGACGGTCAGTTTGTGCCGCTGGCAAAAGAAGAGGTCCAGCTTATTGGTGGCTTTACGCATAGGGGAGACCGCGTAGTGCCCATGAGCGAGGCCCTAAAAGACGGTGACCAGGTCATAGTGACGGCAGGTCCACTGTTGGGCCACGAAGGCCTTATCAAAACCATTAACAGACGCAAGAGCACTGCTTATTTGGAGCTCGACCTTTGCGGTCGACGCGTAACTACGCGCGTTGGCCTTGCCGTGCTTTCGGCCGAGCAGCGCGTCATGCGCAACCTTAAAAAGGCGATCGCCTAGTTGAAGGCGATCGCTACACAGAACAGGGAGGATCCCCGACCCGGGGACGAAGTCTTGGAAGAAAACGTGTCGGATAAAACTCAATTTGCAACGGATGCGCCTGCGGGGGCAGCGCTTATTGCTCAGGCCATGGACCGACGAGAGGGCGCCGGCCGCTACAAGGCCATGCAGTCCATCATGGACTGGGATCGTTCGCGCTTGGTCTACCGCGCCGTCAAGCGCGCCTTTGACGTCGTGTTCAGCGGCTGCGTGCTGGCCGTCATCGCCGTACCCAGCCTGGTACTGGCCGTGGCCATCCGCCTGGAGAGCGAGGGCAACCCGTTCTACAGCCAGATCCGAGTGGGTCAGACCCGCCCCGACGGCAGCCTGACCACCTTCCGCATGTGGAAGTTCCGCTCCATGTACAGGGACGCCGACGAACGCCTCGCCGAGCTCAAGGGGCAGAACGAGATCGCCGGCGCGATGTTCAAGATGAAGGAGGACCCCCGCGTCACCAAGATCGGGAAGTTCATCCGCAAGCACTCCATCGACGAGTTCCCGCAGTTCCTCAACGTATTCCTGGGCCAGATGTCCGTCGTGGGCCCGCGCCCGCCGCTGCCGCGCGAGGTGGAGCAGTACACCGAGTATGACCTGCAGCGCCTGGCCGTGAAGCCCGGCATCACCGGATGGTGGCAAGTCACAGACCGCAACGACACCGACTTCGACGGGATGGTTCGCCGTGATTTGGAGTACATCGCCAAGCGCGGCCCAATCACGGACCTGAAGATTGTTCTCCTCACGGTCGTTGAGGTCTTTACCGGTGGAGGTGCTTGCTAAATGACTGAACCGGTTAGGGTGGCTCAGGTTGTTGGCAAGATGGTTGGCGGCGGCGTCGAAGCTGTCGTTATGAATTACTATCGCCACATCGATCGCGGTAAAGTGCAGTTTGACTTTCTTGTTGATTCCGATTCGACGCTTGTTCCCCGTGACGAGATTGAATCGCTCGGTGGCAGGGTCTTTGAGATTCCGCCTTATCAGCATGTAGCTGAATACCAGCGAGAGCTTCAGCGTCTCTTTAAGCAAGAGGGCTGGAAGATTGTCCACAGTCACATCAACGCGCTTTCGGTCTTTCCGCTTCGTGCCGCGAAGAAGGCGGGCGTCCCCGTGCGTATCGCCCATAGCCATTCTACGAGTGGTAAGGGGGAGTATGCCAAGAATGCCCTGAAGGCCGTGCTGAAAACGCAATCGAATCGGTATCCAACACACCGATTTGCATGCAGTCAATTCGCCGGTGAATGGCTTTTTGGTAAAGCCGCGCACTTTGAGGTCGTATACAACGCAATTGATTTGGACCGCTTCCGCTTCAATGCTGAGGCTCGCGCGCAAGCGCGAGCCGATCTGAGCCTCGTTGGCAACCAGTTTGCCATTGGGCATGTGGGACGTTTTACTGCTCAGAAGAACCATGCGTTTTTGATCGACGTTTTTACTGAGGTCGCAAAACGCCGCGATGATGCTGTTCTGTTGCTTGTCGGCACCGGCGAAGCCGGGGCTCCGTAAAGGCTTTGGTGGACGAACGCGGCCTTACCGAGCACGTTAAGTTTTTGGGGCAGAGAAATGATGTCAATCGTTTGTACCAGGCTTTTGATGCGTTCGTTCTGCCAAGCCTTTACGAAGGCCTGTGCCTCGTCGGTGTCGAGGCACAGGTGTCTGGTCTGCCGTGTCTGCTTAGTGATGCGATTACGCGTGAAGTGGACGTGACGGGGGAGTGCAAATTCCTGCCGATTGACAATCCTACTGTGTGGGCCAATGAGATCAATTCACTCTCGCCATTCTCGTATGAAAGTCGAATTTCTATCTCAAGCGGCTTTTCGCTGATTACAACATTGACTTGCAAGGTAAACGATTAACTCAGAAATACTTAGATCTCTATTCAAGGAATTAGATGCCAAACAGCAACTTAGTATCGGTGATTGTGCCGGTATATAACGTTAAGTCTTATTTGCAGGAGTGTTTTGATAGCATTTGCCGTCAAAGCTATCAAAACATCGAGATTATTCTCGTCGATGACGGCTCGACTGATGGATCTGGCGAGCTTTGTGACGTTCTTGCGACGAAAGATGATCGAACTACCGTTTTGCATAAGGAAAACGGTGGCCTTTCTGACGCTCGTAATGCGGGACTGCGCATTGCTCGGGGGGATTGGATTTCCTTCGTTGACAGCGACGACTACATTTCTCCCGTTTTTATCGAGATCCTTCTAAACGCCTGTCTTGATACGAGGTGTCAGATATCTGCTGTTCCGTTTGGTAAATCGTTCAATGACGGTGATGCTTGCTCGTTGATTAAGTCGCTTGGCCCCGTGGCGCCTGCGAAGGCTCTGCCTTCGCCCGATGTCCAGCGTCTGATGTTATATCAGGCGCTGGACACCGGTGCCCAGTGGCGCCTTTACGCAAAGGCGCCACTGGGCATAGATCCTTTCCCTAAAGGCTTTATTACGAGGATCTTGCCAGCATTTATAAAATTATTCATAAGGTCGATTCTGTAGCAGTTGTTGATTGCCGCGAGTTATATGCATATCGCATGAGGGGCGATAGCATTATTCGACAGGAATATAAGCATATTAAGGGACATTCTGCACTTAGTATCGTTGATCAGTTGTATCGAGACATAAGCAATTGGTATCCCGATTTAAAAGCAGCCGCGGCCTCTCGTTGTTTCTCTGTTTGCAGGATGGTGTTCGCGCAGGCTAATAACTGTTTTTCCACAAGTGAAGCTGACACAAATTCCGTTGACTCCGAAAAGCTGTGGAATGTAATCAAAAGATATCGAACCACAGTTCTTTTAGATCCCTTTGCTCGTAAGCGCGAGCGTTTTGCCGCAGCCATTTCATGCTTGGGACGAATTCCCTTTACGTTCTTTTGCTCGATTTGCCGTTTCGTGGGACTGATGCAATGATTTACTTCGCTATTTTAGGATTACCGGTAATACTAGCCTTTCTATCAGATCGTTCACGCGGTTGCCTTTCAATTGGTTTATTTGTCGCCGCATTGCTTGTTCCCTGCTTATTTGCGGCAGTTCGAGATACATCCGTTGGAACCGATGTAATGACCTATGCCTATTGGACATTTTATAGCGCCAAGAATGCTAGTCTGGGATTATTCTTGGCTGAATATTCGTCGCTTTCGGCATTTGGCTTTAATTTGCTCAGTTGGATTATTGCCAAGTTGGGAACATTTGAGATTTATTTAGGATTAATCCAAGCGTTTACCGTTTTTCCGATATGTTGCTTTGCAAAAAAAATGTATCCGGATTCCTCTTGGGCTGCTGTTGCCGTATATATGCTTCTGCTGTTTCCAATTTCACTTAACGCTATGAAGCAAATGATTGCCGTGGCGCTTTGCGTTCCGGCATTTATATTTATTGAAAAAAGGAAGCCTTTGATATTTCTTTCGGTTGTGATGGCATCTGCAATTCTGTTTCATCAAACTGCAGTTGTTGCACTATTTTATTGGCCAGCTGTTCAATCAGTTCGTTCGATTGGTGGTAAGGCTGCCTTCTTTGGAAAAGCTCAGGGGTTCGCTGTTTTTTTAGCTGTGGCATTAATTTTTGGTTCCGCGTTTGTCTTTGGAAATCGTTGATTATGCTTTTCTCGAGTCTCAAAGACTCTTACTCTTATCAGGTCAATGCTTCTGGCACGAGGCTTAACTACTCCTCATTGGTGTTACTTTGTGGAACTATTTTGATATATTTATTTAATCGGAGATCACGCTTGAATAAGGCGATGTCGGTCGGTTTTGAATCTATATTTGCAATTATTTCGATTGTTGGCGTCTTGGCGATGCAGCTGAATATTATTGCTGATAGCCTTATGCGTTTCTCTTATTATCTAATTTCGTTCTTTCCGCTTTTTGGATCAGAGCTTGCAAAAGAAGACGAAGGGAATATTCCTTTCAGCGCATTACTTCTGATTTGTTTACTTATTGCTTACTTTATTCAAACGATTGTGATCAACGGCGGTAACGAAGTATATCCATACACCTCAATCTTATTGGGAATTAACTAATGCGTTTTTCTATTATCATTCCTGCATATAATGCCGAGCGTTACCTTAGCGAATGCCTTTCTTCTGTGTCCCTTCAGTCTTTTGATAATTATGAGGTTATCCTTATAGATGATGGGTCGACTGATTCGACGCTATCGCTTGTTGAAGACTTCGCTTTGAGAGCAAATAACGCCACTGTTCTGACCGGAGAAAATCAGGGTCTTCTTCTTGCAAGACGAAGAGGGCTTCTACATGCTAAAGGTGAATACGTTGTTTTTCTTGATGCGGACGACTGCCTTCGTTATGATGCACTTGAAATTTTAGATAAAGCCATCAAAAAAACCGATGCTGACATTGTTTCCTTTTTGTTTAGCCGTGAGAAGGATTTTAGTGGCAATGGGTTTAACCGTGATAAATTGCCTGAGGGTTTATACAATGGGGCTCAGTTTGAACTGGTAAAGGAATTTGTCTGCAAGGGTCGCTTTAATAATCTGTGTGGCAAAGCCATTCGACTTAGCTGCATAGATCTTGATGCAACATATGGGGCGTATAAAGGCCTTATGCACGGCGAGGATTTACTTCAGTTGCTCCCGATTGTCGATTCCTGCGCCTCTCTTGCTCAGCTCGACGACGTTCTCTACTACTATCGTCCTAATGAATCCGCAAGTACAGCATGTTACAAGTCTTCTCAGCTAGAGGATATTGTACAGGTCAATCGTAGGCTTGCTGAGTATGCCGCTAGATGGGGCGATGCTTGTCGTTCCATGGCTATTTTGGGTGAAACGAATCAGTATTTCTATGTTCTGAAGCTTAGTGAGCTTTCTGACTCGGATGATCGTGAAAAAGAGGCCAATTTCTCATCAATATCTGCGGCCATGTCACAAGAATATGTTTTTTCACGCGCTCGTAGGGAGAGACTGAGATTTGATAATCGTTTGTTAGCCATCGCTCTGGAGCATAACTGGAGAAGTTTGGCTAGCTTCGTCGTTCATTTGGTGGAGGTTTTAAAGTAATGATGCCTCTAATTTCTATTATTGTCCCCGTTTACAATACAAAAGAGTATTTGCCGAAATGCATAGACTCTATCCTTGAGCAGAATAGCACCATTTTTGAGTTGATTTTAATCGATGATGGATCGACTGACGGCTCTGCTGCCGTTTGCGATGACTATGCATCGGCAGATGAGAGAGTTATAGCCCTTCATCAGAAGAACTCCGGTGTTTCGGCTGCGCGAAATGCTGGCATTGAATTATCTCACGGCGAATATATTTGGTTCTGCGACAGCGATGATACGGTTTTATCCGATTCAGTACGATTGTTAGTAAACTGCATTGCTTCAACGCGTGCCAGTATGCTTGTTTTCCCTGTTGATCAAGTTGACGAGAGCGGTAACGTTCTTGGTCAAATTCCAGCACCCGTCGTAAGCAAAGATAAGTCTCTTGGTCCATTGCAATGTGGCGACCTTCTTTATCCCTATGCTCATGTAATTAGGAGAGACGTGATTGGTTCGACGAGGTTTGATACATCGTTATCTTTGCTTGAAGATAGGGATTTCTTATATAGACTCTGGTGGATCGCGGCTGGAGATATTGCTGTTATTGATAAGCCTTTATATCGGTATTTGATTACTCGCTCGGATTCAGCTGTCAACTCTGCAGCTGTGTCAAAATACGTAGAAGCGACGGCAGTTAATGCCGCCATACTAGACAACGAAGAATCTATGGGGCGTGTTATGCCGGCGTTTGAACTATTTGCCAGTCATTCCCTGGGTGTTCTCTCGCTGCTTGCTCGTCATGGCGTTTATGACGATGATGGCTATCGCATCGTGAGAAAACGTCTAGTTAGTTATAGACATTATGCCAAGTTACTCAAGGCAGGCCTTAAGGTTAAGTATTATCTAGCAGTTTATTTCCCTGTGATTTTTAATTTGCTTGCCTGTCTTACTGGCAAGTTCAAGAAAGTCAGTCTAGGCTCCTCTGTTTTAATGAAAAATAATTAAACCTCGTTAACCAAGAGCGAGGAAGTAATTAAAGAACGGTTGGAAGATGAATATCGGTATTATTACTTTCCATGGCGCGTTGAATTTCGGATCAGCGCTTCAGGCTTATGCTTTGAGGACTGCCCTTGTAAATGAAGGTCATAAAGTCAGAATAATAAATTACAGAGCATTAGACTACGAACAATACAGCTTAATTCAGGTTCGTCATCCGAGAAAGCTATTGAGAACGCTAACTCACTGGAAATCTTTTCACTCTAGGTGGTCTGCGTTTAACTCTTTCGCAAATGACTATTTCTCCCTAACTGATAAGGCTTATTCATCTAATGAAGAAGGTGCTTTGGCCGAATTAGCCGCTGAGTTCGATTGCTTTATTTGCGGTAGTGATCAGATTTGGAATCTCGATTGTACTCGCGGTGTGGTCGAGCCTTCTTTCTCTCTTTTGCGGGAGATAAACGGCGTATCGCCTATGCTCCTAGCCTCGCCCACACGTCTTTCAAGCCCGAGAATTTCGATCAAGAAAAAGTTGCGTCTCTTCTGTCCAAATTCGATTATCTTTCCGTTCGTGAGGAGGAAACGCTTCCTTTATTTCAGCCGCTAGTGGATAAACCCATAGATGTTGTTTTAGACCCCACGCTGTTGCTTGGTGTTTCGGATTATGTGGACATGAGCGTTAAAGCAGTCGTTGACGGAGAGTACGCTTTTCTTTATCTACTGCGTGACTGTTCTGAGCTTATCGAAAGTGCCTGTCGAATGCGCTCGATTCGGGAGTGCGATTCGCGTATGTTTCGGATAGGGACCTACCCATTCCTAACTCGATCAACCTATTCGGGATCGGGCCGCGCGAATTCATCTCGCTTATTGCTCATGCCTCACTCGTACTGACCAACTCTTTTCATGCGACTGTGTTTTCGGTGCTTTTCCATAAGCCCTTCAGAGTCTTCGCTACTGACAAAAGCGGTGCGCGCATGAGGGATTTGCTGTATAACCTGGGGATCAGCGAGCGCTGCGTCTCCTTGGTTTGCGCCGATGGCATTGCTCCGGTTGACTGGGGCAAGGTAGATTTGGCCCTTGGCGGCCTTCGGGAGCATTCTTGGCAATATCTGAGAAAGGCACTTTCGTAATGGGGGAGACACGCCGACTTATTAAAAATACGGGAATTATTGCCGTCGGCGGCATGGCGACGAAGCTTGTGCAGTTTCTTCTTCTGCCTCTATATACCTCCGTCCTCTCCACGGCAGATTACGGCACCGTTGACTACATCAACACGATTGCCCTATTTTGCGTCCCTGCCGTTTCCCTGCTTATGGACGAAGCGCTGTTTCGATTTCTCATCGACTGTCGTACAGACGAGGGTCGGGCTAAAGCTGTGACGGCGTCATGCGTTGTTCTTCTTGCCGGATGTGTATCCTTTACGGTCTTGGCGATTCTGGTATGGCTGCTCTTTAAGCCCGAAAATGCTGGCTGGGTTGTGGGGCTTGTTGTTGCCGGTGCGCTTCTGCAGATGGCTTCTGCTGTCTTACGTGGTTTCGGGGATACCGTGGGTTACTCCGTTATGAACTTCACCGCGAGTGCCCTTACCATCTTGCTCAACGTTCTCTTCATCGCCATTCTTCGTTGGGGGGTGGTTGGCATGCTCTCTGCTACGGTCATTGCTCAGGGCGGTGTTGCCTCGTGTTCATGGTCATGCGGAAGCTCTGGCGCTATATCGATCCGTCGACCTTCTCCATTTCCTACGCTCGCGACCTTCTACGGTATTCATTTCCGCTCATCCCCAACAAGGTTTCCTGGACTATCAATAACCTGCTGGACAGGCTCATTATCATGAACACGCTCGGGGCCTCCGCCGCCGGTGTGTATGCCGTGTCGTACAAGTTCCCCGGTGTCATGGACCAGGTATATGGCTTTTTCTATCAATCGTGGAAGGAGAGCTCGGCTCGAGCCTTATCTCCGATGAGGACGAGTCGGCTTTCTATAATTCTGTGTACCGAGCTTTGCGACGTTTCATGATGAGCGTCGTGCTACTCATGTCGGCACTCATGCCTGTTGTCTACGGCGTGCTGATTAAGGGGTCTTTCGGAGAGGGCCTGCTCTATGTCCCAATCTTGCTTCTGGCAACGTACTTTAGCAATATTTCCGGCTTCTACGGCGGTATTTTCACTGCACACAAGGAGACCGGGATTATGGGAACCACCACAGTCGTATCCGCTATCCTCTGCGCGGTGCTGTGCATCGTGATGATTCCGCACTTTGGCCTTTATGGCGCATCGGTTGCTACGCTTTTGGCGATGGTTGTGGTCAATGAGTACCGTAGGATTAAAGTCGCCAAGTTTACAAAGCTTGCCGAAGATCGAGGCGAGCAGGCTTTGATCTTGGCATCAGTTCTGGGCGTGTTCGTTTTCTATTATCTGTCGGCCTACGGCGCGGGCATTCTGAGCACCATTGCATGCCTTGCAATTGCGCTGGCTTTTTCCGTCTATATGAACGCCGATATTCTGCGTAAGCTACTTTCGGCTTGCAAATAGGGAGATATCTGCATGTCTGCTGTGAAAAGGGGCGAGTTCCCACACTATTTGAGTCGCCAACGCATTGCTGCGGATGCGGGGCGTGTGCTGCCGTTTGCCCGAAAGGCGCCATTGCCATGTCCGAGGGTAAGGACGGGTTTGTTCTTCCTATGATTGACAGCGATCTCTGCATCGGTTGCGGCGCGTGCACTAGGGCTTGCGGTCTCAACCGGGGGATAGGCTCTAATTCCGTTGGGCCGTTCTATGCCGCCGCCGGTAGGGACGATGTTTCGGAGTCCGCTTCCGGTGGTGTTTTTGGCGCCGTCGCGCGTGAGTTTATTTCTGCTGGCGGCGTTGCATATGGCGCCGCCTATGAGGCGCGAGGGGGTTCGCTTCGGGTGCGGCATCGTCGTGCGTCGAGCGTCGATGAGCTTCGCCCACTTCTTAACTCTAAATATGTCCAGAGTGACGCCGGATCTTGTTTCGCCGACATCAGGACGGACCTGAGCGAGGGGACGCGTGTCCTATTTTGCGGAACGCCTTGCCAGGTCGCTGGCCTCAGGGGTTTCCTCGTGCGCGATTATGAGGGCCTGACGACTATTGACCTTGTCTGCCACGGTGTCCCCTCCGGTCGCATGTTCGCGGACTGTGTTGAGGACTATGGCGAACAGCTTGGGTCTCCCGTGGTCGATTTCCGGTTTAGGTGTAAGCGCGAGGGCTGGGGGCACTCTCTTCTTCTTCTTCTTCTTCTTGAGGACGGAAGAGAGGTCACCATTCCTGCGTCGAAATCTCTCTACTATGACATGTTCTTGAACCTCAAGACGCTTCGCAACAGCTGCTATGAGTGCCCCTATGCAGGCAGGTTTCGTGCCGGCGACCTTACCATCGGCGACTTTTGGGGTGTCGGTGTAAACAGGCCTGACGTTCTGAAGGACGCCGAGAAGTTTAATCAGATGAAGGGTGTTTCCTGCTTGCTGGTGAATAACGACCGCGGTAGGGAGTTCATCGAATCAAGCAACGCTCTGGACTTGTACCCCGTTGAATTTGACGACATCGCTAAGGGCAACGATCAGCTACGTCATCCGAGCGTTCTTCCCAAGGATAGGCGGCTGTATGTTGACGCATATGCCAATGGCGGCTGGAGTACTGTGGTGCGACTCTACAAGAAACGTGAACGCGGCGTTGTATTTTATGCCAAGAAAGCCTTGCGGGCCGTTTTGCCTGCGTCAGCGATCAACGTACTCAAGAAAGCTCTTAGTAAATAGTTGCATTCTTATTCGAGTTTGTCTCATTGCTCAATCGTAATCCCCTGTTGGCCTTTGGGCAATCAAAGGACCAACAAGGGATAATTGTTAGAAAATGGATATTCTATAATTAGCTTTTCAATGCTAATTCCGCATGTATGGGGCGAGCGTCCCATGATGTAATTTGCACGATAAAAAATTATTGACATTGATTTAATTTGTTCTTACTGAATCGGTGAAATATGACCCGCCACGATTGCGTCACGGCGGGTCATATCATGTGTGCATCACTCTAAAAATGCGTTTCGTAATAATGAAATAACTATCTCATTTCAAATATAAATAGCGTCTCCATTGATCCGCCGTTTGACCAAGTTTGAACATTTGCTCCATCTCTCGCCGTTGCAAGTCTTACGTTTAAGTATTCATTTGATCCAGCTAGTTGTACGGTGAATCCGTTATTATGTTTTAATAGCTTCCAATGCTGAAGATTTGAACCGGTGTATGTTGCCTGCGAAACATTTGCGCCGTCTTTGACAGCTTCTGCTGTTAGCGCCTTCTTTGAATGCGCAAAAATAAATGCGTATGATCCGTCCTTCTGTCTTCTGAGATCAACTGATTGATTTGGGGAGTTGTAGTCAGTCCAAATTTGAGCATTTGCAAAATCATGTTGGGATGCCAAACGAATGTCGATTGTTTTTGTTGTGTCAAGTTTGGTTTTTATGGCGTACCTACCGTTTGGAAGTGCATCGAGCTCAGTTGGAACAAAATTAAAGATTGTTTCTGCCACACCGCCATTTGACCAAGTTTGAATATTTGTGCCGTTTCTTGTGTCGCCTCTTCTAACATTTAACCACTGGTTCGCTGCCTTATTTTTAATCGTATATCCTGCCCCCATGCGTTCGATAACCCATCTCTGTAAATCGGAACCATCTATATTCGACTGGCTAACATTTGATCCATCACGATTTGATTCAGCAGACAGCGCTTTTCCTGAATGAACGAACGTAATTAGATAAGTGCCGTCATTTTGGAATTGGAGGTAGACCTTTTGCTGCCTGCCGCCGTGATCTTGCCATAGCTGTACATTTGCCCTATCGTTCTTCGACTCCATGCGAACGTCTAGGGCTTTTGATTGGTCGAGACATGAGTATATGGAATACATTCCGTTGGGCAAAACCGGTGTAGCGGCTGGTTTGATTTGCAAGAACTTTGCCGTGAATTTGAACGTAGCAATCCAAGTAGTGCTGGTTTGTGTGGTGACTATTGATGCCGCTTTTAGATATGCTTGGTCAGTTTCAGTCTTCCACTCCCTCTGATTCATCGCATAAGCAACAATCCCGTTCTGAATCCCCGAGATACTCGGCGGGAAGGACTGGTTATCTGCATTGATGGAAAAGCCCTCTTCCTTGGCATCCAGGTGCTGCTGAATGCGGTCGGCATACTTTTCGGCCCATTCATCAGCCTTGCCGTTTCGCACAAAGTAATTGTTGGACAGGTCGGTTGAGCGGTAGGCGTAGTCGGCCTTTTGGTAGTTGGCCGTGTGGTCGGAGTGGGCGATTGCCATGAGCTCGTCGGTCAGGCCAAAGTACAGATGGCGCTGGTCCAGGTCCCCGTACCAGTTGTCGTTGGTGTCGTCCCAGGTTAGGTCCATCTGGCCCCATTTGCCGTCGATCTTTACGGCGTTCCAGGTGTGGCCGTTGCCGGTGATGCGGCCGTTGGCGATGCCCGCTGCGTCGAGGAGCTTGGAGTAGATGCGCTGGTAGCTCTCGCAGGTGCCCTGGTGGCGCGTTAGGCCGCTTTCGGCCGAGCACCAGTTGAGGCTGTGGTCGTACTCCAGCTGGTCGAGCGTCCAGTCGTGGAGCCACAGCGCCATGTCGTATTCCGAGCCGTTTGTCTGTTGCCTGCACAGGTCCACGGCGTTGTTGACGATCTGCGTGACGCTTGGGCGGGCGGCGTCGTTTACAGTCACCTCCGCGTGGTGCGCAGGTAGTAGATTCCCTTGTCGTTTTGGGGGTCGTTTCTGTCGTTGTCCATAAAGTAGAAGTGGATGCGGTACGTGCCCGATGCCGTGAAGTCAAAG
>ENA-OQAN01001010-OQAN01001010.1-human-gut-metagenome-genome-assembly--contig:-NODE-1010-length-13193-cov-1.310424_pt1 | contig 13193 bp, 21 predicted proteins | sample MGYA00242735_ERZ504527 | MGnify/ENA primary metagenome ERZ504527 (study PRJEB26092, sample SAMD00036230) | human gut metagenome | host: Homo sapiens | study: EMG produced TPA metagenomics assembly of...
CGCACGATTTCACGAAAATAGACGAGGCTGTGAATACCTACCTGCCAGCCCACCTAGCCGCACCTACCACTCAAGACCCATCTGGATGCATCCGAGTACATCGGTACGGTAATTCGGATGGCGTCCAGGGGCGTGGAATGCGGCCTGCTGGCCAACGACGAAGTGCTGCAGACGGCTGTTCTGTGGTCCGTGGATACGCCGGTATTCGAGATAAAAGACGATGCCATCCACCTGACAGAGCTTGGCTCAAGGCGAACACGGTATGGAACGCCAATACCAGCACAGTGTCTCCCGCTACTGCAGCCCCGGTGGGTGCTACGGATGACGTCTTCGTCATTAACAGTGATGGAACGATACGAGTAAAGGAGTAAGACAATGGCTGAATTTCATCAATGTGTCACCACAAAACAGGGCCTCAACCTGATTGCCCTGTCCAGGGTGAACAAATGCCCTTTGGTGTTTACGAAAATGGCCATCGGCGACAGCAGACCGACGGACACCAGCACCATCAGTGCCATGACGGCCCTGGTCGACGAGAAGCTGACCAGCGACATCACTAGCCTGAAGAAAATCAAGAACACTGACACTACGGAAGGCCGGTACGCAGCGTTCGGGAAATTCTCGAACAGCACGCTGGCCACCGGGTTCCACATCTCTGAAGTGGGCCTGTGGGCCAAGGTAGAATCTTCCTACTACACCGGGGACAGCTGGGATGGGTACACCGGGGATGCTGTCCTGTTCTGCTATGGGTACGCCGACGAAGGAAAAACGGACTGGCTGCCCAGCAAGGATACCCCCATGACGCCCCAGGAAGTCGGTATCTACACCAGCGTGGGTGACGCTGAAACCGTATCCGTCCATGTATCAGATACCCAGACGGTAGGGGAAGCAGAGTTCCAGGCCCACCTGACGGACGTCAACGCCCACAGCGACTTCAAAGGTTGCACGTCGACCGCTAACGGGCAGCGGGGATTTGTTCCCCGTCCCATGGCCGGCCAGGACAACGAGTACTATCTGAACGCTGACGGTACCTGGAAGCAGGTCAAGCAGCGGTCCGTCAAGGACATCATCGACATCATCTATCCGGTTGGATTTGTCATCGCTACCACTGGCGACCAAAACCCAAACCAGCTGTGGGCAGGCACGACTTGGAAACGCACGTTGCAGGGCCGTGTGCCTATCGGAGCTGGCGAATATTGGGAGAACGGGAAAAAGTTTAGCTATTCCGTGGGGGATACGGGCGGCGAAGCTGAACACAAACTCACTGAGAGGGAACTGGCGAAAATCACGCCTCGGATTGCGTCCGCTACGCTGTCTGTATCTAGGGTTGCACAGATTCACGCGTCGTCACAAACTATTCATCCACCAACCAATATAAGGACGTGCCACGGGACGGGTGGTCTGGAACCGTTATCAGCGGTGAAGAAACGGGAGGTGGCACCAAGGACCACGGAATGGAGGTTCGAAACGTCCTTGAAACCCTATCCCCGTCTATCTCTGTTGCCCCTATTGGTGGGAACGAAAAACACGAAAACAGGCCGCCGTTCCAAGGCGTATGTTATTGGGTCCGCACCCAATAGCAAACACCTTGATATGGCATCCTATTCTCGTGCCTTACCCCCCTCCCGAAGCTGGAAACTGTTACAGAAGGGGACAGCGATATATTCTCAGTGCGGACTTTCAACAGCTGATCCGTTCCACCCCCGGATTCTTCGCCGCTGATAACCCAATCCGACCACCCTGAATAAGGAACGTTAACTGTTGAATTATAACGACTTTTGCTGTTACCATCTCCCCTGAACGCATTAAGTTCTGCTAGTCGAGAATAAGTAACGTTACTAGTCACTGCCTTTAAGGATACAGGCGCTAACTCACTCTCAGCCCGTTAAGCCGTTCTTTCCCAATATGCCACGCCCTGATACGGTTGGCGGTTTTCATGTCCTTCACCAGTCCCAGACGTGCCCAAAGAAACGGTGACAGCGTGGGAATGTGCGCCGTCAGTCGTGGTTTTTCCGAGGTAGTTATCGTGATCTGTTCCGGATGCCCCAGCATACCCACCTTGTGACGAATATTCGCCCAATGGATTGTTTTGTTTTACGTCACCTCTCCCACCGTGGTAATGAGCGCCGTTAGTACTGCAAGCCGCAGAAGCTCTGTGGGTGTGAGGTGCTAGTTCCCTCTCAGTGAAAGGAGATAAGAATGCGCGTTTTTCAGATTTGGAACAATGAATCACCGTTATTGACGGTGACAAAACCTATATTGATTCTTTTGACCATTTTGTAGACGATGGGGCCGTCACGACCTCCCGAAAAAAGTCATTTACGACGAGAATCAAAAATGTTGCGTTGTGGATGACAGATTTTTGCCTTATCCCAATCAAGATTTTGAATCCATCATCGCAAGTATTGATTCCCTGCAGGCCGCCAGGGACAAGCGGGAGCCAGAATTAGAACCTAGCCCAATTGACCCCAGAATGGCCCTTACAGCGGACTACACCGCAAGCGCAAGGGATTTGTCCAACGCCTTCACTATTGCGTGCCTGAGGGGAGATGTGAAGGCACAGGAGAGCATTAAGAGCGACTTTATCGAGCTGCAGGAAGCCTACAAGGAGGAAATGGAGGAATTGAAAGATGAAATTTAAACTCCCGAAAAGATGTCCGTATTGCGCACACAAGGTGAACGAAGAAGGAAAATGCGTGAATCCTGAATGCATTGCTTATGATAGCGAAGAAGAGAAGAAGGAGCGTGACGAAGAATGACCACTAGAGCATTAGTTCCAAACGCCGACGGTGAAGGGTCCCTCGGGGTTGAAAACCTGAAATGGGGTGCCGTCTATGTTTCGTCCCCCGACAAGGAGGACAATTCCCAGAAGGTCCCCTCGACCGCATGTTCAGTCCATCATGGCAGAAGCTCGGCAGTCCATCATGGCAGAAGTGTATGGTGGCCTTTCTGGCACCGTCCTCCCCACAACCGCCCACGTCGGCCAGTCCTTTACCCTTGACCGTGGAGATGTGTCGGACGGATACGAGAGGTTCGTTAAATACGTCTGCACGGCCGTTAACGGCGGCGTCCCGACTTGGACCACGGAGTTTTTATTAGACCCCGCCACGCTGTCAGCACGGTCCTGTGGACTGGGACCATTGCGATCAACCCCGGGGACGTATACGGCGGGAAATGGGGCCCCATGCCCGCTGGCTACACGCTGATTGCGTCTGGAAAGGGGAAGGATGAGTTTGGCGACTTTGAGTATATCGCAGGCAAAAATACGGCGAGAGATTGCACCGACTCACTGCCGATGAAATGGCAAACACAGGCATGCAATACATAGTGGATATGCGCTGAACAACGATAACATGACTGAGTATAATGAAGACCATTACCGCTTTCAAAAATGGGGTGCAGGACTCGCTGGATGGCAGGCTTGATGGGCTTAAAGGAACGAACTTTGTTGGTGGTGACACTCCTCATAATAACGTGCCTCCGTCCCTAGCGGGTTATGCTTGGCGACGCCAACAGTAAGTGGCTAAACATGGAGGGACGTTATTATGCGGTTGATCGTTGCCCGCCCTGAATCTAATTAAGTCAAGCTCACCTTGCAACAATCCCGTGGCATAGCCATGCCCCTCTCTTACCGATTGGTCATAGGAAAAGACGCCTTTGGCGAAGATTGGAATCCCATTTTCTTGTTGAGGAATGTTTCTTAATTCTCCTTCTATTTTTGCCATTTCCTCGGCAGCTATTCAGTTCTAAACCACGAATAGCAGGCAACAGCAGGTTGCATATTCTGATGTGGTTGACCGCCACCAAAGTTTAGATTGATAATTACCCTTCCGCATTTTCATTGGCGGCGGACGGGAACGAATTGCCAGTATCATTAACGGTAAAGACGCCACTCAGAGTTTGCTTGTTACGCCACCGAAGAATCGTGCCAATTGAACCTTTGATGGGTGCGGATTCTTCGGCAGTTCGGACAGCTCGGACAGGTTCGGACAGGTTCGGACTGAGCCAGTCCGTTTTAGTCCGTTTTAACCCCTTGACAACCTCGTTAAGCACAAATTAAGCACAGTGGCAATGCCATAGACCTAGGCTACAAGCCATTTACAACCTTCACATCTAACTAATTAATCACAGCTTATCTACAACTCGGCGCAATTCGGCAAACGTCTTATGCGTGTAAACGCCCTTTGTGACGCCTTTCTGGCGTGTCCCAGAATCATCTGGCACGCCGTATCATTGGCACCCGTGGAGTCAAGCATGGATGCGCAGGTATGACGGCATTCGTGCGGGGTGTGGTGCATTTTTAGGTCCTTCATGACCTTGTCAAACAGCCGCCTAAACCCGTCGTACGTCATGCCGATGCCACCACGGGCCTTTAAAGATTCGACGAACGGAAGGACCTTTCTTGCAACGGGGACCTTGCGCACGCCCGCCACTGTCTTGCTGTGCTTGATGTCTAGGTATCGCTCCCGAATCTTGATGCTGGCAGGGCGAAGGGCAAGGAATTCACCGACTCGTAGGCCCGTATAAATGAGGATTAACACGGCCTGAACGTCGGATCATCAGCCGCCTTCCATAGCCTATTGATTTCTCGGACCGTGAAAGGACGCTTGACGTGGACGGGGACGTGGGGCTTGATTTCGACGAACCTAGAATAGTCGACGGCCACAAGGTCCCGTTTCATGGCCCATTATACAGCTGACTGAGTAAAACACGGGCCTTCTTCTGAGTGGCGTAGCGCTTCAATGCCGTCCATAGCGGCCTGTAAATCCTCGTATCTCAGTGATTCCATGGGCCTATCATGGAGCGGGGAAAGATGCCTATAACTGCTTATATAGGCGGAAACGCTTGAACGTGACAGTCCTTCAAAGTGGCGTTTTGACCACTTTTCGTAGCACTGGGAGAATGTTTCGGATTGACCACCATTCAACTTCAAAAGAAAGGAGAGTGCTTCAACATGGGAAGAAAAATACCCTACTGCTTTTTGTTTTCCGTCAACTGTCTTCTTAACCACGAAGGGCCGCCGCCTGTTCCCACTTAGTCGGTAGACTGTCCCAAAACCGTTAGGTAGCTTCATATTTATCACCTCGAAGGAGAACGTATCATGAATCTGACATTAAGTGAAGCCATTGCCCTCCTGACCTTCACGGGCGGGATTCTACTGTGGGTCATTCACAGTATGATTGAGCCGTTGAAAGTACTGCTTGATCGTACTGTGCAAGCCCTTACCAAGCTGGAAGCGACAATCAAAGAAGAAAGGGAACGACGAGAGCTATTTGGGCTGAGGCTGGAAGCGGTCGATTCCCGCAGTAAGTCCAATAGCCATAGAATCGAGGTCTTAGAGGAGCAACAACGAAAATGTTTGAACGGTTGAAAAAAACGGCCGCCAGATTAAAGGTGACTGTCAGAAGCAAGACCTATATTGTGATTGTGGCAGGGCTTTCGGCCTTGCCCATCACCTTGGTACTGTACGCATGGCTGTATACATGGATTACAGGAAGCCGTGACCCATGGTTGATTGCGATGCAGGACCAGTTACTAAAAATTATTGACCACATCATGACCCCCGCCGTCGTGGCAGGTGTCGTTGCCTACGGTGCAAAGCTCGTTGACAAGGACGGCGACGGCGTGCCAGATGACTATGAAAGGAAGGATGAATGAATGCTCAAACCCACATTCATTGACTATGGATTATGGTTTCGACCGTTGCAGGAACGGAGCGCTACGGATTTGCTCGTCATCCATCACACGGGAAATCCTACCGATGATGATTTAAGCGCCGAGGAAATCCATGAATCCCATCTTGCGCAGGGATGGGCAGGAATCGGCTATCACTTTGTCATCCGCAAGGATGGGACTGTCGAAATGGGGCGCCCAGTGGACACGGTAGGGGCGCACGCATACGGTTATAATAGCCGTTCCATCGGGATTCATGTTTGTGGTAACTTTGAATCGGAGAACCGACGCCCGAACAGATTGAACCTGCTCCATCCTCGTTGGATGGCTCACGGAAAAATATGAACTTGAAGTGGATGAGAATCATGTTGTAGGTCATCGGGACTTGATGCCGACGGCTTGCCCGGGGGAAGCACTATATAATCAGTTAGATGTGATCCGTGGTAAGGCGATATGGTATCAACAGCACTACGACGAGGACGGGCAGTACCATGATTAGCTTCAAACCCGCTTAAAATTGCGCTTTTTCGCTACACGCCGTATGCCTTCTAATCGGCTTTGTGGCGGGTTTTACCTTCCGTATGATAAATCATAAATGCCACGTTGTTAAACCAGCTCAAAACGAAGATTTGAATGCCAAAATTCATACGGAAACGAAAACCGTTGTTCGCTACGTCGAAAAGGAGTCCCCCAAAGACGCCGACGTTGATGTGACCATCCCCAAGCAGAGTTTGACGGTCAAAGTCAATGGGCACGAACAGACATTTAAAAAGTCAGACACGGAAAAATACGTTTTGGACAAAAACAAGATTACCCTGGACCAGCAGTCCAAGGCGAGCGTTGACATCAAGGTGCCTGTCGTCGATGAGACCCGCAAGTGGGAGCTGGGCGTCGGCGTGGACAAAAAAGGCCAGCCCGCTGGCATGGTTGGCTTTCCTATTAAGTCTAACATTTGGCGGATGGGTTGCTGGGAGCAAGGGTACCGTCATGGGCGGAATAAAAGTGCATTTTTAGACATAAAAATCCCCGCAAGCAAGCATTAAAGCCTGTTTGCGGGGATTTTTCCCCTTTTTCGTATGGTAAAGGAGGTATTTTCTACAAGAGGGGGAAGAAAGGGGGAATGAATCCCGCCATGGTATGTTACGCTTTGTCGCTTCCTAGACCTTCAAAACTAGGTTTTATCAGCGTTTTCGCTACAATCCACTATATTCCATTTCAATAAAATAAATGGCGGATGGGGTGGGATTCGAACCCACGATACCTTGCGGTATACTTGATTTCGAGTCAAGCACCTTCGACCACTCGGACACCCATCCGCAGACTAGGCTATTATATCATATTAACGGCGCCGTGTAAAAAATTTCCTGCAAAATTTTTTTACAGCGCTCTGCTTCGATACCGGCTTTGATGATGGTATTTGCATGGAGACTGGGGTGGGGGGGAATCTGGAAGAGGCTCCCACAGGCTCCGGCTACGCTGTCGCTCGCCCCAAAGACAACGCGTCCGATCCGGGCATTATAGATGGCACCGGCGCACATGGGGCAGGGTTCCATGGTCACATAAAGTGGAGTCAGCTAGGCGCCAGCGCCGGAGCTTTCACAGGCTTCCCGGATGACAAGGATTTCTGCATGGGCCGTGGCATCATGCGCTCTTTCCCGCCGGTTATGGTTCCGGGCAATGACGCGTCCATCCTGGACGAGAATGGCCCTACGGGAATTTCCCCTTCAAGAGCGGCCAAGGCTGCTTCCTTCAGGCTTCTTCCATATACATCTTTCTTCGTCTGTTGCAAGCTCCATGGTAGGATTCCTATTCTTTCCGGGTCAGCTGCAGCAGGTCATAGGGCGTTTTCCTGATAGACCATATTGACCCAATTGGTGTAAAACAGGTGAGCATAGCTGCACCAGCTTGAAGCAGGGCTGCTCACTGCTGTCATTGTCGGGATAGTAAATTTCGGCTGCTCCGGGTCAAGGCCCTTGTTTTTGTCACGGATGAATTCATCTGCAGGGAATTTCGGTCATATTCAAAATGGCCCATGACAAAGATATGGCGCATGTCGCTCGTACTGCAGATGTTGATGCCGTTTTCGGCGCTGCGGCTCAACACTTCAAGGCGCGGGTCAGCGTCGATCTTATTGTCATCGACACGGGTATAACGCGATTGGGGAATGAAGTAGCGTCATCAAAGCCGCGCAGGAGCGGATGGAAGTTTGTCGTAAGTCCATAGGGATAGATGCCGTAGAGCTTTTGGGGAGCATGATCTTTGGTATATTGTAGTAATAGTATAACCCAGCTTGGGCGCCCCAACAATAGTGGAGAACAGAAAAGACATGGCTCCGGGCCCACTCAAAGTACTGGACAAGTTCAGGCCAGTATTCAACATCTTCAAAGTCAATCTTTCGACTGGTGCGCCGGTGATGATGAAGCCATCATAATAGCGGTCCTTGATGTCATTCCATTCAAGATAGACTCGGTCTAAATAGGAATTATCCGTGTGCGTACTGACGCGGGACACAGGGCGGCAGAAATCAATCTCGATTTGGATAGGGGAGTTGCCCAATAGGCGCAGGAGCTGCAGTTCGTCGGCTTTTTAAGGGGCATGAGGTTAAGAATCAGGATCTTCAAGGGCCGGATATCCTGCGTCATGGCACGGTCTTTTCCAATGGTGACGATTCCTTCTTCACGGAGACGGTTTACAGCGGACAGGCCGCCGTCAATTTTAATGGGCATGACAAAAACTCCTTTCCTGCAATAAAAAAGCCTTCCTCCTGCAGGGACGAAAGCATCGTGGTACCACCCAGCTTTACCTTGCCCTTGGGCAAGGTCTCTTGGAAACGCGGCCAAAGCCGGATTCCCCAGTGCAATAACGGGCACACCCGTACGGCCTACTGTGATTTCAGCCAATCAGCTCCAGGACCATCTTCCTTTTCTCATCTGCACTCCCTTTCACCGGTGCGGGAGTTCTCTGGAACCAGACAATAAAAAGTACTCTTCCTTTCATCGCATTTTACTATGAAATTGGAAAAATTTTAGCATGCATGGAAAGGTCCGTCAAGGAGCAAGGGGAGAAATTCCGTAGGAAAAGGATATCTTGTACAATCTGTTACAAAGTCATCTTGAATAGACCTGAAAGAAGCAAGGCCCCCTTGGAATTTTCGTTGCCAAACAAAAAGGGAAAGAGTATGATAAAGACGTATAGCCCTTTTCTAAAAAAGGGCCGGGGAACAATTCCCGTAAATTTTAAGGAAACGGTGGCGTTTTATGAGAGCGAGGAATGTTTGGGCCGAAGTCGATCTGTCGGCCATTGCCCATAACGTACAGGTCAACGCGACAAAGTCCTCAAACCGGGGACAAAAATCTGCGCGGTTGTCAAAGCTGATGCCTATTGGCCACTGGAGCCGTGCCCGTTGCAACGGCAGCCCTGGCGGCAGGCGTCAATTATCTGGCGGTGTCCATGACACAGGAAGCTGGAGCTTTCGCGAACTGGTATCATGGCGCCTATCCTCATTTTGGGGACCATGACGGAAGAACATGAAAAGGCCCTTGTGGACTATAACATCACCCAAACGGTCTATGATCTTGCCGTGGCCCAGGAGCTTTCGGCAGCAGCCCTGCAGGAAAACAAGGTGGCCAAGGTCCACCTGGCTGTCGATACGGGGATGAACCGGATCGGCTGCCGTCCTGAAGAAGCGGCCGATCTTGCTGAGGCCATCAGCAAGCTGCCCATGTGGAGCTTGAAGGGATGTTTTCCCATTTTGCCAGCGCCGATGAAATGGATAAAAGTTTTGCTGAAGCCAATATCGAAAATTCATGGAAGCTGACCAGCGCTATCAAGGACCGAGGCATCCAGATTCCCTTGGTCCACATCGATAACAGCGCTGGTATCACGGAGATGAAGCATACAGAATGTGACATGGTCCGTCAGGGCATCACCCTTTATGGACTGTGGCCATCGGACGACGTAGAACGCTGATCTTGACCTAAAACCGGCCCTCAGCTCAAGGCAGAAGTCGTCTTTGTGAAGGATGTTCCAGCCGGTGAGAAGATCGGTTATGGCTGTACCTACGAGACGAAAGCACCCATGAAGGTAGCTACGATTCCCTTGGGCTATGCTGATGGCTATTCCCGCGCCCTGTCAAACCGTGGCTATATTACGATCCGTGGTTATAAGGCTCCTGTTGTGGGTCGCATCTGTATGGACCAGTTTATGGTTGACGTGACGAATGTGCCGGGTGTCCATAAGGGGGATGAAGCGGTTATCTTTGGGCCGGGCGGTGTTTCCCTTGACCAATTGGCTAAGTGGGTGGGAACCATACCCTATGAGCTCATGTGTCTTTTGTCAACGCGTGTTCCCAGAAAGTACACCTACACGTATACCATCAAGCATTACGAAAACAATCGTTTTTAGGAAAAAGGGCGTAAGCCCACTAGGTTCACACATGGGTTCCGCTTCTTTTTCTGCAGAAAGGCGGGCCCTTTTTTGCATCAGGAAGGTAGGAAAGCAGTATGGAGCACTATGAAAAATTAACAGAAAGTACAATTGAAGAACTAAAAGCCATTGTAGGCGAAAAATATGTCCTCACGACGCCGGAGACCCTCGAAACGTATCAAACGGATCAAGAGACAGATTCCCGGTTCTTCCATGTGCCGGAAGCTGTTGCAGCGCCAGGAAGTACGGAAGAAGTGGCGGCCATCATGAAACTTGCCAACAAGCGCCATTTTTCCGTAACACCCCGCTCCGGCGGGACCAGCGTCTCCGACGGAGCCATTGCTGTCTGCGGTGGCATTGTCATGCTCATGGAGCGCATGAACCGCATCTTGGAAGTAAACCTGATGGTATGTATATGGTTGTCGAAGCCGGGGCTAGGACCCTCGATGTGCAGGAAGCGGCCAAGAAGGAAGGTCTCTTTTATGCCGGTGATCCGTGCAGCGCCGATAGCTGCCTCATTGGCGGCAACCTTGCGACAAATGCCGGTGGCGATAAGGCCGTTCGCTACGGCACGACGCGCAGTCAGGTCCATGCCATCGAAGTGGTCCTGCCCACGGGCGAGATTGCAAACCTGGGGGCGAACGAAGAAAAATACAACTGGTTTCTGTCTTGATCAGCTCGTTCTTGGGAGCGAAGGGACCCTTGGCGTCATTACAAAAGCAACGCTGAAACTGCTGCCCATTGCCCCCTACCGGTCGGACGTCCTTCTTGTCTTCACAGACCCACGGAAGGCCACGAGCATTGTTCCCATTCTTTTAAAAGCTGGGCTTGACCCGACGAGTGTTGAATTCATGGATCATGGTTTTGTGCAGGCTTCCAGCGACTATTCAAAGATTCGACTCAGTCATTATGACGACGGCTGCTACGTTATTTTGACCCTCGAAACCTTTGATGAAGATGAGATGGATAAAAAGCTCATAAAGGTCGATGAGCTGGCTCAAGGCGCATGGTGCCGTGGAAGTGTCCCTTGCTGATGACCGGGTGTGGACAATCCGCAAAAAATTGTCTTGAAGCGACGAGAATCCTAAGCCGCGTCAGTACCAGTGACGATTTTGTCTTTCCGTTGGATAAGATTTCAGATGCCATCATGGATCTGTCGGAACTTGCCGCAACCTATCCTTTCCGCGTCTTTACCTTAGCTCATGCGGGAGATGGGAACCTGCACTTAATATCCTTAAAGGGGAGCTCAGCGATGAAGCTTGGGAGGAAACCCTTTCATCCTTCCATGAAAAGGCCTATGCCTATGTCTATGCCCATGACGGCCTTCTTTCCGGTGAACATGGAATTGGGGCAAAGAAGTAGGACAGCTCGAGCGTTTGACGGACCCTGGCAGATGTTCATGATGACAGCCATCAAGAAGGCCTTGGATCCTTTGGATGTACTCAATCCGGGGAAGGTCATTGCAAGATATTGAGGCCGGCTCAAAAATCGGGCTGATTTGATGCAGGACCTGAGCCACTTGCTTTAGAAAAGGTCGAACTGAGGCAAGGGGCTCACGTTGTAGCGTACGATGGACCGTCTCACGTTTGGGACAGGATAAGTTCAGTTGTGAGTTTAAAATTAGTGGGTTACAACGACGAGCCTTAAGTCTTTCCCTGCGGTCTTTTCGCACCATGGCATCACAGCATTGCAGGCACCTTTACGTCTTTTGCTTGGCAGCCAGAGCCGGCGTCTCGAGACAGCATTCTGGACTCTTCCTGAATGGATTGCCTGACCGCCATTTTTCCTCCACGGCAAAAAGTCCCGCTGGGAGACTTTTCGTTTCCCAGCGGGACTTTCCCGTCCTTATTTTCTCGATGGGCCACAGGAACAGGCACTCCTGCGGCACACGAAGCGGTCTGCTTATTGCTGCTTCCTTCCGGACCTGACAAGGTTCACAGGACTTCATTGCGCAGGACCTATCCCTATGGTCCATCCAAAAAATAAAAGCGTACTTAAAAGAAAAGCCGCATGCTGCGGCGGATTCTTAAATGGCGGAGAGTGAGGGATTCGAACCCTCGATACGGTTATCCCGTATACACGCTTTCCAGGCGTGCTCCTTCAACCACTCGGACAACTCTCCAGGTTGAAATGCTTAGGCAAAGCTTTTCAATTGTATGCAGTCTTTAAAAATGACTGCGTGTTTTAGTATAAAGGATATTCATGCCGTTGTCAAGAAATAAGTTGAATTTTTTTATGGAAACAAGGTATAATACCATGGTACAACAGAGAGAAAGGATGGATTCCATGTCTTACGTCGCATTATATCGTACTTGGAGACCCCAGGATTTTGATGGCCTCGTGGGGCAGGAACACATCAGGAAAGCGCTCACGAACGCACTTGAGTCGGGGCGCATTTCCCATGCTTACCTGTTTACAGGCCCTCGCGGTACGGGTAAGACGAGTACGGCGCGGATCCTTGCTAAGGCCCTGAACTGTGAGAAGGGCCAACGCCCCATCCTTGCAATACTTGCGATCATTGTCGGGAAATTACGGAAGGTACCAGTGCCGATGTCATTGAAATCGATGCGGCCAGCAACCGCGGAATTGATGAGATCCGGAAGCTTCGGGAACAGGTCCATTTTGCACCTGTTTCCAGCCGTTACAAGGTCTATATTATCGACGAAGTGCATATGATCACGGCAGACGCATTCAATGCCCTGTTAAAGACCCTTGAAGAGCCTCCAGAGCATGTCGTCTTTATCCTTGCGACAACGGAGCCGCAGAAGATCCCGACGACCATCCATTCCCGGTGTCAGCGTTTTGATTTTCGCCGCGTTACGGTCGACGATATTGCTGCCCACCTGCAAAAAGTAGCAGAAGGCAGCAATATCAATGCGGAACCGGATGCCCTGCGTCTTATGGCCATTCAGGCCGATGGGGGAATGCGCGATGCCGTTGGTCTTCTGGATCAATGCAGTATCATGGCTAATCCCGTGACAGCTGAAACGGTGCGGCAGGTCCTTGGTATTGCCGGGCGCGATACGATGCGGGCCTTTGGTAGAGAAAATTGGCCGCCGCGATCTGCTGCCTGCCTTGGATCTCCTCAAATCGAG
>ENA-OQAN01001011-OQAN01001011.1-human-gut-metagenome-genome-assembly--contig:-NODE-1011-length-13191-cov-1.476041_pt1 | contig 13191 bp, 17 predicted proteins | sample MGYA00242735_ERZ504527 | MGnify/ENA primary metagenome ERZ504527 (study PRJEB26092, sample SAMD00036230) | human gut metagenome | host: Homo sapiens | study: EMG produced TPA metagenomics assembly of...
CTGAAGGCGGTTAACAAGCATGCGGATCTTCTGAGAGAATCGGCAGCAGATCCTGGAAATGATCACAGACTGGGAGCAAACGAAGCACCTCCTGCAATTATTTCCGTATTCCTTGGAGAACAGTTGGAAGATGTGATCGATCAGCTGATCAGTACAGGGGAAGCAACACACAGTCTGGAAGGCGGAAAGCTGGAGACTGGTGTAAGAACACTTCCAGAACTGACAAAGGATGCGACAGACAGAAACAGAACATCACCGTTTGCATTTACCGGTAATAAATTTGAATTCCGTATGGTAGGTTCCAGAGATTCCATCGCATCTGCCAACATTGTTCTGAATACGATCGTGGCAGAGGCATTTGCAGAGGCTTGCGAAGTTCTGGAGAAAGCAGATGATTTCCAGCTTGCAGTTCATGATCTGATCAAAGAATATGCAATGGAGAATACAGAGAATCATTTTCAATGGAGACGGTTACTCTGAAGCCTGGGTGAAGGAAGCAGAAAGACGCGGACTTCCGAACATCAAATCTATGGTGGAAGCAATTCCGGCAATGGTGACAGAGAAAGCAGTGACATTGTTTGAGAGATTTGGAAGTATTTACAAAAGCAGAGCTGGAATCCCGTGCAGAAATCCAGTACGAGAGTTATGCAAAAGCGATTAACATCGAAGCCCGTACGATGATCGATATGGCAAGAAAACAGTTTATCCCTGCAGTGATCAAATATACAAAAACGCTCGCAGATACAGTACTTGCGGTAAAGGAAGCAGGTGTGGATGCAAGTGTACAGGCAGAGACACTTGAGGAGATCACAGTACTCTTGAAAGAGGCAAGAGCAGCTCTGGCACGTCTGGAAGAGGTGACAGCACAGGCAGCTGCCAAAGAAGAAGGACCGGTACAGGCAAATTTCTACCACGATGAAGTGTGCCCGGCAATGGAGAATCTGAGAAGACCGATCGACAAACTGGAAATGATCGTGGACAAAGAGGCATGGCCGATGCCTTCTTACGGAGATCTGATCTTCGAAGTTTAATCAATCAAAGAAATGAAGAAAAAACCGGATGCGATTTGAACGAGAATCGTGTCCGGATTTTTGTAATGGGAGGGAATAAAAAGTATGAAGACAGCAGCAGAATTGAGACAGCTTGTGACAAGGATCGATCACAGGAGTTATCCTGCCTATAAAGACACAAAGGGAATGTATCAGTTTCCGGGCTATCTGCTATCTATTGACCATGTACAGGGAGATCCGTTTGCATCTCCATCCAGGGTCAGTATTCAGGTGAAAGGAAAGATTGCAGGATTTCCGGAGCAGTTATATCAGACAAAATGGCAGAAAACAGCATTGGAGGATGCGCTGATCCGGCAGTTCGGACAGTGTTGTGAGAAATTTGGATTCAAGGCAAAGGGATCCGGGAAGAGCGGGATGATCTCTATCAGCCGGTGCGGTCAGGAAGTGCTGGAGAGAAGTGCGGCGCAGATCGATGAAAAAACAGGAGATATCCACATTCGTCTGGAAGTGGGATTTCCGGCAAACGGAAGGACGATCAATGCAAGAGAATGGATCCGGATCTTTTTTGAGTTTCTTTCCGGAGTGTGTCGAAAAGGCACTCTACTATAAAAACTGTGATGCGAAGAGACTGCAGAAGATCAGTGATCTGGCAGAGGACCAGCAGGCACTTCGGGACATACTGCCAAAGCTGGGATTGTGTGCTTTTGTTGCAAACGGATCTATTCTGCCGCGAGAGTCAGGCGTTTCCGCCCGTCCGATGAAAAGCGCAGTTTGTTTCCAGTCTCCAGAGGAGATGGAAGTGGAAATTACGCTGCCGCACAGAGGTGTGATAAGAGGAATGGGAATTCGAAAAGGGATCACTCTGATCGTGGGAGGTGGATACCATGGAAAGTCCACTCTTTTGAAGGCGTTGGAGCTTGGCGTGTACAATCATATTGCAGGTGATGGAAGAGAATATGTGATCACAGATTCCACAGCAGTCAAGCTTCGTGCAGAAGACGGAAGAAGTATCAAAAAAACGGACATTTCCATGTTTATCAATGATCTGCCAAATGGAAAAGATACCACTCATTTTTATACAGAGGATGCCAGCGGAAGTACGTCTCAGGCTGCAAACGTTGTGGAAGCAATGGAAGCGAAAGCAGGTGTCATGCTGATCGATGAGGATACCAGCGCGACAAACTTCATGATCCGGGATGAACTGATGCAGAGGGTAATTCACCGGGATATGGAGCCGATCACGCCGTTTATCGAACGCATCCGGGAGTTATATGAAGAAGAGGGGATTTCCACTGTGATTGTGGCGGGAAGCTCCGGAGCTTATTTTCATATCGCGGACTGCATCGTGCAGATGGATCGGTACATGCCGAAGGATATCACGCAGACGGCGAAAAAAGAAGCAGAACAGTTTCCGCAGTTGAGCGGACCGAAAGAGAAAGCGAAAAAGCCTGATTTTGCAAGAAAACCACAGCAGGGACGGGAGTGGAACGGAAATGACCGCATCAAAATGAAGACCTTGGGGAAAGAAGCGATTTCCATCAATCGGGAGACGATCGATCTGCGTTATGTGGAGCAGATCACAGACAGCGAACAGGTAACTTCTCTCGGATATTGTGTAAAATACGCACAAGCGCCATTTACTGGATGGAACACGTACCTTGCAGGAAGTCGTGGCAATGTTGGAAAAAGAAGATTGAGAAGGAGTCGCTTGCCGCACTTTGTGAAAGCACCTCTTCTGTTGCCAATCTGGCCCGTCCGAGAACGCAGGAGATCTTCGCATGTTTTGACCGGTATCGGGGATTAAAATTATAGATACAGGGGGAATAAAATATGAGGTTTATCCATTTGTCAGATCTGCACATCGGCAGACAGCTTCATCAGTACAATTTAAAAGAAGATCAGGAGCATATCCTGGGGGAAGTGGTGGAGTATGCCAAAATGCTGAGACGGATGCGATCGTGATCGCGGGGGATGTGTATGATAAGTCTGTACCATCTGCTGAGGCGGTGGGGATTTTTGACTGTTTTTTGACAGAACTTTCTGCACTGAAACCTGAAATTCCGATCCTGATCATCAGCGGAAACCATGATTCGGCGCAAAGGCTTGATTATGCCAGTGGAATTCTTGGGCAGAAGGGGATTTACATTGCAGGAAAACTGCCGCAGAATCGGGAAGAATTTCTCAAAAAAGTCACACTTCAGGACGAATACGGAGAGGTGGATTTTTATCTTCTCCCGTTTCTGAAGCCGGGATATGTAAGGACCGTGTTTGACGGAGAAATGCCGGAGAGCTACAGTAAGGCAGTACAGATGCTGCTGGAGAGAGAACTGGTTGATACCACCAAAAGAAACGTCATTGTGACGCATCAGTTTATACCGGGGCAGGTCAAAAGACAGAGACTTGTGATTCAGAGATTTTCTCCGTGGGAGGAATTGATAATGTGGATGTTACGCCGCTTCTTCGATTTGACTATGCGGCGCTGGGACATCTGCACAGCGCCCAGAAGGTAGGAAGAGAGTTTGTGCGTTATCCGGGGACACTGCTGAAATATTCTGTCAGTGAGTGCAATCAGACAAAATCTCTGCATCTGGTGACGCTGAAAGAGAAGGGCGCACCTGTGAAGTGGAGACTTATCCACTGCATCCGCTTAGGGATGTGAAAAAGTTCAGGGGAACACTAAAGGAATTGTTGAAAACTGTTCCTGAGGAAGCGAAAGAGGACTATGTCAGTATCACACTGACGGATGAGACAGATCCATATCGACCGAAGGAACAGCTGGAGAAGGTATTTTCCCACATTCTGGAGGTACGTATGGATAATTCCCGCACCAGGCAAAAGCTGATGAAAGATGCGGAAGTTGTGCGCATGGCATCTCCGCTTGAAATTTTCGGGGACTTTTTTTCAGGAGATGCAGGGAAGAGCGCTGAATGCAGAAGAGCAGCAGGTGATGAACAAGATCGCAGAAGAGATGGAGGAAGAATAGATGAAGCCGATCAAATTGACGATGTCTGCCTTTGGGTCCTACAGTGGAGTGGAGAGAATCGATTTTACAGGAATACAAAACGGATGTTTTCTGATCACGGGCGATACCGGCGCCGGAAAGACAACCATCTTTGATGCCGTAACCTATGCACTTTATGGAAGAACCAGCGGAGGAAAGCGGGACGGAAACATGATGCGCAGCCAGTATGCAGATTCCGAGACAGACACCTATGTGGAGTTTCAGTTTCTGTACCGGGATCAGGAATATACCGTCCGAAGAAATCCGGAATATCTGCGTCCTTCCAAACGAAAGAATGCGGACGGGACAATAAAGTTTGTCAAAGAGACTGCAAAGATCAGCCTGATTCTTCCGGATGGAAGTGAATTTCAGGGAAAGAAAAAAGAGATCGATCTGAAGATAGAGGAGATCATCGGGCTGGATGTCAATCAGTTTACCCAGATCGCGATGATCGCGCAGGGCGATTTTTTGAAGCTTTTGCATGCGGAATCAAAAGAACGAAAGCAGATTTTTTCGAAAATTTTTCATACACGGATTTTCTGGAAGATTCAGGACACACTGAAAGAACAGGCAAAAGGGCTGTACATTCAGTTGGAAAAAACAGCATGACTGCAGGCGGGAAATGGAACGGGTGCAGATTGCACAGGATGATGAAAAAAACGATGTCTGGAAACAGCTGCTGAGTCTTCAGCTGCCGCCTCAAAAGGAAGTACTGGACTGTGTGGAAACAATCTGTCAGTCCGGGGAAGCAAAGGAGAAGGAGCAGGAGGAGGAAAAATTGCACAGGAAGAAAAACGTGGCGGATGCGATACAGATTGAATTGAAAAACAGGCAGAATACCAATCATCTGTTTGAATTGCTGAAAAAGACCAGAGATCAGTTGGAGATCTTGAAGGGGCAGGAGACCAAAGCGGAAGAAATGCGAAAACAGATTCATGCAGCAATTCGTGCAGAGAAGGCGGCTGCAGCAGAAGAACAATTGCAGAAAACAAAGGGAGAATGCGCCAATCTGAAGAAAGAGTCCCGTGAGCTTGAAGAAAAGCTGAAACAGCAGGCAAAAGATCTGGAAAGCGCAGGTGCGTTGTATCAGGAAAGAGAGGCACTTTCCAAAAAAAGAAGAGCCGAAGATCCAGGAACAGATCCTCAGGATCCAGGAAATACTTCCGAAATTGAAACAGGTTCACAGTCTGAAGGAACAGTATCAAAAGTCAGAACAGGATATGCAGGACTGTATGAAAAAATGTCAGGAAACCTCACAGAGATATGAGCGGTTATATCAGAAATACTTTGAAGAACAGGCGGGCATTCTTGCAAGAGAGCTGCAGGAGGGAGAACCCTGTCCGGTGTGCGGTTCCTGCAGTCATCCGAAAAAAGCGGTATTATCCGGAGGCGCACCAAAAAAGAGCAGGTGGAGCGTGCAAAAGCAATGCGGGATCAGGCAGAAAAAGAGCGTACAGAAGTTTTGGAACGGTTTCAGGCAGTGAAGGGAAGACTGGAGTCAGAACAGTCCATGATTGTCGGATTTCTGGAAAAAGAAGGAAAAACAGAAACGGATTTTGATGAAAAAGAAGCAGAAAATGCTCTTCGTAAGCTTACAGAAGATTTAAAAAAACTCCAGTCTTCGTTCAAAAATGCACAGGATCATTATCAGAAGCTGACGCAGGAGAAAAGCCGGATTCTGGGACAGGCAGAAAGCAAAAAATCCCAGCTGATCCTCTGGAATAAGAAAGTCAAAGACGAGGAAGAATATTTTCGGAAAGAGTTTCAAAAACAGAACTTTCAAAGTCAAGAGGAGTACGAGCAGGCAAAGCAGTGGATCAAAAGCCGGGAGCGAGAGAAGCCAATTTAAAGAAGTATGAAACCGCTCTTTTAGAAGTATCGTCCCGGTATGAGACATTAAAACAGCAGACAGAGGGGAAACAGATCGCACCGATCGATAAGCTGGAACAAGAACTGATGGTCATTCGTGAAAAACTGCGCCTTGGCAGAGAGGAAAGTATGACGCTGCATACAAGAAATGAGATCAACCGGAGAGCAAGGAAAGCGTTGATTTGTGATTTTTCAGATGCCGAAAAGCTGCGCAGCCAATACGAAATGATGGGGAATCTAAGCCGTACGGCCAATGGAAATCTAAGCGGAAGCGTGAAGCTGGACTTCGAGACTTATGTGCAGCGCCAGTATTTCCGGCAGATCATTCATGCGGCGAATGTGCGCCTGGCAAGAATGACCGGACAGGAATTTATCCTGCAGTGCCGGGATATCGGAAGCCTGAGCAGTCAGGCGCAGGCAGGACTTGATCTGGATGTTTATGACCTGGTCAATGACTCGGTGCGGGATGTAAAAACTCTTTCCGGGGGAGAATCGTTTATGGCATCTCTTTCCATGGCACTGGGGCTGGCGGACATTGTACAAAATACAGCGGGCGCAGTGAGTCTGGAGACGATGTTTGTAGATGAGGGATTTGGATCTCTGGATGACATGGCAAGAGAACGGGCGATCCAGATTTTGAAAGAACTGGCGGGAGAAAAAGGACTTGTGGGAATTATTTCACATGTCAATGAATTAAAAGAGCAGATCGAATGGCAGCTGGAAGTAAAAAAAACAGAGCATGGAAGTCAATGTAAAGTGGAATTTCATGGCATAAAAGACAGGAAGTGATCGACATGAGAAAAACAGCAGTCAGGGTAGTGGCTCTGGCAGCGGTCTGTTTTCTGAGTGTGTTTGGGACATGCAGCTATGCAAAAGAGGCCACATCGGAGCCGATCCAGATTGTAGTGTTGGGTGACAGTATCGCAAAAGGATATTGCGGAGCAAACAAACCCGAGCTTTACTGTTATGGACAGACTGTGGCAGAAGAGATCGCACAGGGAGCAGGAAAATCATATTTGTATCAGAACTATGCGAAAAACGGACTTGCCACTCGAGAATTCAACGAAAAGGTGTTGAAAGGTCAGGAAGTGCAGGATAGTCTTTCCGGGGCAGATGTGATTTTGATCACAATGGGATCCAATGATCTTCTGAATGAATTTAAGAAGACCGCACAGGAAATTTTGAATACGGATACAAAATTTTAAAAGTGCGGATGAGGCGCTCAAAGAAGTGACAGAGCATGTGAAAAGTAATCCGCTTTTAGTCTTTCGCATCATTGATGCTCTGGGAAACTGGGATTATCAGGAATTTGAGACACAGTGGATAGAGGCTATGGATACCATTTCTTCCTGTAAAAAAGAAGAGGCACAGATCGTAGTGACCAACATTTACAATCCGGTGAAACAGATGGAGCTTCCGGGAACGATGAATCAGGTCGTGGAGGATATCATCGGGAATATGAACCGGATTCTGGAAAAGCGAAGCAGCGAGTACGGATATCAGATTGCAGATCTGGCGAATTCACAGGTGACAGAGCATGTCCAGAAGGACGGACTGCATCCGAATCAGGCAGGACAGGACCTGATCGCCGAAATTGTGCGGGCGCAGATTACAGGGTATGAAAGAAATATGCCCAAAAGTCAGGTAGACGGAACGGCCGTGAAAGTGGAAGAAATCCCGGAGGAAAAACAGTCACAGATCAGACCTGAGAAATGGGGAGTCTGTCTGATCCTGACAGCAGGCATACTGGGCGGTGTCGGATTTTTGCAGAAAAAGAGGAAAGAAAACAGGCATAAATAAAGTACAAAACTATATCACAGTTATAACACAAAAACTTCACAAAGTTCTGGTATCGTCTTATCTTATAAAACAGGGAAATCCTGTAAAAAGCAGGGAGTAGGAGGACGAGATTTTGATAGAAGTAAAGAACCTTGTGAAAAAATACGGAAATCATATGGCCATAGACCACCTGAATTTCAAGATTGAAAAAGGGCAGGTCTATGGTTTTTTAGGTCCAAACGGGGCAGGAAAGTCTACCACGATGAATATTATGACGGGGTATCTTGGAGCCACAGAGGGAGAAGTACTGATTGACGGACATGATATTTTAAAGGAGCCAAATGAGGCAAAAAAGCACATCGGATATCTGCCGGAAATACCGCCGCTTTATGTGGATATGCAGGTGATGGAATATCTGGAATTTGCTGCAGAACTAAAAGGGATTCCGAAACAGCAGAGAGAGTCTGCCATCGATGAGGTGATTCAAATGGCAAAACTTGAGGATGTAAAGCTGCGTCTGATCCGCAATCTGTCCAAAGGATACCGGCAGAGAGTGGGGCTTGCACAGGCAATCCTCGGATTTCCGGAGATCATCATTCTGGATGAACCGACAGTCGGTCTGGATCCGAAGCAGATCATTGAGATCCGTGAGCTGATCCGGGAACTTGCAAAAAAACATACCGTTATTTTAAGCTCGCATATTCTGGCTGAGATACGGGAAGTGTGCGATTACATTCTGATCATATCCAAGGGAAAACTGGTGCAAGTGATACACCGGACAGACTGGAGGAAAAGATGAGCGGAACCGAAACTGTGGAGATTCTGGCAAAAGCCAGTGCAGCGAGGTTCGGGCGATATTGTTAAATGTAGAGCATATCAGTAATATCCATACCCAGGAACGGGCGGACAAAACATGCAGTGCCAGAATACAGACGGAAGGCGGATGTGATATCCGGGAAGCGCTTTTCTTTGCGTTTGCAAAAAAATGAATGTCCTCTGTTGGAGTTGCAGACTTCAAGGATAAGCCTGGAAGAAGTATTTTTGGAACTGACACAAAACGATGCAGTCGGAGAGGAGGAACGGACAAATGCTGGCAATTTATAAACGAGAACTGAAGTCCTATTTTCATTCCATGACAGGGTGCGTATTTATTGCGTTTCTGGTGATGTTTACGGGAATTTATTTTATGGCATACAATCTGAATGCGGGGTATCCTTACTTCTCCTACACACTCTCAGGCTCCCTGATCGTATTTCTGGTCGGGATCCCGCTTCTGACGATGCGGAGTTTTTCTGAAGAGCGGAAAACAAAAACAGATCAGCTGCTTTTGACAGCGCCGGTAAGTCTGACAAAGTAGTGCTTGGCAAATATTTCGCCATGGTGACAGTACTGGCAGTTCCGAATGTGATCTTCTGCCTGTTCCCGCTTTTGATCAAACTGCAGGGAACGGCATATCTTCTGGTAGATTACAGCTCCATTGCGGTATTCTTCCTGTTGGGATGTGTGTATCTGGCGATCGGGATGTTTATGTCGTCTCTGACAGAGAGCCAGATCATTGCATTTATCAGTACGTTTCGGAATTTTGCTTTTGTTGTATTTGTGGGACGGAATCTTGTCTTTCTGCCAGGCTCGGCGCTCAGCGGAATGATCGGAATCCTTTTGATCCTGACACTGATCGTTGTTTATATTTATCATATGACGAAAAACTGGATGCTTGCGGCCGGAATTGAAGCAGTGGGAATTGCGGCGGCGCTGATCGTATATTTTGTGAAATCCAGTCTGTATGAGAATCTTTTGACGAAACTCCTGGGACGGCTTGCTCTTGCGGATGTCTTTATGAATATTTCGTCCAGCAATATTGTGGATGTCAGCGGATTGCTTCTGTATGTATCGATACTGATCATATTTGTATTTCTGACGATACAGACAATTCAGAAAAGGCGTTGGAGTTAGGAGGAGCGAGATATGCAGAAAATTAAGAATTTATTCAGATCGTCAGAGTCCAGAAATGGTTCATACAGTGTGGGAATCACGGCTTTGGTCATTGCGATCATCGTGATCGTCAATCTGATCGCAGGACAGATTCCGGAAAAATATAAAAATCTGGATGTCAGCAGTACAAAAATTTATGAGATTTCCAAGACCAGCAAAAAGCTGCTCAAGAACATGGATCACAAAGTGAAATTTACAGTGTTGGCAAACAAAGAAGAGGCCGATGAAAGAATCGTTACATTTTTAAGTAAGTATTCGGCATTGTCTTCTAAAATTTCTGTGGAATGGATCGATCCGGTGCTGCATCCTTCGGCATTGACAGAAAATGATGCGTCCGAAAACAGTATTGTAGTCTCATGCCAGGATACCGGAAAGAAAAAAGTAGTTTCTTTCAGTGATATCATTGTTACGGATATGTCTTCCTACTATTACACAGGAAGTGCATCGGAGACGAAATTTGACGGAGAAGGACAGTTAAGCAGTGCGGTGAATTACGTAACGAGTGATGTGGTACGCAAAATTTATCAGACATCCGGACATGGCGAGACGACATTGTCTTCTACAATTCAGGATCTGATGGATAAAAATAATTATACGCTGGAAGGATTAAACACGGTCATGAATCGGAAATTCCGGATGACTGCGAATTGCTTCTGATGTATGTCTCCGACCTCGGATCTTACTGCAGATGAGAAAAATTCCGTGGAGTCATATTTAAAAGACGGCGGTAAGATGATGCTTCTTTTGGGAGATACGAACAGCACAGAGCTTCCGAATCTTGCATCGATCATGAAAACATACGGAATGGAAGCTGCAGACGGTTATATTGCAGATACACAGAGAAGCTATCAGAATAATTACTATTGCTTCTTCCCGCAGCTGACTGCATCAGGCGATCTGACAGACGGAATGGAATCGCAGATGGTTCTGCTTCTGAATACACACGGAATGACCTTGACAGATCCGGAGCGTGACAGTATTTCTACGACATCCTTTATGACTACATCAGATAATGCGTATGCAGTCACAGAAGACAGTCAGAGTCAGGCAGGAAGCTATGTGCTTGGCGCCGTGGCAGTGGAAGATTCCTCCGGTTTACCGTGATCAGCGCAGGAAGTCTGATTGCTTCGGAGATTACAGATACATTCCCGCAGCTTGAAAATACAAAACTGTTTATGAATGCAGTGGCTGCGAATTTTGACGGGGCGAAGGATCTGTCGATCGAAGCGAAAAGTCTGACACCGGTCTACAATACGATGCAGCATGCAGGACTTCTTAGTCTTCTTGTGATCTTTATCCTTCCGCTTGGAATTCTTCTGTCAGGATTTGCAGTTTGGATGAAGCGTAGAAAAGCATAGAAAACCAAAAGGAGAGAGGCGGACAATGAAGAAAAAAAGAAATCCTTTACTGATCCTGCTGCTTGTGCTTGCAGTACTGCTCGTGGTCTATGCAGGCGTGGTTGTGATCGGAAAGAATCAGGAAAAAAGCAAGCAGAAGGAAGAAGAGGCAAAAAATCTATGTCACAGATTTAGGAAAGCTTTCTGAGATTCAGTTTGACGTGGGAAATGGAGAAATCCAGCTTGTAAAAGAAGACGGTACATGGTACGACAAGAATGACAAAGATTTTCCGCTGGCTCAAAGCTATCCGAAAAAGATGGAAAAAACATTCCGGAAGCTTGAGGCAGACCGAAAGCTGGAAGATGGGGATTCTCTGGAAGCATATGGTCTGGAGGATCCGGCATATACGGTAGTTCTCACCGATCAGGACGGCAATGAGACAACATTATATTTCGGAAATGTAACAGGAGACTCTTATTATCTGACATTGAATGAGAAAAAAGAAATCTATACGGTGAGCACCGGTGTTATTGAAGATCTTCAGTACAGTATGGAAGACATGGCACAGCTTGATACATTCCCTACGATTGGAAGCGGTAATCTGAAAAAGGTTGTCATCAGTCAGGGCACAGAGAAAACAGAGTACAGTTCAGAGAATGACGATGATGCCAAGAGTATGGCAACAATCGCGGGAGGGCTTGGAGTCCTTACATTGAAGGATGCAGCTGACTATTCCGTGGAAGAGAACGACTTGAGTAAGTACGGACTGGATGAGCAGAGCCGGACAACGGAAACCGTGACATATACAAATAATAAGAAAGAAAAAGACCGTGACATTGTATTTTGGAAAAGAGGACGGAAACGGAAACCGGTATGTGATGCTTTCCGATTCAAAGATCGTGTATCTTGTGGAAAATGAGAAGTGTAAGAATATGCTGAATCAGGATACAGAATCTTAAGAAACAACCGGCTGCCATAAAGTTTATAGTAATTTAAGGATTGCTTTATTGACAGCCGGATAAAAACGAGAGACAATGTTTTCTATATTTAAGAAAAGGCGGTAATCGATACAATGAAAGAAAAATTTATGAGATTTATGCAGGGACGATACGGAGTGTTGGATACGCTCGGCAAGGTTTTGCTGGTGTTGGGATTGGTTCTGGCATTTTTTGCACCTGTCTTTTCAGGAGACCATGTGATAGGAATGGTATTTTACCTGCTTGGCTGGGGATGTCTCATTTATGCATATTTCCGGATGTTTTCCAGAAATGTGAGAAAGCGTTATGATGAGAACGTAAGATTCCTGAACAAGACAGCGAAGATACGCGGATTTTTCAAAAGTCAGAAAAATCTGATGGCGCAGAGAAAGGATTATCATATCTATACCTGTCCGGGATGCAAGCAGAAAATCCGGATTCCGAGAGGCAAAGGAAAGATAGAGATCCGCTGTCCGAAGTGCGGGACAACATTTATCAAGAAGAGCTGAGATTACATAAAGGGATAGAACATAAAGGGGAGCAGACAAAGGACAATGACAGATCCATATCATGTGTTGGGAGTATCACAAGATGCTTCTGACGAAGAAATCAAAAAGGCGTACCGGGCACTGAGCAGAAAGTATCATCCGGATGCCAATATTAATAATCCGCTGAAAGAAGAAGCGGAAGTGAAGTTTAAAGAAGTACAGCAGGCATATCAGCAGATCATGGATGAGCGTTCCCGTGGATATTTCTCCGGAGCGGGAAGCAGTGCGGGATATGGCGGCTGGTATCAGAATCAGCAGAGAACAGATGCCGGGGATGAGAACAGCCAGTACTTAAGAGCGGCTGCAAACTATATTCAGAGCGGACATTATACGGAGGCGCTCAATGTATTAAACAGTATCAAAGAGCGTGGAGCGCTGTGGTATTTCTACAGTGCATCGGCGAACTCCGGTGTGGGCAATAACGTGACGGCGCTGGAACATGCAAAAGAAGCAGTCCGGCTGGAGCCGCAGAACATGCAGTATCAGATGCTTCTGCAGCGGCTGCAGGGCGGCGGAGGCTGGTATCAGCAGAGACAGAGTATGTATGGATACCCAAGTTCTGTAGGCGGAGACTGGTGTATGAGCTGTGTATTGCAAATATGATGTGTCAATCTGTGCTGCGGCGGAAGCGGCTTGTGCTGTGGAGGTTTACAACGGCGGAGGATACGGTCGGCTAA
>ENA-OQAN01001013-OQAN01001013.1-human-gut-metagenome-genome-assembly--contig:-NODE-1013-length-13183-cov-4.428768_pt1 | contig 13183 bp, 14 predicted proteins | sample MGYA00242735_ERZ504527 | MGnify/ENA primary metagenome ERZ504527 (study PRJEB26092, sample SAMD00036230) | human gut metagenome | host: Homo sapiens | study: EMG produced TPA metagenomics assembly of...
GAAAGCTGTTTATATGGTATCATAAGTATCAGAATAACTCCTTTCTTGGATGTAGGTTTATAGTTTTTAGTCAACTCTATTATACCATATCCGGTGAGGAGTTATTTGTTTATAGGTAACAAAAAATGCCGTATTTATGCGGCTTGTGGCGTTTCGCAAACGCCTACAGGAAATGAAAATAAAGAGGAGGGAACAAATGAAAAAATTCTATTCGTGGTATAAAAAACATATTACCGCAGCAATCTTTACCGGACTGATCCTGGGTATCATTACCGGACTGTTTCTGGCAAACCGTTTCGAACCGGTTCTTACCGTCACAAGTCTCATAGGAAGCATTTACATGAATGCCCTGAACATGATGATCTTTCCACTGGTCTTCTGTTCCATTATCATGGGTATCTCCAGTATCGGAAATGCCCGCACAACCGGCAAGATTACAGCCGGTGCCATGATCTTTTTCCTGTGCACCACAGCACTTGCCAGCCTGGCAGGACTGATCATCCCGCGGCTGATTCATCTCGGTGAGGGTGTTAAATTCGAGATGGCAACTTCCGACATTCAGGCAACTGAGATGACCAGTATTCTGGACACCATCAAAAACCTGATCCCATCCAATCCGGTTGCAGCTTTCGCAAACGGAAATATGCTTCAGGTACTTGTATTCGCAGTCATCGTAGGCTTCACACTTATCGCCATCGGCGAAAAGGGTACTGCACTTCTGAAAGTCATCGATTCCTGTAACGAAGTCTGTCTGAAAGTCATCAGCACAGTTATGTACTTCACACCTATCGGTGTATTCTGTACTATCGTTCCTGTTGTAGAAGCCAACGGTACAGAAACCATCATTTCACTGGCAACTCAGCTGATCATCCTGTATGTGGCATTCTTCGGATTTGCCTGGTCATTTACGGCGGCTCCGTGAAATTCATCGGCAAAGAAAGCCTGTGAAATTCTTCAAAGCAATGCTTCCTGCAGCTCTGAACGCATTCGGAACCTGTTCCAGTTCAGCGACCATTCCGATCAGTAAACAGCGTATGGAAGACGAAATGGGCGTATCCAACAAGATCACAAGTATTGCCATTCCTCTTGGCGCTACTGTAAACATGGATGCCGTATCCATCCTGATGTCATTCATGATCATGTTCTTCGCCAATGCATGCGGAATTAACGTAAGCATTTCCATGATGATCATAATCCTTCTGGCAAACGTACTCCTGTCAGTAGGAACCCCGGGAATCCCGGGCGGTGCCATCGCATCCTTCGCAGCCCTTGCAACCATGGCAGGTCTGCCGGCAGGTGTTATGGGTGTTTATATCAGTATCAATACACTCTGCGATATGGGTGCTACCTGCGTTAACGTTATTGGCGATATGGCAGGCTGTGTAGTTCTGAAAGAGAAAATTAAGCTTGAGGATTAATACATAAGGAATACAAAAAAGTTGTTGTATCTTTTCATATTGGAAATGAAAAGTACAACAACTTTTTTTATCACCCTTTAACAGCTCCGCTCATTAAACCATTCTCTATTTTTTCCTGGAAGAAAATATACGCAATAATTACCGGAATGGTTGTAAGACAAATTCCTGCCATGCTGGAACTATAATCTGTACTGTATTCTCCAAAGAATGCAAGAAGTCCCATAGAAATAGTACCTTTATCTTTATCAGAAATAAAAATAAGAGGAAACAACAGGTTATTCCATACCTGTATAAAATTAAAAATTGAAACACTTACAATTCCCGGAACTGACAGTGGCAAAATCATCTTAAAAAATACTTGATAAATATTTGCTCCATCAATTACCATCGCTTCTTCTAATTCTGTCGGAATTCCATTCATAAATCCAGTAAGAATCAAAATTGTCATTGGAAAACAAAACGCCGCATAAAGCAAAATCAATACCGGATAATTATTCATAATTCCAAGTTTTCCAAAAATATAAGACAACGGAATTAATACCGCCTGAATAGGAATCATCATTCCTGAAATAAACAGTAAATATATTTTTGATTTTCCGCGAAACTTAAATTTTGCCAGAACATACGATGCCATTGCTCCAAAAAGACCTGATATCGCAAGAGTTCCAACTGCAAGAATAATTGTATTCAAAAAATATCTTCCTATATTTCCCACATTCCATGCAGTTAAATAATTTTCTATCCGTAATTTCTTAGGTAAAGCAGTAAATGATGAAAATATTTCCAAATTTCCTTTAAAAGAACAGAAGATTGAAAATACCATCGGATAAATATTGATCAAAGCAACTATAATAAATATCAGAAATCCTATATAATACCCTGCGGAATGTTTTTTGTTTTCATGATCTATCCCCCCTAATATTCTATGGATTCTTTCTGATTCATAAGTTTCAAACTAAAAATAGAAACAGCAGCACTTAATACAAAGATGACCGTAGCAATCGCACTTCCAGTTCCATAATGACCATATCTATAAGCTTCATTATACATTAAAAGTGCTGGTACAATAGTACAGTTACTGGTTCCTCCTGTAGGTGTCAGAATGTATACAGTATCAAAAATCTTTAATACTCCAGTGATTACCATGATCGTAGACATTTTTAATGGTTCCCAAAGCATTGGAATATAAAGATTCCAAATCTTTTTCCAGCCAGTTGCTCCATCTAATTCTCCTGCTTCCAAAACAGAATCCGGTATAGAAGTAAGACCAGCCAAACAAATGATCATATAATATCCTACACTGGTCCATGTACTGACAACAATCAGACATATCAAAGAAGTTTTAGGATTAACCAGCCACTGCTGAATATAATTTCCAAGTCCAATTTTAATAAGAAGACTATTCAGAATTCCCTTGTCAGTAGGAAAATAAATAAAATTCCATAACAATGCTACTGCTGTCACTGATAAAATCATAGGAATAAAAAATGCAGCTTTAAAAAATCTCTGTCCTTTTTTGAAATGATGGATCAGTAATCCAAGTCCAAATCCAATAGGAACCTGCAAAATAACACTTACAACAACGTAAATAAGAACATTCTGCAACGACTTAAGAAAAACTGCATTATGGAACAGATTACTATAATTCTTAAATCCTACAAATTTAAGCGGCACCGCCTGAAGCCCAGGCCAGTCATTAAATGAAAAATAGACAGACATAACTACAGGTATCAATTCAAAACAAAGATAGATCAATACTGCAGGTATCAAAAATACCGCAATAACTTTCTTATTTTTCCTTATTTTTTCCAAAATAACCCCTCCTCTTTTCTATTTTTGAGTAAACAAAAGGAAGGGTGCTCTCCCCCCTTCCTTTTGCTTTATCTGTCAGCTCTGTGGACGGTTTGCATCAATATCTGCCTGAATAGTCTGTGCTGTATTCTCAGCGGAATCAGACAGCATCATGTTCAAAATTCCATTTCTTGAAGTATCTACTAATGTAGAGCAGGTATCATAGTCAAAATATTCTCCTACAGAATCTGTAATAGTACCTGTATATTCAACCATATCTTTGAAAATCTGCGGTGCGTCTTCCGGTGCATCAATATCTTTATATGGAGCAACTCTCATCGCTGCATTCATACGTTCCTGAATAGACTCTTTAGATGTCATATATTTCACCAGTTTTAGAGTTGCCTCTTTTTCCTCATCACTCATAGTTCCTGAAAGCATCCATCCGGAAGTATATACTACATGTGTATCTTTATACTCTGGTTTATCTTCAAAGTATGGGAATGCAAAGAATGAAATATCATCCAAAATTTCTGATTCAGAATTAAACATTTCAGGAATGATAGGGCTGCTGTGAGAAATCATTGCTACTTCTCCGGTGAGGAACTGATTCATCTGAGTATTATAATCCATTCCTTCAAATCCCTCTGCAAAAGCACCTTTATCTTTTAAATCTTTTGTAATCTGCAGGCATTCTACTACATCATCATCCGTCCATTTTTTCTCGCCAGTACCCAATTTTATAATGCCATCTCTTCCGATTCTTTTAGCAAGAATATTATTAAAGATATGTCCCATAACCCAGGTATTCTTTCCGCCTACTCCAAACGGAGTAATTCCGGCAGCAACCAGCTTATCAATATCCTCATACAGTTCATCCATTGTTTCTGGAGTTTTCTCAATACCGGCTTTTTCAAATAAAGCCTTATTGTAGAAAATAGCATCCACATTCAGTTCATTTGGCAATGCATAGATTCCATCCACTCCATAAGCACTCAGATCATATGTATCTAATGCTCCATCCAGGAACGTGTTCTTCCATTCTTCATCTTCGTTAAGTGAATCTGTCAGATCCAACAGAACTCCATTCTGTGCCCATTCTTTCAGGCCGCAATTGCCGGATAATAAAAGATATTTGGTGTTTCTCCTGTAGATAATGCAACTTTCAGTTTATTGTTATAAGCAGATTCCTCATAAACAGAATCGTTCTGAACTTCAATATCAGGATTTTCTTCCATAAATGCTGCAATCTGGTCTTCATAAACCTTTGCCATAGGTGTATCACCACTGTCACGGCTCATAAATGTAATCTTAACTTTATCTGCTGCAAATACCGGTGTAATAGATGATAATGCCATTGCTGCCGCTAATACAGCCCCTAAAACTTTTTTCCCTGTCTTCATATAAAAACCTCCTCTTTTCCTTACTAATTTTTGTAACAAACAGCAGTCATCTGATGTCCCTTAATCTCTTTTAGAGTAAATTCAAGTTTTTTTCCATCCTGTACAAATGGAACTTCCTGTTTATCGGGTATTGTATAAATTTTCTCTACTTCACGTTCTTCTGTCATAGTAATCTTAAGATTATATAAAGGAATAATATCATCAACAATCTCAAGATTTTTACATTTCTTCACCGGTACATAATGAAGTACATGTACAATTCTTCTGTTCTCTTGTTCCTGATCTAACACTGTAACTTGTGTTGTTGATGGTCCATTATGCTGAATCAGCGGATTCGGAAGCATTCTGTCTAATTCATTTCTCAGGATCTTTTTATACCATGCAGGTGCCCAGTTCTGATATGTTGTAAAAATCGGATGAATAAAATACGCTGTATTTTCTGTTTCCACAATACCAGGATATACTTCTTTTCTTCCTGATGGAGAATGAAGATGAGAACAAAAATGTTCATATGTACGATTAAATACCGGCGGGATTACTTTCTGGACAAACTGAGCCTCATCTGTCGCTTCTACAAGTGTTCCTTTGTCATACATTACATGTTCTGCATCTGCAAGACCCTTTGCCAGATGTTCTTTCGGCCATATAAAATCCGGACTATATGGTGCATCTCCAAGATATTTTACTGCCAGTTCTGAGATCATAAATTTCTGGTGATCTTTGTCAAGACCAGACTGATAACTTGCCAGTAATTTGCCTCCTGCATTTATATAAGCACTCAGTTTCCGGCCTAATATTTCATCTACAGGAATTACATCCGGTAAAATTAACAACCTGTATTTTCCAAAATCAGAAGTACTGTCAATAAAATCAAACTGATATCCATATTCCATCAGAAGTCTTGCCACACCTTCAGATGCACCTGGAATCTGTCCTGCTACGCCTGTAGCATAAAATTCTTCTGCTGTAAAAACACCAATTTCAGATACTGGTTTTGCATTCTCACACCAGGGTTCTTTTTCTTCTACAGATTTATAAACCCTTCCGATCTGCTGATACATATCCTTATTCAATTTTCCCCAGTAATCCATCTGGTCACCAATCGTACATTTGCATCCATGGGAAAGCATGGAAAATACTTCATATTCCATAGCTGCCTCATTACGAAATGCATGAAAATCGCCCATTCTGTGTGGAATCTGCTTGTCAGTCCAAGACACTCTTTTCCAAAATTCCTCATATATTTAGCAGAAACAGGAAAATCAAGATATCCCCATTCTACTCCCGGAAGAGATTCAAAAGAAAAATACGAATAATCCTTTATCACTGGTTTATCGAGATATCCAACATGTCCTTTGTTATAGCAGACATGAAAATCTGGATTATATTTTTTTGCAAATGCGGTCAGATCTTCGACCATATCATAATAAGTCCACCTTGCAAATTCCTGACGGTCTTCCTTTTTTGCAGGATTCAGACCTTTTTCCCGCATAAGTTTCTGGCAGGATGGACAGCAGCATTCATTCATAAAAGCTGCATCATACCATACTCCATCTCCCGGAATCGTTTCCAGAACTTCTCCGAACTGCTTTTTCAGGAAATCACGATACGGTGTATTTACACAAAGGTTTTTATAAAAACCAGCCTCAAAATACCCCTTTCCCTTATAGTCCTGAAGTGCTCCGTTTTCATCAATACAGATCCATTCCGGATGCATATCTGCGATTCTCTTGTTCCAGCGAATGGTTGTATAAAGGTTTACCTGTATTCCACGTTTTCTGCAGCTTCAGCCTGTTCTCTCAACAAATCTCTGTGTGCCAGATGAGGATGGACCATTTCCGGAAACATTTTGGAATCATAATATAAATTTCCGTGATGTCCACAAGAAAACAAAGTAATAGAATTCACGTGCGCATCCGCAAGAGTCTGGGCAAACTCTTCCGCATCAAATTCTGAGCAGACCCCCTCAATGGCTTCACTGGTGTGAAAATCCAGATGAATTTGTCGAAATGGAATTTCCTTTTCAGCCATTTCCTTTTACCTCCTGTCTTTTGATGAGACAAGATTACCATTTTTGTGCTATTACGTGAATGTAGATTCTTTGGACGTCTGGGAAATATTTTGGATAATTACATTTTTCTCTCTTCCTGGTACTTAGACGGAGAAATACCATAATACTTTTTAAAATTCTTGCTAAAATAATAAACGTCACTGTATCCTATTGACTCTGCAATTTCTATAAGTGTTTTATCCGGATACTCTGTAAGATATTTCTTTGCCTGTTCCAGACGTGTCTGAGTCAAATACTTACTTAATGAACATCCTTTTTCTTTTTTAAATATATTACTTAGATAACTCGCATTCACCCCAATTGTATCTGCTACCAGATTCAAGCTCATATCAATCCTACTATAATTACTATCAATAAAATCTACTGCATCATTTACTTTTTTCTTTGTTGCAGGAAGTTTATTTTCTGCTGCACATATGCGGCATTTTTCCAATATACACATTAATACACTTCTAATTTCTTCAATTCCACCATTATTCTGCAATCCTGTTAATTGTCTCTGTTCTTTTTCCACAACTAAAGAAAAATCAACTCCCAGTTCAGACATATACAGACAAATATGGATCAGAATATCCGTAGATATATATACTGCTGTGTCAGAAAGGACATTCTGTTCTTCCATTTGAATAAACATTTCACCTATCTCTTTTGTAAGCATTTCATATTCATTTTTTCTGATATAATACAAAAATACTTCCGAATCATATAACGATGATCGTATAAATTGAAACATATCTACTGGCTCGTAAATCAGAATTTTCTGTTCTGTTTTTCCTTTTCTGGCTGCAGAATATGCCTCCTGATAGGCCGCTTTCAATTCTCTGATGTCTGAAAATACCCTGCTGATTCCTCCATTCCAGTTCCTTTTACTATTCATAATTTCCTGCATATAAGTACAGAGAAGCTGAATCTGATATTCCATATTCTCTTCTCCAAATAGAATAAAAGCATATCCTTGGTTCATAGAAATCATTTCATATACCGGAAAATAATCCTGGATTATTTCTTCCATTTCTTCTGCCATTTTGTTATTCTGTTGTTTATTTTCAGGTCTAATCAAGGCCACTGATAATGGTTTATCAAACGGAATCTTCATTTCCTCCCATTTACTCTGCTGATTTTCAGAAGGTACCATACCTGAAAGCTGTTCTAAAAGAAACTGATCCTTTTGCATTTTCTTTACAGAAGATTTCTGTCTATAAATATGTTCCAGTTTTTCTTTACACTTCTGAAGCTCTTTTGTTAATTCTTCAGGGTCCAACGGTTTCAGCACAAAACTGACTGCTCCAAAAGAAAGTGCCTCCCTTGCATATTCAAATTCACCATAAGCGGTCAATATAATTACTTGTATTTCTGGAAAAATAACCTTTACTTTTTTTAGATACTTCAATTCCATTCATATATGGAATATTAATATCCATAATTAAAATATCCGGCTTTTCTTCCAAAATTTTCTTTAATGCTTCTTCTCCGTCTTCTGCTTCTCCGCATATTTCCATACCCAGACTATTCCAGTCAACTGTTTTTTTCACTAACGCTCTCTGCAAAAATTCATCATCTACAAGGAATACCCTCATTTTCTATCCTCTTCTCTCTTAAAATCTACAGGAATGCACACTGTTGCCTTCGTTCCCTGACTCAGTTTACTTTCTACTGTAAGACCATATTCTTTTCCAAAATAAATCTGCAATCTTTGTTGAATATTAAATAATCCAAATGCTGAGCCTTTTTCTCTGTAATCTTTACTAAACAGTTCTTCTAATTTTTCTTCTGGAATTCCAAGCCCATTATCTGACACCTGAATAAAAACCTTATTCTTCTCTTTCCATCCTTTGATTCGGATAATTCCTTTTCCCCTCATTTCCTTTATACCATGATATATAGAATTTTCTATCAATGCTGAAGTGTCAGTTTTACAATCCACTCCTGCAAAATTTCATTTTCTATATCAATCTCATATTCTATTTTATTTCCATATCTGACTTTCTGTATTTTTATATAATTCTCTATATTTGTTATTTCCTGTTCCAGCGGTATTAATGTTTTTCCATCGCTAAGTGAAGTTCTATAAAATGTACCAATCGCCTGAATCATGATAAATGCTTCATCCGGACAATTCATTTTGATAAGCGAACTTACACTATTCAATGTATTATATAAGAAATGTGGATTAATCTGTGCCTGAAGTGCTGCAAGCTCAGATTTTCTTTTTGCCCGTTGCTCTCTATATACCTGATCAACCAGCTGCCTGATTTGTTCAGACATCTTATTAAACTCTTCCGATAATATTCCAATTTCATCCTCATACAATACAGGAACACGTACAGAAAGATCTCCTTTTCCAAATTTTTCATGGTATCTGTCAAATATATCAAAGGCTTTGTTACACTGTGAGAAACCCTCAGGCTGAAAAATGTGCTGATTAAAGCAGCAATAATTCCTACTACATAAATAATCTGTGTCATCGCTTTCCCGGCTTTTGTAAGTTCATTCACTGGTGTCAGACCAATCATAAGCCAATCCAGTGTAGGGATTACTGACGCTGTCACAAGATATCTTTTACCGTCAATCCTGAATACTTTTCCTCCTTTTTTATTATCTTCAGCCCATTGAAAATACTCTTCTTCCGAAATATTTCCTGATACATCCTGATCATTTTCTATTTTTTTGTTTCCATCTGTATCAGCAATCAGATAACTGCCTGTCTCCCCATATCTGATATGTGCAAAGTTATTTATCAGAAGTGGCGACTGATATTCTATAAGAACATATCCTTTAATAAGTCCCGAATCGTAATCTCTATAATATCTGATATAACCAATTCCATTTTTCTCATAATCTCCCAGGGATACTTCATATAAATCCAACCATTTTACGTTATAATTCTCTTTTATTATGTTAAAAAACTGTTCGTATTTTGATGCCTCAGATCGAATACTGTTAGAATTTACCATATGTCCATATGAGTCAAAAACAGAAATACTGCTATACTGTTTATCTGGATACAATGCATCCAAATAATCCAGACGTTTCTCTACCTGCATTTTATATTTTAACTGATCTGCTGATTCCTCAGAATCCTGTAAAAACCAGTTTTGTATTGCTTCATCTGTTAATATTACCTTAGCTATCTTTCCCGAATTCTCTAATATACTCTGACTGTTATCAGACACTATCTCAAACTTTTCCTTATAGCTTTCGCTGGTGATATTTAATACTGATTTTTCGTATAAAACTGAATCAATACAGTTAATACAAGGATTGTGAGAAAAAAGAAGCCAATACTTGTAAGAGAAAATTTTTTCGCCAAAGACAGCTCATGATATTTTTTACGCATTCGCACCACCCCCACTTATTAATCCAACATTACCAAAAAAGCCGATACACTGTTTCCGTCAATGTATCGACCCTTAATGATTATTTCCTTTTTATTTACAGATACTGACTAAATTCCACCTTCTCCTTATTCGGTCCTTCAATTGTAAAGAACTTCACTCCATTTTCCCAGAATGGCAGGAAATGAATGGTATCTTGTGTAGAATTTAAACCAGCTTCATTGATATACTGGAAAATCTCTTCAATATCTTTTACGTCAAGTGCAACATGATCGATCGCGCCATGCTCCATTTTCGCTGCATGGTTCTCATAAGTCTCCACTACCAGAGTTCCCAGTTTCAGGAAAACAACCTTCTCGTTTGCTTCCTCATTTACTGTCTCAAATGCTGTTTCAAAACCTAATTTGTGATAAAATTCTACTGTTTTACCAATGTCATTTGTCGGAATTCCAATGTGCTGTACCCCTGTTGAGTAGTTCTTTAAATCCATAGTTTTTGCCCCTTTCTGCTGATCCTTGTGACTTTTTGTCGCTCGTTATGTCAGACTGCTTTTCATAATCCGTTACTGAGAACGCAATAACCAGTAACCATAATCAGACTTCTCAGTCACTTAATATCTCATTTTTTTACAATATACGCAGAAAATTATTCGGTTGTCAAGTGAATTTGTAACTTCTATTTATACTTTATTTTATACTCATCCATGAATAAACGTTCCTATCCCTTTGTCAAAAAGACTCTAAAGCTATTATTTCACGATTATATTTTGTGCAAAATTCCCATGACATAGAATCCCAATAACTGATAGAATAAATACGACAAAAATGTCGCTTATCCATTGTCAGACGGGTAGGCGGCATTTTTGCGTTTATATGGAGTTTTTTATTATTTTATGAGGAGGCTTAACTATGCCAAAAACAAAATTTCAGGAATTTATTTTCACCCTTATCACATCCGGCTGTATAATCTTTATCATGGGCGTTTATAACGTCGCTATCCACACCGGTGGACTTCAGGCGGCTACATTCAGTCACGCACTGCATTCTTTTCCGCTGGAATGGTTCATCGGATTCCTCTGCGCATTCTTCATCGCCAGCAAAACATCCAAATATTTCGCGTTCCGCGTAGCCAAACCAACTGACCGCCCGATCTTCATCATCCTCTGCATCCAGACCTTCACCGTCTGCACAATGGTACCGCTGATGAGCCTGCTTGGAACCATCGAATCTTCAGGAATCACTTCAAATCTCATCTTCATCTGGCTCCAGACCATCTGCCTGAACTTCATCATAGCCTACCCACTGCAGATCCTGGTTGTCGGACCATTCTGCAGATTCGTATTCCGTCACCTGTTCGTATCAGCAAGTCAGGAAAATGAAGGTAAAATAGAACATGAAATGGAACAGCAAGGATTTGCGGAATAAGTCCATATAATAATAGGTAATTGCGAAACTCGCGGTGCTCGTTCGTAACCTTGAACCAAAACAAGGAAGAATTCGCGAAGAGCACGACTTGTGGAATGAAAAATGGATAATCGCACATGTTAGGCGCACTTTAATAAGCTATGGACTTTATGAAAGTGGTAAGTCCTAAGCTATGAGTGGTTTTATGCTTCGAATATATTCGTGGTGATTGATCTTATCTGCGAGAACAACAGTAATAAGTTGTGTGATCCCGGCAAGAATCAGATCAGCATGCAGAGTCCTCTCATTTTGGGTTCGGCGTCCTGCAAGACAGAGATTGTCTTTGATGTGGTTGATATCTCTTTCGACAACAGTCTGATTTTATAGGTATCATCCCATTTTTCGGTGCCGCGGATCGTTCCGGGATAAGCACGAAGATCCTTTTCCGGGTAGATGTAGACCATCCACCCACATTTAGAAGAAGTACAAGGGTTGTCACAGAGACAATGACGATGGGATTTTTGAGTTGATTTATCATAAATCCATTTCATTCTTGGACAGACAAATTTATATCTTGTTACTCCACTGTGAAGTTTGGAAGTGCCTTCGTACTTCATTTGTAAAGAAGGATCATGGGGACAACACGGAATACCATCTTCATTGATGGAATAATCCAGATTTTCAAGTCCGGATCTTGCATTCAGCGGAATATAAGCTTTCGAGAAATGTTTGTCATTACCAAAAGTGTCACCGGTAAGAAGGCTCTTATAGAGTTGTGCGGTATCGAAAGCAGCATCACCCAGGAAGGTTTTTGGATTAATCAAAGGATGCTTGGAAAAGAAGTCCTTAAGTGTGGGGATTAAAAGCTTTGAATCATGAACACATTTATCTTCGTCAGGGGAATCGGATTTCTTTTCGACAACGATATCAGGATGTGAAGCCATAAAGTTTTTGTTATAAAAAGATATGTGGCGGATGATGCCCAATCCGTTAGTGACAATGCCGAACTTGAAGACATAGCAAAAATGCCCATTGATATAGAGCTGCTTAATCTCAGGATTAGCAGAAGCATGAGAAGGCATGGAACCATAGGCAGCTTTATAAGGATCATAGGATTTATCAAAGCCCTGAGCTTTCGCGTATGCCTTAAGCTGTTTGATGATCCTGTTAGCATACTTGGGATTATTTTCGGTAACAAATGCTTCTATGCCGGAAGAATCAAAGATGGTCATATCCGCTTTTGCAGAGTCAATCGCCTGACAGATAGGCTCGGTAACATCAACAAGGTTATCGAAAACAAGCTGGAGGTCATCTAAAAAATCCTGTTTGAATCGGGTGATTTTGGAAGCGTCTGGGACTTTAGTAAAACCACAGAATTCCCGAAGTGATTTTGAGTAAGCGAGAAAAGTCAGGAGAAGCTGATCCGTAGGGATAGAGAAAATACGTTGAATAATCAAAGCCCACAGAAAAGCTTGCAAAGGGTATTTACGGGTTCTGCCCGTCGATGCATAGAAATGATTTCTAAAAGAAATCGGAATTAACTCATCAATATCGATATGGGTTTCTAATAGAGAAAGAAAAGCAGGTTTGTCATTTTCAAATTTTTCATGGCAATCTGAAAAAATATCTGCCAAAGAAAGCTGTTTATATGGTATCATAAGTATCAGAATAACTCCTTTCTTGGATGTAGGTTTATAGTTTTTAGTCAACTCTATTATACCATATCCGGTGAGGAGTTATTTGTTTATAGGTAACAAAAAAT
>ENA-OQAN01001014-OQAN01001014.1-human-gut-metagenome-genome-assembly--contig:-NODE-1014-length-13165-cov-1.567572_pt1 | contig 13165 bp, 16 predicted proteins | sample MGYA00242735_ERZ504527 | MGnify/ENA primary metagenome ERZ504527 (study PRJEB26092, sample SAMD00036230) | human gut metagenome | host: Homo sapiens | study: EMG produced TPA metagenomics assembly of...
TTTTGCAAATACTTTGATTTCCTGGCTCAGAGGATCATAATTACGGTATCCCATTGCAAGCACCACAGTATCCACCTGCTCCACACGACCTTCTGTTCCATTCTCCAGAACATAAAGAGACACCATCCTCATGAAATTCTGTCACTTTTGCACCTGTAATCCCCTGTACCTGATACTCATTCAGTTCTTTCATCAGGAATTTTCTATGTTCCGGGATCACATCTGCGCCTAATTCGTCACGGAGTTCCACAATTGATACCTGATGTCCCAGTTCTCCAAGGAAATCCGCCACTTCACATCCTACCATGCCGCCTCCGACTACCAGAACACGTTTTCCCGGTTTTACATTTCCTTCCAGTACATCTGCTGCATGTACTGTCTTTTCAATTCCCGGAATCGGCAGCATGAGAGGTTTGGAACCTGTGGCAACAATCACCGCATCCGGCTTTTTCTCCCGGAGCAGCTCGTGTTACGGACGTATTTAATTCAATCGTTACTCCCTGTGCCTTACAGTTGTTGATGTAACTGCAGATCATGCCATTAATACATCCTTTTCCCGGGGGATAAGCTGCCAGACGCATATTTCCGCCAAGCATCTCTTTTTCTTCGTATAAAGTCACATCATGTCCTAGAAGCGCACATACATATGCCGCATATAAACCTCCCGGTCCTCCGCCGACAACGACAACTTTTTTCTTCTGTTCTGCCAGATCAAGCTCGGCTTCTCTTCCTGCCAGAGGATTGACCAGACAAGTAATTGCTTCTCCCCGGAACATGTTTGGCACACATCCCTGCAGACATCCAATACACGGCTGGAGTAATTCCAGTTCTCCGTCCTTTGCCTTTCGCGGAAGCTCAGGATCTGCGATACTCTGACGGCCAAAAGCAATCAGATCCGCCCTTCCTTCTTCTACCATCAGCTCTGCATACTGTGGTTCCGTATAACGTCCTACTGTAATCACCGGGATCTTAACCGCCTGCTTGATTTCTGTCACACAGCCAGAACTGAATCCCTCATGAAGAACGCTTGGCCCCCACATATATTCATCATGCAGGTGCACTGCTCTCGATACATGAAGCGCATCTACACCACATTCTTTTTCCAGATAAGATGCAACTGCAGCTGCATCCTGCGGTGTCTGACCTCCCACCACATCGTCCGAACCATTGATTCTGCAGATTACAGCAAGTGTTCCACCTGTTTTTTTACGGATATTTTCTATGATCAGTTTTGGAAGACGCATACGATTTTCAAAGCATCCGCCAAATTCATCCTGCCGTTTATTGGTTCTTTCAGAGATAAAAGAACTTACAAGATATCCATGGGCACAATGTACTTCCACTGCATCTGCTCCCGCCTGTTTCGCCCGCAAAGCCGCATCTCCGTAAGCCTCGATCAGCCGGTACAATTCTTCCGTAGAAATTGCTTTTGGGATTTCTGTCTTCACAGAGGCAGGAATACTGCTTGCCGATTTTAACGGATACCCCGTCACCTTGGAGTTTCCTTCCGGACCTGCATGCTGAAGCTGAATGGAAACCTTCGCCCCTTCCTTATGACAGGCTAAAATAGCCTCTTTAAAATTGCTGACGGTATCATCGGAAAACAGACACGGCTTTCTGGGACCTCCCTTTGCCTCCTTGTAGACAACCGTTGCTTCAAATGTGATCAATCCAAATCCGCCTTTTGCTCTCGCCCCGTAATATGCTGCAGAACGTTCACTCATCTTCCCGTCTGTATTCGCAAAATTATTTCCCATCGGCTCATCACAAACCGGTTAGGGACTGTCATATTTCCGATTTTGACCGGTTGAAACATTGCCTCAAATTTCATCGTTGCTTTTCTCCTTCCCCAATTTCTATGCTTCTAAAATCTCCGGCCAGGAACTTTCCAGCACTTTTTTGTATTTTCAAAATTGAATCTTGCAGCTTCCTCAACACCCCGGGCAAGAATACTGTCACTGATCACTTCTACTCCGAATGCACGCGGCTGTACACCTTTTTCCTTAAGCATTCTGCAAAAAGCTGCCGTATCTCCACATCCTGTTCCAGGTGCCAGACGATCATGCATAGACTCATCTCTCAACACATTTTCTGCATACGCTCTCTCATATACATCATTGATCTGAACAGAAACGATCTTATCTGCCGGAATTCCTTCCAGAACACAAAGATCGATCAGCTGGTTTGCTCTGAGCCAGTGCCAGGAATCCAGAATGATCTTTGCATTTTCACATTCACTTGCTTTTACAATCTCCCAGGCTCTTTTTACATTTGGAATGCCGCTGTATGGCATCGGTTCTACTCCGATCACAAGACTGCCCGCTCTGCCGCATAATTCTTTCAGTTTTTGAGCTGTGTGCTCCACAGAATATGTTTCCATCAGACCACAGTTAATATGGGAAACGCCAAACAGCTCACACATATGAAAACACATCTGTTCTTTGTATTTCTGTTCGTAGCTTCGATTGTCTTCTGCCCACTGAACGATATATTCCACTTCAGTTACCTGCATTTCATACTTCTTAAGAATTTCCAGGATATCCTGGAGGAATCGTCATATGAACTTATATCAGCTTCGCTACTTTTCTCTGCTGGCAAAGACCGGACATTTTCGAAAAACCGCAGAACAATTGTGCATTACCCAGCCAAGCCTGAGTCATTCTATCTCCTTATTAGAACAAGAATTGGGGGGCACTTTATTTGAAAAACAGGGACGGCGTTCTGTACTCACTCCGAAAGGATCTCAATTTTTGAAATATGTAGAAAAATCACTGGACGTTCTTGATGAAGGGATTTTAAATATGCGTCACATCGCAATGGGCGCAGGAGTCATTGAATTAGGCTTTCTTCGAACACTGGGTGTAGGATTTTTGCCCGAAATGGCACATCGATTTTTAGAAGAACAAAAAGAAAAGACCATTCAGTTCAAATTTCACACAGGCATTACTGCTTCTTTGCTCGAAGGTCTTAAAGATGAAAAATATGATATTGTCTTTTGTACAACGCGAGAATGAACCTGATATCCATTTTATTCCTGTTTCTAAACAAGATCTTGTTGTGATCGCTCCGAAAAATCATCCGCTTTCCGGACACGAATCAATAAATCTGAAGGAACTGGCTCCTTATCCCCAGATTTATTTTTCTCAGGCCTCCGGTCTGCGAGGTATTGTTGACAATTTGTTTCAAAAAATACAGGTGAAGCCCCAGATTGCGTATGAAATAGACGAGGACATCGTAATCGCAGGTTTCGTTTCGAAAGGATTCGGGGTGGCAGTCGTTCCATATATGACAGACCTTCTCAGAATGGATGTAAAAATCATTCAGATCTCCTACCCTGACTGGGAACGAAAGTTTTATATGGCTGCTCTGAAAACACACCATATGACACCTGTCGTAAAGAACTTTTACGACTATGTCACAACAAATTACGGCATCCTTTAAGGAATGTCCGCACACATGAAAAAAGGATGTGTCACTTTTTTCACACCCTTTTTCGTTCTGCTATTTTACAATTCCAACCATATCCTGCACGCTTGCAAAATGGTTCTGTTCCATATATCTCGCAATGCCATCCACAATCTCCATGGTCACATTCGGATTGTAGAAATTCGCAGTTCCCACGGATACTGCACTCGCCCCGACTAAGAGCATCTCGATGGCATCCTCAGCCGTCTCGATTCCGCCCATACCGATGATCGGCACGTTCACTGCATTGGCCGCCTCATATACCATGCGGACCGCGATCGGATGAATGGCCGGACCGGAAACACCGCCGGTCTTATTTGCCAGTGCAAAGGTCTTCCGATTGATATCGATCTTCATTCCTGTCAGAGTATTGATCAGAGAAATAGCATCTGCCCCGCCGGCTTCTACCGCTTTTGCCATCTCAGAAATGCTGGTCACATTCGGACTCAGTTTCATGATAACCGGCTGTTTTGCATATTTTTTCACTGCTCTTGTGATTTCTTCTGCTGCCTTTGGGTTCTGTCCGAATGCAATTCCGCCTTCTTTGACATTCGGACAGGAAATATTGATCTCCAGCATATCCACATCTTCATTCGCCAGGCGTTCTACCACTTCACAGTAATCCTCTGTGGATCTTCCGCATACGTTGACAATAATCTTCGTATCGTACTGACGCAAAAACGGGATATCTCTCTTACAGAATACATCAATTCCCGGATTCTGCAGTCCAATGGCATTCATCATTCCGCTGTGGATCTCCGCAACTCTCGGTGTCGGATTTCCCGGCCACGGCACATTTGCCACTCCTTTTGTAGTGACTGCGCCCAGACGGTTCAGATCTACAAATTCACTGTATTCTTCCCCTGATCCAAATGTTCCGGATGCCACTGTCACCGGATTGTTCCACTCTACACCTGCAATCTTTACCCGCATATCCATTACAGTTCCACCTCCGTTGCCAAAAATACCGGTCCGTCTTTGCAGACACGTTTGTTGTGTACATGGCTGTGATCATCACTTCCTTCGACTGGCAGACACATCCAAGACAGGCTCCGATTCCGCACGCCATTCTCTCTTCCATGGAAATGTAGCACTCGATTCCTTTCTCCTGTGCATACTGCTTGATCGCACGCAGCATCGGAGTCGGACCGCAGGCATAGATCACATCTGCTTCCAGACTGTCCGCTGCAACTGCATCCATAACGTTTCCTTTTGTTCCTGTACTTCCATCTTCTGTCGCAATATAAAGTGTTCCATTTGCTTCCATCTCTTTTGTCAGAAACGTCTCACTTCGATATCCCATCACAAGCTGACACTCGGTCTGATATCCGGCTGTTAACTGCTTTGCCAGCTCCAGCATCGGCGGCACACCAATCCCGCCGCCAAAAAGCAGCGCTTTTTTTTCTTTTCCCGTTTCCAGATCAAAACCGTTTCCAAGCGGTCCCATGACCTCCAGTGAATCGCCCGCTTTCATCTGTGAAAACTGCTTTGTTCCGGTCTTTTCTCCTGTCACGCGGTACACCACGCGCAAAGCGCCCTTTTCTTTGTCAATCTCACACAGACTGATCGGTCTTGGAAGCAGTTTTGCTCCGTCATTTGTATACATGGAAATAAACTGTCCCGGAACCGCTTCTGCAGCCACAGGCTCTGCTTTCAGCCACATACTGTAAATATCTTCTGCGATCTTCTCCTGCGAGATGACCACTGCTGTCATTTTCTGTTTCTTAGACATGAATCTTCCTCCCCGGTACTTATCTTGCTTCTAATGCGCCCTGGATATCTGCAACCATCGCTTCAACTGCAGCTCTGGAAGCATCTCCGAAATTCTCTGCTCCGAATTTTGCATAAGCTTCCTGCTTGTAAGCCGCAATGATTCCTCTGGATGAGTTTACGATCGCACCCAGTCCGTCTTCATTGAAGAAGTGTACCAGATCTTTGCCCTGTCCGCCCTGTGCACCATATCCAGGTACCAGAATGTAAGATTTTGGCATCACTTTGCGAAGCACTTTTCCCATCTCCGGATATGTGGCTCCTACAACAGCTCCGATATAGCTGTACTCGTCACCCATACAGTCAGCGCCCCACTGTGCTACTTTTTCTCCAACCAGCTCGTACAGTGGTTTTCCGTCGATCAGCTGATCCTGAAATTCTCCGCTGGACGGATTGGATGTCTTCACAAGAATAAAAAGACCTTTTTTTGTGTTCTTTGCAGACATCGATGAACGGATTCACCCCGTCAGAACCAAGGTATGGGTTCACTGTTGCAAAGTCCTCATCAAATGGAACGTACTCTTTGCTTCCCACTTTAACGCTTCCCAGATGTCCCACTGCATACGCTGCGGAAGTAGAACCGATATCTCCACGTTTGATATCTCCGATCACCACCAGATCTTTGGATTTACAGTAATCCACTGTCTTTTTGAACGCCTCGATTCCCGGAACTCCGAACTGCTCATACATCGCGATCTGCGGCTTCACTGCCGGAATCAGATCATATGTCTTGTCCACAATCTCTTTGTTAAACTGCCAGATTGCTTCTGCCGCCCCTTCCAGTGTCTCTCCGAATTCAGCAAATGCTTTTTTCTGCACGTGCTCCGGAATGTAGTTTAACATCGGTCCAGTCCCACCACGATCGGTGCCTTTGTTTCTTTGATTTTTGCTACCAGTTTGTTGATCATTTTTTCTTCCTCCCTGTTCTCTAAAAAGGGACAGAACATGCTGTCCGTCTCCTTATTTTTCGTATACGATCTTTCCGTCTGCTAATGTACAGCAGACTTCTCCCTTAACTTCCCATCCGTCAAACGGTGTATTTTTCCCTTTGGATGCAAACGTATCCACATCGATCTGATATTCTCTTCTCGGATCAAATACTACAATATCTGCTTTTTTACCGGCTGAAACACTTCCTCTGTCTTTCAGTCCCAGGATCTTTGCCGGATTATAGCTCATCTTTTCTGCCATCTGCATCACTGTGAGCACTCCTTTTTCCACCAGCTCTGTATAAGTCAGGCATGCACTGGTCTCCAGGCCCACGATTCCAAATGCTGCCTGTTCCATTGGCTTATCCTTCTCAGACATCATATGCGGTGCATGATCTGTGGAGATCACATCCATCACTCCGTCTTTTAATCCCTGTCTGAGCGCTTCCACATCTGCTTTGGAGCGCAGCGGCGGGTTCATCTTCCAGATTCCATTGTTCTCTGGAATATCCTCATCTGTCAGAATAAAATGATGCGGACACACTTCTCCTGTCACCTTCAGCCCTGCTTCTTTCGCATCTTTGATCATCCGGACGCTGTCTGCTGTCGAGCAATGGCACAGATGCAATGTGGCATCCAGCTCTTTTGCAATCAGGATGTCTCGTGCCACGATCACATCCTCCACCGAATTCGTGATCCCTTTTACGCCCAGTTCCTCTGCACGCTTTCCGGCATTCATCACGCCGCCTTCTACCATGGAAATATCTTCGCAGTGTGAGAAGATCAGCAGATCATTCTCTTTTGCTTTTCGCATGGCTTTTCGGAACAAAAAGGCATTCATGACAGATTTTCCATCTTCGCTGAGTGCATAACAGCCTGCCTGTGCCATCCCTTCGATATCCGAGAGTTCTTCGCCGCACTCACCCATAGTCATGGAGCCCAGCTGTATCACGTGTACCAGAGATTCCTCCTTTGCACGTCTGTGAACCTCTTCTACTTTTTCTTTTGTATCGATCACCGGTTTCGTATTCGGCATCGCACATACTGTCGTCACACGCCTCTGGCTGCTGCCATTCCTCCGGTCGAAAGTGTTTCCTTCTGAGTCAGTCCCGGATCTCTCAAGTGCACATGCAGATCGATAAATCCCGGCATTACATAACAGCCTGACGCATCGATCACTCTGTCAGCTTCAGCCTGCAGATTTTTTTCTACTTTTTCGATATCAGTATCACGCACAAGCACATCACATACTTCATCCACACCTGTCAACGGATCCACAACATGTCCATTCTGAATTAAAATCTTCATACAGTACTTTCCTTTCTTTGTTGATTCTAAAGAGCGAATTTCCCTTCACTGAAAAAATCACATATGTATATTTATAATAACATAAAACAGGGGAACTGCACAACAAAAAGAAAAAGCGTGTTGTAAAATACATACTTTTTCCCGATCCGGAACATACTATTTCGCGAAACACAAATCTAAATTTATGCAAAGGAGACATTACCATGACAGAAATTTCAATCTTAGATCTGCAGAATCTCCGTCATCTGATCGGAGGATACTCTACGACTCACTGTAAAATGACAGATTACGCCGCACAGGCAACAGACCCGCAGGTAAAGCAGTTATTTCAGGAAGCTGCCGATTCCGCACTCAAAAACAAACAGGATCTGATGAAATTTTTATAAGGGGGATTTGAAAATGGATGAAAAGACAATGGTATCTGACGCCTTGGTCGGAGTAAACGGAGAATTGAAAATGTTCGGAGATATGATACCGCAGACAGAAAACAAAGAACTGAAACAGTGCCTCAAACAGATTCGAAACCAGTGTGAAATGTCACAGGAAAAACTGTATCAGGTAGCACGGGAAAAAAGCTATTACGTGCCTGCTGCAAAAGCAACCCAGCAGGAAGTTGATCATGTAAAATCCATTTTGACACAGCCTAAAATGGGACTGTAGAAGAAAAAAGTACAGTGGCCGCAGATTTTTGCAGCCACTGTACTTTTTCTTCTACAGTTCCTCCCCGTTTGTCTCAATCACGCGACGGAACCATGCAAAAGATTTTTTCTTATAACGTTTTCCGCTTCCAGTTCCATCATCATTTTTATCAACATAGATAAATCCATAACGTTTTCTCAATTCCCCTGTTGTAAAGGATACCAGATCAATGCAGCCCCAAGGCGTGTACCCCATCAAGTCTACTCCATCCAGTTCTACTGCTTTTTTCATCTCCTTTATATGTGCCCTCAGATATTCGATCCGGTAATCATCATCACAGGTTTTATCTTCTTTTAGAACATCGATTGCCCCAAATCCATTTTCCACAATAAACAGTGGTTTTTCATAGCGCTCATACAGGGAAACAAGTGCATACCGAAGTCCCACTGGATCGATCTGCCATCCCCAGTCACTTGCTTTTACATATGGATTAGGAACAGAATTTGCAGAGCTTCCATCCAGTGATTCCGTCGTGTCTTTCTGTACATCTGCTTTGACTGCATTGGTCATATAATAGCTGAATCCCAGATAATCACAGACACCTTCCGCAAGGATCTGTTCATCTCTCGGTTCCATCACCGGTGCTGTATTTTCCCGCTCCCATTCTTTCTTTGCAAACGCAGGATAATGCCCTCTCATCTGCACATCCGCAAAATAATATCTTTCATGCATACATTCTGCTGCTGTCATAATATCATCCGGATTGCAGGAATATGGATAAAACGGGACAAACGAACACATGCATCCAATCCGAAAATCGGGATTGATCTGATGTCCTTTTTTTACAACCATAGCACCTGCCACCATTTCATGATGTGCCGCCTGATACATGGCTTTCTTCTTGTTTTTGTACTGTGAAAAGAGAACCCCGGAATCTGTCCATCCGAAAATATCCGCAGACGTATTGGTCTGGTTATTAATCTCATTAAATGTCATCCAATATTTAACTTTCTCTTTGTAGCGTTCCATGACTGTAACTGCATAACGCACGAAACAATCAATCACTTTTCGATTCACCCAGCCTCCGTATTCTTTTGCCAAGTGATATGGCATTTCAAAGTGGCTCAGTGTAATGACCGGTTCTATGCCATACTTTAAAAGTTCATCAAACAGATCGTCATAAAATTTCAGTCCTTCCTCATTCGGGATCAGTTCATCACCATTTGGAAAAATACGTGTCCACGCTATACTGGTACGGAAGCACTTAAATCCCATTTCCGCCATCATAGCAATATCTCCTTTGTATTCATGGTAAAAATCAATCGCTTCGTGATTTGGATAATACTCGCCTTCAATGACTCCTTCTGTGATTCGGCGCATCATTTGATTGCTGCCCCAGTCATCACATCCATCACACTAATCCCTTTTCCACCTTCATTCCATCCGCCTTCCAGTTGATTTGCAGCAACTGCACCGCCCCATAAAAACGTATTTGCTAATGCCATCTTATATCTCCTCCTATTTTCTCTCTATATTCTCTGTACTTTCAACAATGCATTCTGACGCTCTACCTGCTTAAAGGCCACTGTCTCAATCTCTGAGAATTCGTAACTATTCGTAACGATTACAGGGGTTGTCACTTCATAACCGGCTTTTTCAATCTCTTCTTTTTCAAATTCCAGAAGAAGCTGCCCCTTCTTCACCTGTTCTCCGTCCTGCACATATGCTGTAAATCCTCTTCCCTGAAGTTTAACGGTATCCATCCCCACGTGAATCAGAATCTCAATTCCTGACGTACTCTCGATTCCTACTGCATGATGACTCTCCAACAGTCCGACTATTTTTCCGTCGAATGGTGCATATATTTTCCCTTCTTCCGGCACGATGGCACATCCTTTTCCCATCATTTCTCCGGAAAAAACTTCATCATGTACTTCACTCAATGGGATTACCTCTCCCCTCATCGGGCTGTCCACAATTTCTTCTCCACAAATTTCCTCATTTGTGCTGCCTTTTTCTGTGTCAGACTCCTCTTTTTCTTTCGGGTCTGCAAATCCTACAACCTGAATCAATACGATTGTCAGAACAATTGCCACAGCACATCCAACTGCTTCTCCTACAAATGACATCGGTGCATCCTTGCTGATGGAATTTACCACTGTCAAAAGGCTTGGGAGTCCTGCATATGCATAATAAGCAGAGTGGAAAAGCTCATCACAACTGCTCCGACGCTCCTCCGATACATCCACAGATAAACGGTTTTTTCAATCGCAGTGTCACCCCATAGATTGTTGGCTCTGTAATTCCGAAAATACCTGTGATTCCTGCTGATAACGAAACACTTTTCATTTCTCTGTTTTTAGATCTGATAAATACGCCAAAGGCTGCCGCAACCTGAGCAACGACTGCAATGGTCTGAAATGCCTGAAACGTATCAAATCCCTGCATATCAAAATTAGCAAGAACAACTGGTGTAATTCCCCAATGTACTCCAAAAATTACTACCACTTCCCACAAGCCTCCGATGATGGCTCCTGCCAGGGCTGGCGCGTATTTGCAAGAAAATTATATCCATTTGCAATTCCGTTTGCGTAATGGAAGATACAGGACCAATCACAAGAATGGTTGCGGGAACCATAATCAAAAAGCAGATTAACGGTGTTAGCAATGCTTTTGCTGCTTCTGGCAGTTTCTTTTCTAAAAATCGTTCCAGATAGGACAATACCCAGACCAGAAGTAATGGAGGCAATACTGTTGAAGTATAAGGTTGTCTCAGACAGTTTGATTCCCAAAAAACGGATTACTTCTCCATCTGCAATCCGGGCCGCATACCCGCCCAGTCCGGATTAACCAATGCACAACAACATAAAACGGCGATAAACGTATTACATTTAAAGTGCTTGGATGCGGTAATTGCAATAAAAATCGGAAGAAATGTAAATGGCGTCCATGACATAAAACTCAATACCGCATACGTCCCAGTTCCTGCAAAAGATGGAACTGCCATATTGACCAGGATCAACGCCCCCTGCAGAAGTCCCGCTGCTGCCAGAATATATACAAACGGTGCAAACACAGCTGACATTGTTGCAATCACTTTATTCATGACACTCTGTTTCGGCTGCTCCACCTGAAGATTCTCTGTATCCAGATGCAGTTCTTCTGCCACCGCATCATATACCTCTCCCACATGAGTCCCGATTACAACCTGGAACTGTCCGCTGTTTTCCACAACTGTAATTACTCCCGCCATTGCTGCAACTTTCTCTTTTGCCTGTTCCGGCTCTTCCTTTAATACCAGTCTCAATCTCGTTGCACATCTTGTGGCATTGACAATATTTTCTTTTCCGCCCACTTCACAGATAATGTCATGGGCCAGTTTTCGATAATCTCTGATCTGTGCCATCTCGTTCTCCTCCTTGTTGTACAGAGTCCTTTGCGCGCATCCACTCTCTTCTTTTGATGAAATTACTATATAGAATTCTCGTTTTTCTTTCAATATTTTTACGGATTTTGTTTTTTCATTTCACTTTTTCTGAAACCAACAACAAATCCAGTGCAACAATGTTTCACATATAAAAAATACATTCTGTTTTTGTGCAAAATCAACAATTCCCTTTTAGCTATTTTGCATAACTAAAAGGGAATTGTTAATTCCGCGTTTAAGATTCTTCATTTAAGCCCCAAAGACTCTTCTCTCCCGCTTTCTCATATTTTTGATTCAAGACCAGATTATCCTGATATTTTCTGCTAAATTCCAACCCATACAAAATATCCAACAAGTATTTACCCGAAGCAAAAAAACATGGACATCCAGAACTCTTCTACTTTTTTCAGAACCGGCCGCCAACCAGTACCTTCATCCGCATATCTGGCAATGATACTATCACCATCGGACACTACTGCAACCACTCTTGTCCCATTTTTTCTCAACAACTTTTCAATCTCCGCCAACCGTTCATTCCGTCCTGTATGACTCAAAATAATTGCCACATGACCATCTGACGGCATATTTGCATGTAATCCCTGAATATTCGTTGCAGAATAAACAGCAGATCTTTTTCCCGCATGAAAAAGCAGGGAACATCCATATTGTGCTAGATTTACATTCATATCATAAGCATAGAAATCCACAGACCGTGCCTCTGCGATCAGTTTTCCAACACGCATAAGCTGGCTATACGAAACTTCCTTTTGTGTCTCCATTACCGCCTGTTTCTGAATTTCTGTGATTTTCCGAACCATAGTCACAACATTTTCCCGCTCGGACATCATAATTTTCTCCTGTTTTTCGTCCAGATATCCATCCCTCAGTTCACTGACAAACTTAATCTTAAATTCCGGAAACCCTTTCACGCCCAGCTTCTGACAAAACCGTGTCACAGAAGCCGCACTGGTAAAGGTCTGATGCCCCAGTCTTCTGGATGACATATTTTCAATGGTCTCCGGATGTTCCAAAACAAATCGTGCAATATCCTTCTCTCGTTCTGTAAAATCCTGCGCCTGCTTTAACTGCTGGATCAATGACATGTTCTTTCCTCCCGTTCCTTAATCTTGTTCTTATCTTAACGCAATTACAAAAACACCGTCAATCTATATACACAAAGATTTTTAATAATTCATGCACAAAAATCAGAAAACAGTCTGTCTGACACATTTTCTGATTTTTCTCTGTTATACCGTTGTATCTTCTGAAGCATTCTCTTCACAAACCAATTTTTTTGCCTGCAAGATCTGCATAAACTCTTCTCCTGTGATGGTCTCGTTTTCATACAGATACTTGGCAAGTTCATGCAGCTTCGTCTCATTTTCTTTTAAAATCTGAAGTGCTTTTGTATGTGCCTCTCTCACGATCTCTACTACCTTGGCATCGATCTTCGTCTGCGTCTCCGGAGAACAGGTCAGGGATGCATCCCCTCCCAGATACTGATTCTGGATCGTCTCCATCGCCACCATATCAAATTCATCACTCATACCGAACTGAGTCAGCATGCTCTTGCCAGCTTGGTGGCCTGCTCAATATCATTGGATGCGCCTGTTGTCACTTCTTTGAA
>ENA-OQAN01001015-OQAN01001015.1-human-gut-metagenome-genome-assembly--contig:-NODE-1015-length-13161-cov-2.996931_pt1 | contig 13161 bp, 15 predicted proteins | sample MGYA00242735_ERZ504527 | MGnify/ENA primary metagenome ERZ504527 (study PRJEB26092, sample SAMD00036230) | human gut metagenome | host: Homo sapiens | study: EMG produced TPA metagenomics assembly of...
ATTCCATATCATCATGCAAGTCAGTCATACACAATGCTTACATGCTTGAACGATTTATTTGCGTGTCTGGGATTGAGCCAAACACGCAATTAATTGACAAACTTTTCAAAGAACTCATTTTATTTACTGCCAGAGCCGTTTAGGCTGGGCTAATTTTTAACGAACTATTGAAGTATTATGAGACACATTTTAGTATTGTTGGGGTTGTGCATGTTTTTGTCCGTTCGGGGAGCGGAAGCTCAGCCTTCTTATCCATTTCAGGATTCTACCTTGACGGTGGAAGCCCGTTTGAATGACCTGGTTGAACGAATGACGCTGGAAGAGAAAATAGACCTTCTCGCCGGTTATGAGGATTTTTATCTTCATCCGTGTGAACGTCTGGGCATTCCGGCCTTTAAAATGGCAGACGGTCCGTTGGGGGTTTCGTCATGGGGAATCTGGGGAAGAGCAACAGCTTTTCCGGCTGCTTTAGCCCTGGCTGCATCGTGGGATAAAGAACTGGCAGAAAAGACCGGCCGCATGTATGCTCAGGAATGGCGTGCGCGTGGCATTCATTTCATGCTGGCTCCCGGAGCAAACATTTACCGTGCTTCAAAAGGAGCAAGAAACTTTGAGTATTTCGGTGAAGATCCTTATTTGTCTTCTGAAATGCTGGTTCCTTTTGTAAAGGCCGTTCAGGCTGGGGGAGTCATTCCTGCGATCAAACATTATATCGGAAATGATCAGGAGTTCGACCGTTATACCGTCAGCACGGAAATGGATGAACGTACCTTGCGCGAAATTTATCTTCCTCCTTTCAAGGCAGCTGTGCAGCGTGCAGATATTAAAGCAGTGATGACCGGATACAATCCTTTCCAGGGAACCTATTGTACAGAGAACAGTTTCGTGATTGACATCCTGAAAAAAGAATGGGGATTCAAGGGAATGCTGATGTCGGACTGGGCTTGTACTTATTCGGCAGACAAGGCAGCCAAGAATGGTCTGGATCTGGAAATGGGAAGTAACGACTGGTTTGTCCGTGAAAAACTTTTGCCATTGATACAGGACGGCACAATTACGGAAGAACTGATCAATGAAAAGGTCAGAAGAATATATGGTCCTTGCATCGAGATGGGATTCTTTGACCGTCCGCAATTGTGTAAGGACATTCCATTGTTTAATCCGGATGCCAACAGACTGGCTCTGGAAGAAGCAGAAAAAGGAATTATCCTGTTGAAGAATGCAGACGGTGTACTTCCCTTGAAGTCTCCGAAGAAGATTGCTGTTATCGGACCGACTGCGAATCCGTATGTTATATCCGATCGTGTCTACAATACGAATGGTATTGTTTACGGAGGCGGTGGAAGTTCACGTGTGCATCCCTGGTATGTTATCAGTGATCTGGATGGAATCCGTAATGAGTTCCCTGATGCAGAGATCTATTATGCTGAGGGAGTTTCCAACCAGTTTAAGAGACGCCTGTTCCGGACTAGTGTATTTCGTACCCGGGATGGAAAGAAAGGACTGGAAGCTAAATACTATACCTGTTCTTCCGATACCGGAACGTTGTCTTCCCGTTTGCTGGAACAGCAGGCAAAAGCAGCCGGACGTCCTTCTGCCGGTCAGACTTCATCCGTATCGCGTCAGCAGGCTGATGGTAATCTGATCTTGTCAATGGTAGAACCTCGGATAGATAACGAATGGTGGGGATATCCGCATAACGAAAAGAATCTGGGTGAAGAATACCAGGTTGAGTGGGACGGTTATGTAGATGTTCATCAGACAGACAGCCTTCGTTTCTTTGTGGATGCACAGGAGGATATAAGCTTTGGCTGGATGATCAGCTGATGCTGGATGCTTCGAAGTCACAGTCGTTCGATGTCCGGAATGTGGCAGTAGCTGTAGAAAAAGGTTCCAGTGTTCATGTCCGTCTGACTTATTATAACCAGCGCAGTCTTCCTTCGGAGATCCGTATGGGATATGCTTATGATTCTGACATTGATTTCAGTGAAGCCAAGCGGGTGGCCAAACAGGCAGACGTCGTGATCTGTTGTCTTGGTCTTGACGGAAGCATTGAGTTGGAAGGTCGTGACCGTCCGTTTGACCTTCCTTTTGGTCAGGACCGTCTGGTGGATGAACTGCTTCAGGTGAATCCGAATGTTGTAGTAGTGCTTCATGCCGGCGGAGGAGTTGGAATGACTCGTTGGATTGACCGTGTTCCGGCTGTGCTTCATGCTTTCTATCCGGGACAGGAAGGAGGAAATGCTTTGGCACATATCTTGTCGGGAAAGGTAAACCCTTCGGCTAAGTTGCCTTTTACCATTGAAAAGCGTTGGGAAGATTCACCGGCGTGCGGAAACTATGATGAAACCCGTCGCGAGAAAAAGGTATATTATCGGGAAGGAATCTTTACCGGTTACCGGGGATATGAACATAATCAGGTGCAGCCGCTTTTCCCGTTCGGATATGGACTGTCTTATACAACCTTCTCTTATTCCGGACTGGAAGTGAAAGTTGACGACCGGAAGAAGGGAGATGTAACGGTACGTTTCTCAGTCCGTAACGATGGTAAACGTGAAGGAGCAGAAGTCGTACAGCTGTACGTGAGCGATCCGAAATCAGGTGAGCCCCGTCCGGTGAAGGAGCTGAAAGGATTTGAAAAGGTAAACCTGAAACCCGGAGAGACACAGACTGTAACTTTGAAACTGACTCAGGATGATTTCTCTTATTTCAGCAGTAAGAAGCGGAAATGGGTCTTCGAAAAAGGAGATTTCGTAATCCGGGTTGGTGCATCCTCTCAGGATATCCGTCTGGAGGAGACCATCCGTCTGTAAGGATAAACAGAATTTGTCAGGCCTGCCTGTTTTATTTTATAACCTGATTTTTTTTTGAGAACCCCTTTCTTATCGGTACTTTTGTCGGCAAAACAGAAGACCGGAGAAAGGGTTTCTTCTTTAAACCTTCTAAAAATTTTTACTATGATCAAATTAAATCGGGCAGGACAGGCAGCAGGATGGCTTCTGGTTTTTATCCTGATGACTGGGTACTGTCAGCATTATTTTGCTTACAATTATTTTTATGCGGAACAGTTTTACCTCTTTCGCTTTGACAGTGATTACGCCTGGCAAACTCTTTCGCAGCCGGGGGGAGTAGTGACCTATCTGGCCGCTTTTCTGACTCAGTTTTTCTTTTATACCTATGCAGGAGCAGTTTTGCCTGCTTTGCTGTTTACAATGATTGCCTGGCAGATGTCCAGATATTGGAAACGCATAGCTCCGAATATCCTTGCTCCGTTGTTCTACTTTCTGCCGTCGGTTGCCTTGCTGTGGATACAGACAGATTTCAATTACCATTGGGAAGGAACACTGGCTTTGTGGATTTCTTTGTTGATGCTGGATGTTTGTCTGGCTGTCCGGAAGAATTTGTTCCGTTGGGTAATTACAGGAGCATGGGCAATTTTCGGCTATTATTTCGTCGGTCCTTACGGTTTGTTGACAGTAGCAGGTGTGGTTATGGCTGATCTGTTTACAAGACAAACCTCACAGAGTGGTGGGCTTATGCCTGTTAATTTTTGCGGGAATTGTTCCTCTTACCTTATATTATAAGGATATTGTGCTGGAATGGCGTTTCCTGTTGACGTCTGATGCCTATTATCATTCTCGCTTAAATCCTCCGGCGATGCTTGCCTATGCCGGATGGGCCTGCTTCTTGAACCTGACAGCCGCCTGTCTGTTGAGCCGGAAAACTTTTTCTGCGGGACGGTGGGGAAGGATATGCCTGCCCGTTGCTCAGATTGTTCTGCTTGCCTGGCTGATGCATTCGGGAAGTCTCCGCTATAATTCCGTGAAAAACTATGAGGCCAAAACGCTCGATTATTACTGTCGGACTGGACAATGGCAGGAAGTCCTGGATTTCCCCGGCCTGCGGTCTGATCGAAATATGATGCATGCCTGTTATCAGAACCTGGCGTTGTCGCATCTGGATCAATTAGGAGACCGTCTGTTTGACTATAAGCAATGCGGCCCGCAGGGGCTGGTGCTTCCTTCTAACCGTTCGGTCAATGCTTCTACGTTGTTGAGTGACATTTATTATCAGATGGGAAACGTGGCTTTGGCACAGGAGATGGCTTTTGAGGGAATGATCGCTTCCGAACGGGCGGTGAATCCCCGCTTGCTTTTGCGTCTGATTCAGACTAATCTGATTTACGGTTATGATAATGTGGCTGAGAAATACATTCGCCTCTTGGAACAGACACTGGCTTATGCCGACAAAGCGAGTCGGTATAGACAGTTCCTCGGACATCCGGAGAAGATGAAAGCAGATCCGGAACTGGGAGGACGGTATGCATGTGTGCAGCATCTTTCCGGATTGACCAATGAAACTCAGCTGATTCCAAATCTGGAACAGATTATTCATTCGAATACTTCCTGGCGTCCGGCTTTTCAGTATTATGGTGTTATGTGCCTGCTGAGCAAGGATATGAAGGCGATTCGTGACTTTATTGAACACACCAAGGGAATGCCAGGCATGAAGCCGATGCCTCGTCTGTTTCAGGAAGCCGTTATTCAGGTGCATGAAGGAGAAGAAGAGGTGTGGGCAGATTATGGAGTGACTCCGCCGGTGGCGCAACGCTTCAAGGCTTACCGGCAGGCTGTTCTGTCGGCACGGAGATCAGGACAGATGTATGGCTTGCAAGGCTCGTATGGAAACACTTATTGGTATTATTATATGTTTAGACGCTGATGAAAAAGACTGTTATGAAATATGTGGGGCGCACAGGTTGTCTGTCCATGCTCCTGGGTCTGTTGATGTCCTGTTCACCGCAGGAACCTGTATCGGAACAGACATTGAAGGGTTGTCCGGCCATTTTCCCGGATTATACCGGGGTAACAATCCCTTCGAACATAGCTCCTTTGCGCTTTGCATTGGAGGAGGAAGCAGAGAAAGCCGTTGCTGTTATTTCGGGTTGTAAGGATAAACTGATAGTAGACGCCGAAGACGGTTCTTTTCTGATCCCGGAAAAGAAATGGCATGAACTGCTGGAGTCTTCAGTGGGTGACTCTCTGCAGGTGAAAGTGTACGTTCGAAAAAATGGCCGATGGTGTATGTATGAACCCTTCTTCTGGCATATCTCTCCGGACGAACTGGATGCTTTTCTGGTATATCGCCTGATTGAGCCGGGGTATGAACTCTGGAACCGGATGGGAATATACCAGCGTGACCTGACTTCTTTCGAACAGAAATCAATATTGACCAATGAGAAGACGCAGCATAACTGTATGAATTGTCATTCCTTCAATAACCGGGAGCCGGATCGTATGGTGTTTCACATGCGTGCCCAACTGGGCGGAACATATCTGGGCGAACCGGATGGAGTGAAACGGCTGGAGGCTAAGATCAATGGCAAAGTACAGTCGTTGGTTTATCCTTCATGGCATTCCTCTGGAAGATTTATTGCTTTCTCCATGAACCAGACGAAGCAGGCTTTTCATCAGAACGACCGGAACCGGATTGAGGTGTTTGATTTCTCCTCCGATGTGGTCGTCTATGACCTGGAACGTGATGCCGTTCTGACCGATTCGTTACTGATGAAACAGACAGCTTTTGAAACATTCCCTGCCTTCTCGCCTGACGGGAAAAAACTTTATTTCTGTTCAGCTGAAGCAAAAACATTGCCTTACGAGTTTGATCAGGTGAAATATAGTTTGTGCTCGATTGATTTTGATGCTGAAAGCCGAAGTTTCGGAACGCAGGTGGATACCTTATATAATGGACGTCTGAAGAATAAAAGTGTGTCCTTCCCGAGGGTTTCTCCGGATGGCCGTTTTCTGGTCTTTACCTTGTCTTCGTATGGGAATTTTTCAATCTGGCATAAAGATGCAGATCTGATGATGGTTGATCTGAAGACCGGACAGGTTTCGGAACTGGAAGGTGTGAACAGTAATGATGTGGAAAGTTATCATTCCTGGAGCAGTAACGGACATTGGCTGGTGTTCAGCAGTCGTCGGGTAGACGGGCTTTATACTCACCCTTATCTGGTGCATGTGGATGGAGAAGGGCATTGGAGCAAACCATTTGCCGTACCACAGTCCGATCCTCAGTTCTATCGTAACTTTATGTATTCCTTCAATATACCGGAACTGGTGAAAGGTGAGGTGAAGCTTGACAAGCGGGCTCTGATTAGAAAAGCATCGGAGAAAAAGCCCGAGTGATATGCCGGAGGAAATATTTTTTCTTTTATTTATGCCGGTAGATTCAACTTTTTCCTTATTTTTGCCGGTGCAATTAAGAATAAATAATTAAATCAAAGATTAACCATTATGGAAAATGAAAACAAAAATAACCAGCTCCAGATAGAGCTGAAGGAAGAAGTAGCTCAAGGTACTTATGCCAATCTTGCTATCATCACTCATTCTACTTCAGAGTTTATTGTAGACTTTGTCCGTATTATGCCGGGATTGCCGAAGGCTGGTGTGCAGTCACGTATCGTTATGACTCCGGAACATGCAAAACGTCTGATGTATGCTTTGCAGGATAACGTGAACAAGTATGAACAGAACTTCGGTCCGATCCGTATGCCGGAAGAACAGCAGCAGAATGCTGGTAGCAAGACTTTCGTTCCCCCTTTGAGCGATTTCAAGGGTGAAGCTTAATTCTTGAAAGATATAGCTGAGAACCGACAGAGCTTATTCTGCTGGTTCTCAGTTTTTTATTGGCTATAAGCAGCCTTGCTTCCTTTCATCCGGAAAACGTCGGGACGTTTTGTCTTATACGCCGAAGCGTTTTACTGAAAAGGCCGAAGCGTTTTTTAAAAAGGCCGAAGCGTTTTTTCAGGCAGCCTGTGACAGTTTGAACGGCTATTGGGAAGGCCGATTTGATGTAGTAATTCTAGAAAATCCGTGACTGGCGAATATGTCAACAAAATCAGAAATGTCTTTTTGGGATCATCTTGAGGTTCTGCGCTGGATGTTGATCCGCGTGCTGGCCGTGTGGACGGTTTGCATGCTACTGGGATTTGTCTTTGTTCCATATTTGTTTGAGCAGGTTGTGATGGCTCCATGCCGGGATGATTTTTTCCTTTATCAGCTGATTAAACAGACTGCGCCCCGTTCATGGGTTGTTCCGGATTTTATGGAACTTCTTTCCATGTGGAGGTCGTCAATATCCGTCTGGCCTCACAGTTTTTTATTCACATGACTCTGTCCTGCTGGCTGGCTTTGTTGGTTACATTCCCTTATCTCGTGTATGAATCTGGCGTTTTGTTTGTCCGGCTCTGTATGAACGTGAGAAAAGAGGGGTAGGAGCTGCCTTTTTGTTTGGAACACTCATGTTCTTTCTGGGCTGTTTTGTCGGTTATGGTCTGGTGTTTCCCATGACACTGCGCTTTCTTTACACGTATGAATTGAGCCCGTCGATAACCAACCAGCTGTCGCTTGATTCTTATATGGATAATTTCCTGACATTGATATTTCTGATGGGAATTATTTTTGAACTCCCTTTATTGTCGGCTCTTTTGTCGAAGCTGGGTATTCTGAACCGGAGTTTTTTTCATAAATACCGGAGACATGCAATCTTGGTTCTGCTGATTGTTTCAGCTGTCATTACTCCTTCATCCGATCCTTTTACGTTGATGCTGGTGTTTATGCCTATCTATGTGTTATGGGAATTAAGTGCTTTGCTGGTGCGTCCGGCATCCGATGTTGCAGACTCTGCCAGAGATTCAGAATCATTTCCCTCCAGAGAAAAGGAGAAAATGAAATAATTTTGAGAGCTTGATTCGGGACCTTTCCTTTTTTTTAGTCGAAAGAAAGTATTTTATTTGAAAACCGTTTGTTTATTAAAAAGTTATTTGTAATTTTGCAGCCCGAAATGTATAGTTTCGTGAAAGGTACGGAAAACAATAAACAATATAATAATAATTAAAAATCAAACAAGATGCCTACTATTCAACAATTAGTAAGAAAAGGAAGAACTGTTCTGGCAGATAAGAGTAAGTCTCCGGCGCTGGATTCATGTCCTCAGAGACGTGGCGTTTGCGTTCGTGTGTACACTACAACTCCGAAAAAGCCGAACTCAGCAATGCGTAAGGTTGCTCGTGTGCGCCTGACAAACTCTAAGGAAGTCAACTCTTATATTCCGGGAGAAGGACACAACTTGCAGGAACACTCAATCGTATTGGTTCGTGGTGGTCGTGTGAAAGACCTTCCGGGTGTACGTTATCACATCGTTCGCGGTACCTTGGATACTGCAGGTGTAGCTGGCCGTACACAGAGACGTTCTAAATACGGTGCTAAGCGTCCGAAACCAGGACAGGCTCCTGCAGCAAAAGGTAAGAAGTATTGATTTCTTGACCGTACGCAATCTTTTTTAACAAGGAAAGACTTTTATTAATTCGTTTTGGTTTGTTGGAAAAGCTTTAAGGTTGAGTAAATGTCTCAGAGGAGGCGTTGAAGAAGACGAGAAATGCAGCCCCAAACTAAACATTATTATCAAACAAAATGAGAAAAGCAAAACCTAAAAAACGTGTGATCCTTCCGGATCCAGTATTTAACGATCAGAAGGTTTCTAAATTTGTAAACCATCTGATGTATGATGGAAAGAAGAATACTTCTTACGAAATCTTCTACAACGCATTGAAGTCTATCGAAACTAAACTTCCGGGTGAAGAAAAATCAGCGTTGGAAGTTTGGAAAAAAGCTTTGGATAATGTAACTCCTCAGTTGGAAGTTAAGTCTCGCCGTATCGGTGGTGCTACATTCCAGGTCCCTACTGAAATCCGTCCCGACCGTAAAGAGTCAATCTCAATGAAGAATATGATTGCTTTCGCTCGTAAACGTGGCGGTAAATCTATGGCTGACAAATTGGCTGCTGAAATCTTGGATGCTTATAACGAACAGGGTGGTGCATTCAAACGTAAAGAAGATATGCATCGTATGGCTGAAGCTAACCGCGCATTTGCTCACTTTAGATTCTAATCAAGTATTAATCAATTTATAAGAAGGAAAAATGGCTAAACAAGATTTGCATTTGACCCGTAATATCGGTATCATGGCGCACATCGACGCAGGTAAGACTACAACTTCTGAACGTATCTTGTTCTATACAGGTCTGACTCACAAAATCGGTGAAACTCATGATGGTTCTGCAACAATGGACTGGATGGCTCAGGAGCAGGAACGCGGTATTACTATTACCTCTGCTGCTACTACCACATTCTGGAACTATGCAGGCAAGAAATTTAAGATTAACTTGATTGACACTCCGGGACACGTGGACTTTACTGCTGAAGTAGAACGTTCTTTGCGTGTTCTTGACGGTGCTGTAGCTACTTACTGTGCAGTAGGTGGTGTAGAACCTCAGTCAGAAACTGTATGGCGTCAGGCTGACAAGTACAACGTACCTCGTATCGGTTATGTGAACAAAATGGACCGTTCTGGTGCTGACTTCTATGAAGTGGTTCGCCAGATGAAGGACGTTTTGGGAGCTAATCCTTGTCCGGTTGAAATTCCTATCGGTGCTGAAGAAAACTTCAAAGGTGTAATCGACCTGATCAAGATGAAAGCTATCTTGTGGCACGATGAAACCATGGGAGCTGACTACGATACAGAAGAAATTCCTGCTAACTTGGTAGACGAAGCACAAGAATGGCGTGATAAGATGTTGGAAAAAGTAGCTGAATTCGATGAAGCTTTGATGGAAAAATACTTCGATGATCCTTCTACAATCACAGAGGAAGAAGTAATGAGAGCTTTGCGTGCAGGTACTTTGAAGATGGAATCGTTCCGATGCTTTGTGGTTCTTCATTTAAGAATAAAGGTGTTCAGCCGCTGCTGGATTATGTTTGTGCATTCTTGCCTTCTCCATTGGATACTCCGAATATCGTAGGTTCTAATCCTGACACTGGTGCTGAAGAAGACCGCCGTCCGGATGAAGAAGAAAAGACTTCTGCACTGGCATTTAAGATTGCAACTGACCCTTATGTAGGTCGTTTGACTTTCTTCCGTGTTTATTCAGGAAAAGTTGAAGCTGGTTCTTATATCTACAACTCTCGCTCTGGTAAGAAAGAACGTGTTTCTCGTCTGTTCCAGATGCATTCAAATAAACAGAATCCTGTTGACCTGATCAGCGCTGGTGATATCGGTGCAGGTGTAGGTTTCAAAGATATCCGTACTGGTGATACTTTGTGTGACGAAACCGCTCCGATCGTATTGGAGTCTATGGAATTCCCGGAACCGGTTATCGGTATCGCTGTAGAGCCTAAGACTCAGAAAGACTTGGATAAACTGTCTAACGGTTTGGCTAAGTTGGCTGAAGAAGACCCGACATTTACTGTTAAGACTGACGAACAGTCTGGTCAGACTATTATCTCTGGTATGGGTGAGCTTCACTTGGATATCATTATCGACCGTCTGAAACGTGAGTTCAAGGTTGAATGTAATCAGGGTAAACCTCAGGTTAACTACAAGGAAGCTATTACTAAGACTGTTGAATTGCGCGAAGTTTACAAGAAACAGTCTGGTGGTCGCGGTAAGTTTGCAGATATTATCGTTTCTGTAGGTCCGGTTGACGAAGATTGGAAGCAGGGCGGTCTGCAGTTCATCGACGAAGTGAAGGGTGGTAACGTGCCTAAGGAATTCATTCCTTCTGTACAGAAAGGTTTCCAGACTGCTATGAAGAATGGTGTGTTGGCTGGTTATCCGCTTGACTCTTTGAAGGTTGTTCTGAAGGATGGTTCATTCCACCCGGTAGACTCTGACCAGTTGTCATTTGAAATCTGTGCAATTCAGGCTTACAAGAATGCTTGTGCTAAGGCAGGACCCGTTTTGACTGAACCGATCATGAAACTGGAAGTTGTAACTCCGGAAGAAACATGGGTGATGTTATCGGTGACTTGAACAAGCGTCGTGGACAGGTTGAAGGTATGGAAACAAGCCGTTCTGGTGCTCGTATCGTAAAAGCAATGGTTCCGCTGGCAGAAATGTTCGGTTATGTAACAGCTTTGCGTACTATCACTTCAGGTCGTGCAACTTCTTCTATGACTTACGATCACCACGCTCAGGTATCTAACTCTATTGCTAAGGCCGTTCTTGAAGAAGTTAAAGGTCGCGTAGATTTGATCTAATAAAACAAAAATAACCAGAAGCAGATGAGGGCTAGCGAATGACTCTTAGCCCTCGTGCTTCTCCTTATATTATATAACTTTAAAATTTAAATTAATGAGTCAGAAAATCAGAATTAAACTGAAATCTTACGATCACAATCTGGTAGATAAGTCTGCTGAGAAGATTGTAAGAACTGTGAAAGCTACAGGCGCTATCGTGAGCGGTCCTATTCCATTGCCTACTCACAAGCGTGTGTTTACTGTAAACCGTTCGACTTTCGTAAACAAGAAGTCACGTGAACAGTTTGAATTGTCTTCTTATAAGAGACTGATCGACATCTACAGCTCAACAGCTAAGACTGTAGACGCGTTGATGAAATTGGAATTACCGAGTGGGGTAGAAGTAGAAATTAAAGTTTAATGCATTAAAATTTAACTGAAATGCCAGGATTATTAGGAAAGAAAATCGGAATGACATCCGTTTTCAGTGCTGATGGTAAGAATGTACCATGCACTGTTATCGAAGCTGGTCCTTGTGTAGTTACTCAGATTAAGAGTGTAGAAAAAGATGGCTATGCAGCTGTTCAGGTAGGTTTCCAGGACATGAAGGAAAAACACACTACTAAACCGTTGATGGGTCACTTTAAAAAAGCTGGAGTAACTCCGAAGAGACACTTGGCCGAGTTCAAAGATTTCTCACAGGAATTGAATTTAGGTGATACTATCACTGTAGAACTGTTCAATGATGCTAACTATGTAGACGTAATCGGTACCTCTAAAGGTAAAGGTTTCCAGGGTGTTGTTAAACGTCATGGATTCGGTGGTGTAGGTCAGACAACTCACGGTCAGCATAACCGTGCTCGTAAACCGGGTTCTATCGGTGCTTGTTCTTACCCAGCAAAAGTATTCAAAGGAATGCGCATGGGTGGTCAAATGGGTGGTGACAGAGTAACTACTCAAAACTTACAGGTATTAAAAGTAATTCCTGAACATAACTTGCTTTTGATCAAAGGTTCTGTTCCGGGTTACAAAGGTTCAATCGTAATAATTGAGAAATAATGGAAGTTAACGTTTTAAATATTAAGGGTGAAGAAACCGGAAGAAAGGTGACTCTGAACGAGTCTATCTTTGGAATCACTCCGAATGATCACGCTATCTATCTGGATGTAAAGCAGTACATGGCTAGCCAGCGCCAGGGAACTCACAAATCTAAAGAAAGAAGCGAAATCAATGGTTCTACTCGTAAGTTGGGCCGTCAGAAAGGTGGAGGCGGTGCACGTCGTGGTGATATCAACTCTCCGCTGTTGGTAGGTGGTGCGCGTGTATTCGGTCCGAAACCGCGTGATTACTGGTTCAAATTGAACAAGAAAGTAAAGGCTTTGGCTCGTAAGTCTGCTTTGTCTTACAAAGCTCAGGCTAACAACATTGTAGTTGTTGAAGACTTCACTTTTGAAGCTCCCAAGACTAAAGATTTCGTAAATGTTGTGAATAATCTTAAAGTATCTGGTAAAAAGCTTCTTATGGTTTTGTCAGGTGCAGATAAAAACGTATATTTGTCTGCTCGAAACTTAGAGCGTACAAATGTTATGGTTGCTTCTGCGCTGAATACCTACAAGGTGTTGGACGCAGAAACACTTGTTGTGACTGAGAGCGCATTGAAAGCTATCGAGGAAACCTTAGTTAAATAATTAGAGGAGGCTGAAGTAATATGGGAATGATAATTAAACCGTTGGTTACGGAAAAGATGACGGCAATATCAGAAAAGTTCAACCGCTTTGGATTTATTGTTCGTCCCGATGCTAACAAATTGGAAATTAAGCGTGAAATCGAAGCTTTGTATAATGTAACTGTTATTTCTGTAAATACTATCAAGTATGCAGGAAAGAACAAGAGCCGTTATACTAAATCTGGACTTATCAATGGCCGTACAAATGCTTATAAGAAAGCAATTGTGACATTGAAAGAAGGTGATACTATTGATTTTTATAGCAATATTTAAATAAAAGATGGCAGTACGTAAATTTAAGCCCACAACACCGGGGCAGAGACACAAAATTATTGGTACTTTTGAAGAAATTACT
>ENA-OQAN01001016-OQAN01001016.1-human-gut-metagenome-genome-assembly--contig:-NODE-1016-length-13154-cov-1.434022_pt1 | contig 13154 bp, 16 predicted proteins | sample MGYA00242735_ERZ504527 | MGnify/ENA primary metagenome ERZ504527 (study PRJEB26092, sample SAMD00036230) | human gut metagenome | host: Homo sapiens | study: EMG produced TPA metagenomics assembly of...
CAGACGTAAGACAGGGGCTTGTCGATGCAGATTATCAGGTGGCAGATATGTTAAGACGATCAGGGAAACCAATTGTGTTAGCAGTCAATAAAGTAGATAATTACGAAAAATTCGTTTTGGATACTTATGAATTTTACAATCTGGGGCTTGGAACACCATTTCCAGTTTCAGCGAATTCTAAGATTGGATTCGGTGATCTGTTAGATGAAGTTCTTGTTCACTGCAATCCACAGGATGCAGATGAGAAAGAAGATGAAAGACCAAGAGTTGCAATCATCGGAAAGCCAAATGCAGGAAAATCTTCATTGATCAATAAATTATTGGGAGAAGACCGTCTGATCGTTTCTGATATTGCAGGAACAACAAGAGATGCGATTGATACAACGGTCAAACGTAATGGAAAAGAATATGTATTCATCGATACAGCCGGACTTCGAAAGAAAGCCAGAGTCAAAGAAGATATCGAACGTTACAGTGTGATCCGTACGGTTGCAGCAGTAGAACGTTGTGATGTGGCAATCTTAGTCATTGATGCGGAAGAAGGAATCACAGAACAGGATGCCAAGATCGCAGGAATTGCCCACGAACGTGGAAAAGGTATGATCATTGCGGTTAACAAATGGGATCTCATCGAGAAGAACGATAAGACAATCTACAAGTTTACAAACCAGGTTAGAGAAGTCTTATCTTATATGTCATATGCAGAACTTGTTTTCATCTCTGCTAAGACAGGACAGAGACTTCCTAAGATTTTTGATGTTCTTGATATGGTGATCGAGAATCATGCATTACGTGTACAGACAGGAGTCTTAAACGAGATCCTTACAGAGGCGGTAGCGATGAAACAGCCACCATCAGACAAAGGAAAGAGATTAAAACTTTACTATATTACACAGGTTTCTGTAAAACCGCCAACATTTGTTGTGTTTATCAATGATCGTCAGTTAATGCATTTTTCATATACAAGATATCTTGAGAACCAGATCCGTAATACATTTGGATTCAGAGGAACACCAATTCATATTATTGCGAGGGAAAGGAAGGAAAGATAATGGCAGTTTGTATTGTTGTGTGTATGATCGTCGGATACCTGTTTGGGTGTATTCAGACAGGATATATTGTCGGACGAGTAAATAAGATCGATATCAGAGATTACGGAAGTGGAAATTCCGGGACAACGAATACATTAAGAACTTTGGGAAAGACAGCAGCGATCATTACATTTCTTGGAGATGCCGTCAAAGGACTTGTGGCGGTGAATCTTGCGAGATATGTGATCATGCCGGCTTTTCATGTAGAAGGAGAAGCTTATCTTTGGCTTTTGACAGGATTTGCAGTAGTACTGGGACATAATTTCCCGTTTTATCTTGGGTTTAAAGGTGGAAAGGGAATAGCGACAACTGGGGGAGTTATTTTTGCATTTCACTGGCAGCTTGGGTTGGTCTGTGCAGCAGTATTTTTGATCATTACGGCTATTTCTAAGTATGTATCGTTAGGATCGATCTGCATGGTGCTGATCATTCCATTTATTTTGTATTTTAACAATCCACATGATTGGAAATTAGTTATTGTTGGATGTATATTTACAGCTATGGCAATCTGGCGCATCGTGCGAATATTGGGCGTTTGATGAATGGTACTGAGAATAAATTAGGTCAGAAAGTAAAACGTTAGGAGGAACTTAAACAGATGAAGAAAGTTAGCGTTATCGGTGCAGGAAGCTGGGGAAGTGCCCTTGCGGTATTATTAGCAAATAATGGACATGAAGTGACATTGTGGACACATGATCCGCATGAAATAGAGATGCTTTCCACAAAGAGAGAGCAGGTAGAGAAATTACCTGGAGTAAAATTGCCAGATAATATTATGATCGAGGCAGATCTTAAAACAGCTTTAACAGATGAAGATGTTGTTGTTATGGCAGTTCCTTCACCTGTTGTTCGTATGGTTGCAAAACAGATGTCCCCATTTATAAAAGACGGACAGATCATTGTTAACGTTGCAAAAGGTATCGAAGATGTTACATATAAGACATTATCAGATATCATTGAAGAAGAGATTCCAAATGCAGAAGTTGCGTATTATCAGGGCCTAGTCATGCAGAAGAAGTAGGAAGAGGAATTCCTACAACGGTTGTAGTTGGTGCAAAGAATAAAGAGACAGCGGAAATGCTTCAGGATGTATTTATGAATAAAGTATTCCGTGTATACACAAGTTCTGACATTGTTGGAATTGAGCTTGGAGGAGCATTAAAGAACGTTATTGCATTAGCAGCAGGAACGGTTGATGGCCTTGGATATGGAGATAATACAAAAGCAGCATTAATGACAAGAGGAATCGCAGAACTGACACGTCTTGGAGAAGCACTTGGTGGAAAACCAGAGACATTTTCAGGCCTTACAGGAGTTGGAGATCTGATCGTTACATGTACAAGCGTACATAGTCGAAATCGTAAAGCAGGATACTTAATGGGAAAAGGTATGACTGCAGAGGAAGCTATGAAAGAAGTAAAAATGGTTGTAGAAGGGTATATTCAGCAAAAGCAGCCCTTGGACTTGCAAAGAAATGCAATGTAGCTGTACCAATTGTGGAAGCAGTGAACAGAGTGTTATTTGAGAATGCGGATCCAAAAGAAGAAGTTTCAAACTTACTCCTTCGTGAGAGAAAACAAGAACATACAAATCTTGAATGGAATTAATCAGGATATATAAAAACATAAATATATACAAAACATAAAAACATGAAGGAAGGAAGACAACAATGGAATCATTTAGGGAAATGTCAAAAGAAGAGTTACAGGCACAGGAAGTGGAAGTGAACAAAAAGTATCAGGAATTTAAAGATCTTCATCTTTCACTAAACATGGCAAGAGGAAAACCAGCACCAGATCAGATCGATCATGCAAATGGCATGCTTGAGACAATGACAGATTATCATGCAAAAGATGGTCTGGATGTGCGTAATTACGGAGTTCTTGATGGACTTCCAGAGATGAAAGAAATATTCAGCGATTTATTAGATATTCCAGCAAAGAATATCATTGTTGAGGAAATGCGAGTCTGAATCTGATGTTTGATCAGATGATGAGACTGGTTGTATTTGGAACAGCAGGTGAGAAGCCTTGGGGACAGTTAGAGAAAGTAAAATTCTTATGTCCAGCTCCTGGATATGACAGACATTTTTCAGTTACAGAAACTTTAGGATTTGAACTGATCACAGTCGATATGACATCTGAAGGTCCAGATATGGATCAGGTAGAGAAACTGGTTGCGGAAGATGAAAGTATCAAAGGAATCTGGTGTGTGCCAAAATATTCCAATCCACAGGGAATCTGCTATAGTGATGAAACGGTTGATCGTTTAGCTTCTATGAAGACAGCAGCCAAAGATTTCAGAATCTTCTGGGATAATGCATATGGAGTACATCCAATCTTTGAAGATGTAAAAGTTAAGAATATCTTAGATGCATGTAAAGAAGCAGGAAATGATAACAGAGCATATTATTTCTTCTCAACATCCAAGATCACATTCCCAGGTGCAGGAGTATCTATCATTGCATCAAGCGATGATAATATTGCAGAGATCAAGAAAGTGATGACAGCCCAGACGATCGGATATGACAAGATCAATCAGCTTCGCCATGTGCAGTTCTTTAAGAATGCAGACGGAGTCAGAAAACATATGCAGATCTTAGCAGATTGTTTAAAACCTAAATTCGAGACAGTTCTTAATACGTTAGAGAAAGAGTTAAAAGGAAGCGGATTGATCACATGGGAGAATCCAAAAGGTGGATATTTTGTATCTGTAGATGTTCTTCCAGGATGTGCAAAGAGAGTTGTAGAACTTGCCAAAGAAGCAGGGGTTACATTAACTGGAGCAGGAGCTACATATCCATATAAGAATGATCCAAAAGACAGCAATATCAGACTGGCACCTTCTTACCCAACAGTAGAAGAGTTACAGCAGGCAATGGATCTGTTTTGTGTATGTGTAAAGAAAGCAGGAATTGAAAAACTGTTAGAACAGGCATAAGAGTTCATAAAAAATATTATGAGGAATATTCTTTATCAATGGTGATAAGGCATGTTCCTCATTTGTTTTTGTAATACTAGTATTTGGTTTTTAAAATATAAATTCAAAGATTGTATCTATACAATTAACACGTTGATGTGGTAAAATAAAACTGTTTATTCGTAAAATAATAAAAAGGAGTTGATTATACATGAAATTTACAAAGATGCACGGTTGTGGCAATGACTACGTATATGTAAACTGTTTAGAAGAAAAGATCAATAACCCAAATAAAGTGGCAAAATTTATCAGTGACCGGCATTTTGGAATTGGTTCTGATGGAATGATCTGTATCTGTCCATCAGATAAAGCTGATTTTAGAATGGCCATGTATAACTCTGATGGTTCAGAAGGAGCCATGTGCGGAAATGGTGTCCGCTGTATTGCAAAATATGTCTATGATTATGGACTGGCAGATAAAACAACGATCACGATCGAGACAAAAGGCGGAATTAAAGAATTAGCCTTACAGTTGAAGACGGCAAAGTGACATGGGTGAAAAGTTGATATAGAAGCACCAATCAACAAAAGCTTCACAGATTCCTGCAATCTATGATGATCTTGATGAAGTGATCGATCAGCCAGTGATCTTGATGGAAAAGAATATAATATCACATGTATTTCTATGGGAAATCCACATGGAGTTGTATTTGTAGATTCTGTTGCAGATATCGACATTGAGAAGATCGGACCAAAGTTTGAGAATCACCCAATGTTCCCAGATCGTGTGAATACAGAATTTATTGAACTTGTTGATGATAAAACGATCAAGATGCGAGTATGGGAGAGAGGCGCAGGAGAAACTCTTGCATGCGGTACAGGAGCCTGTGCAAGTGCTTATGCATCTTATCTGAATAAGAAAACAGGAAAGAAGGTCTTGGTACATCTTTTAGGTGGAGATCTTCAGATCTTCAGATCGAATATGATGATAAGAAGAATACGATCTTTATGACAGGACCAGCAACAACTGTATTTGATGGTGAGATCGATCTTACAGGAATTGACGATTAAGAGCAGAAAGACAGAAGAATTATTGGAGATAGAACATGATTTTAAAAGAATTATTAGAACGTTCAGAATATACCCTCGTGCAGGGAAGTGAAGATGTAGAGATTTCTACATTAGTATATGATTCAAGAAAGATTGAAAAAGGCAGTGTATTTGTATGTATCAGCGGAGCAGCCTTTGATGGTCATAAATTTGTAGCACAGGCTGCTGAACTTGGAGCGGCAGCAGTCGTAGTAGAAAAAGATGTAGAAGTACCAGAAAATCTGACAGTGATCAAGTTTGATAATACAAGACTTGCTTTAGCGAGATGTCAGCAGCATACTTTGGATATCCATCAGAAGAACTGACAACGATCGGTATCACAGGAACCAAAGGAAAGACAACAACAACGTATATGATCCGTGCAGTCCTAGAACATGCAGGACAGAAAACAGGATTGATCGGAACGATTGAGACAATCATCGGAGATGAGAGAATTCCATCCGTCAATACAACACCAGAATCTTATATCGTACAGGAATCTTTCCGTAAGATGGCGGACGCAGGATTGAAAAATGTTGTTATGGAAGTATCTTCTCAGGCATTGATGCTTCATAGAACAAGTGGATTTGAATTTGATTATGGAATTTTTACAAACCTTGCAGAAGACCATATTGGGGAAAATGAACATAAAGATATGGACGACTATATTCATTGTAAGAGTCTGTTATTTAAGCAGTGTAAACAAGGAATTGTCAATGGAGATGATGACTATGTAGAAAGAATCATCAAAGATCATACATGTGCGATCGAAACATATGGAATGAAGGATACAAACGATGTTTATGCAGAAAATATTACAAGAATTCAGGAACCTGGATACCTTGGAGTTGCTTACGATCTCAAAGGGAAACAGGAATATAACGTACATGTAGATATCCCAGGAGACTTTACAGTTTATAATTCCTTGGCAGCAATCTCTCTTTGCCGCCATATGGGAATTGTCAAAGAAGATGTATTATCAGCATTGAATACAATTCAGGTCAAAGGACGTTTGGAGATCATCAAGACTCCAGGAGATTACACATTAATGATCGACTATGCACATAATGCTATGAGTCTTGAAAGTCTTTTAACAACGATCCGTAAATATAACCCTAAGAAGATCTACTGCTTATTTGGATGCGGTGGAAACCGTGCAAAAGCAAGACGTTATGAGATGGGAGAAGTATCTTCAAAACTTGCAGATCTTACCGTTGTAACATCTGATAATCCAAGAAATGAAGAACCAATGGATATCATCAACGATATTTTGATCGGGGTTCACAAAGCAGATGGAGAATATGTTACGATCCCAGATCGTAAAGAGGCGATCAAATATTGTATGGAACATGCTGGAGCAGGAGATATTGTTATTCTTGCCGGAAAAGGGCATGAAGACTATCAGGAGATCAAAGGTGTGAAACATCATATGGATGAGAGAGATCTGATCCAGGAAATTATCGAAGGAAGATAAAACATCTGTCTTTTGAAATATATAAAGAAACGAAGGAGAATTACAAACGTGGAAGCAAGAATTTCAGGAACAACAAAATTATTCGGATTGATTGGTTCACCGGTTTCACATTCCGCATCACCAGCAATGCAGAATTACGGTTTTCAGGCATGTGGAGTCGATGGAGCGTATCTTGCCTTTGATATTAAAGAAGAGGAAGTGCCAGATTCGTAAAATCCATGCGTCTGTTAAATATTCAGGGATGTAATGTTACAATGCCAAATAAAACAGCAGCAGCTCAGAATATGGATGAATTATCACCAGCAGCAGAATTGATCGGTGCCGTTAACACAATTGTAAACAGAGACGGAAAATTATACGGACATATCACAGATGGTGAAGGTTTTGTTGCAAACTTAAAAGATCATGGAATCGGCGTTGAAGGAAAAGATATCGTAATCTTTGGAGCAGGTGGAGCAGCAACAGCGATTCAGGTACAGTGTGCATTAGATGGAGCAAAATCTATCACGATCTTTAACCCAAGAGATCCATTTTTCGAGAGAGCCAGAAGATGGTAGAGAAGATCAAAGCTAAGGTACCAGAATGTCAGGTAGAATTATATGATCTCGATGCGAAAGATACAATGCGTGAAAAGATTGATGCAGCAGATATTTTAGTTAATGGAACATTACTTGGAATGAAACCAAAAGAAGATACAACAGTGATCTCAGATACAACAATGTTTCATGAAGGATTAGTTGTAGCTGATGTTGTATATAATCCAGAAGAGACAAAATTCTTAAGAGAAGCAAAAGAACATGGATGTATCACAGTTCCAGGAAAAGGAATGCTATTATGGCAGGGAGTTGCATCTTTCAAATTATTTACAGGGAAAGATATGCCAGTTGATGAAGTGAAAGAAAGATTCTTCCAGGGAGTATAAGATACATAGATCATATATGGAAACAAAAAGATCAGAAACTGTAATAAGCAGATTTCTGGTCTTTTTTTCTTATTGTCTTCATATACTTTATCAGTCTATAAAGGAGGAACTTATGGATCAGTTTAATGTATATAAGGATATGAAAGCAAGGACAAACGGAGAGATTTACATTGGTGTTGTTGGTCCGGTGCGAACAGGAAAGAGTACATTTATCAAACGTTTTTATGAATCTAATGGTATTGCCAAATATCGAAGATGAAAACGACAGAAATCGTGCAAATGACGAACTTCCACAATCTTCAAGTGGTAAAACGATCATGACAACAGAACCGAAATTTGTTCCAAATGAAGCAGTATCAATAAAGACGGAAGAAGGAATCGAATTAAATGTCCGACTGATCGATTGTGTGGGATATATGGTGGAAGGCGCTACAGGACACATGGAAGGAGAAGAAGAGAGGCTTGTAAAAACACCTTGGTTTGATTATGAAATACCATTTACGAAAGCAGCGGCAATTGGAACAAAGAAAGTGATCACGGAACATTCAACGATCGGTGTAGTTGTAACTTGTGATGGTTCTTTTGGGGAAATTGCAGCAAAACAATATGAGCCAGCGGAAGAAGAAACGATCAAACAACTGAAAGCATTGAAAAAGCCATTTGTTGTTTTATTAAATACGATTCATCCATATTCAGAAAGCACAAAGCAGCTAGCGGCTGAAAAGGAAGAAAAATATCAGACAAAAGTGCTACCAATGAATTTAGAACAGATGAAAAAAGAGGATATTTATGAAATTATAAAGAGTGTGTTGATGGAATTTCCGATTTCATCAATTGGATTTTATGTTCCAAGATGGACAGAGATGTTAAAGAAAGATCATCCATTAAAAATGGAATTACTTCAAATGGCCAGAGATGTGATCACAGAAAAAACAACAATGAGAGACATTTATGAAGAACAAGAAAAAGAATATGAGTACATAACGGGGCAGAAACTAGAATCTGTTGCGATGGACAGTGGGGAAGTGGTCATCACAGTAAAAGTTGGGGATGTATATTATTATGAATTTTTAAGTGAAACAACAGGATGGAGATTCGCAATGAATATGAATTTATCAAGATCATGGGAGAATTAGCAAAGAAAAAGAAAGAGTACGAAGAAGTTGGAGAAGCATTGGCGGCAGTAAAACAAAGAGGATATGGTGTTGTGACACCGACGAAAGAAGAAATTGTATTAGAAGAACCGCAGATTGTAAAACATGGAAGTAAATACGGAGTAAAAATTAAAGCAAGTGCACCTTCTATTCACATGATCCGTGCAAATATTTCAACGGAGATCGCTCCGATCGTTGGGGAAGAATATCAGGCAAAAGATCTGATGGACTATATTGAGCAGGGATCGAATCAGCCAGGGGAAAGTATGTGGGATGTCAATATTTTTGGAAAGACGTTAGAACAGCTGGTTGGAGACGGTATGCAGACGAAGGCATTAAAAATGACAGATGAGAGTCAGCAAAAGCTTCAGGATACAATGGAAAGATCATCAATGAAAGTAATGGCGGTCTTGTCTGTATCATTATCTAAGAACAATTGACAAACGGATGGAAAAAAGAATATACTTTGATAGACAAAGTGTTTTTGATCTGTCATTTATGAGTACAGATCAAGAAGAGAAAAAAAGAAGCGATTAAGATAAGTGGAGTAGTTATGTCTGTAAAAATATTAGGAACAGGAAGTTTTCTTCCAGAAAAATCAGTGAGCAACGATGACCTTTCCAAAGTGATGGATACAAGTGATGAATGGATTTCATCCAGGACAGGGATTCGCAGCAGGCACATTTCGATTGAAGATACAACATCAACGATGGCAGTGAAAGCTGCAGAGAAAGCATTAGAAGATGCAGGAATCAGTGCGGAAGAATTAGATCATATTTTCGTTGCAACATTATCAGGAGATTATGCAACACCAAGTACGGCTTGTCAGGTACAGAAAGGAATCGGAGCTGTCAATGCAGTCTGTATGGATATTAATGCAGCATGTTCAGGATTCGTTTTTGGATTAAATACAGCAGTTGCATATGCGAGAGCAGGAATGGGTAAGAAGATGATGATCATTGGGGTTGAGACACTTTCTAAGATTCTTGACTGGAGTGACCGCAGTACTTGTGTATTATTTGGAGATGGTGCAGGATGCGCGATCGTGGAAGCGGATGAAGAAAGAGAAATCTTTATCGATGCAGGATCTGATGGAGCACGAGGAGATGTTTTAACATGTGAAGAAAGACATTTAAACAATCTCTTAGTAAAGGATGATTCTTCAATGCAACAGGTTGCCATGGATGGGCAGGAAGTATTCAAATTTGCAGCACGTATGGTACCAAAGAGTATTAACAAAGTCCTTGATGAAGCAGGCGTTTCCAAAGAAGAAATCAAATATTTTGTATTACATCAGGCTAACAAAAGGATCATTGAAGCAGCAGCGAGAAGATTGAAGCAGCCAATTGAAAAGTTCCCGATGAATATAGACCGTTGTGCGAATACTTCATCAGCAACGATTCCGATTCTTTTAGATGAGATCAATCAAAAAGGAATGCTAAACCGAGGAGATAAGATTGTTTTAAGTGGTTTTGGCGGAGGACTTACTTGGGGTTCTGTTTATCTTACATGGTAAGAAGCAAACAAATACGATACAAATGAAGATAAAAATAGTCAGCTTTCATATAAGATGATAGGAGTTGACTATTTTTATTGCATAGGAAATTTCAATGAAATAAAAAATATGAAGTAAGAAGAAAGAATCCTGTAATACAAGATTCTTTTTGAAGTTAAAATATGATATAATGAGTGGATAAGTACAGGAGGGAATTCATGGAATTACAGTTATGGAGAGAAATGCTCACCCATATGAGCTGGCAGTTGATGAACTTGTGTTAAAGTTTCGACATATTATAAGAGAATACAGAAATGTCGGAAGATATTCACCGATCGAGCAAGTCGATGGACGTGTAAAATCTATCTCAAGTATTTTGGATAAGATGCAGAGAAAGAAGATCAATGTCAATGATGTAGAAAAAGAACTGGAAGATATTGCGGGAATACGTTTGATCTGTCAGTTTGTGGAAGACATTGATCGTGTATTAGAGATCATAGAGAGTCGTTCTGATATGGAGATCAAGAGCCACAAAGACTATATTTCACATTCCAAAGACAGCGGATATCGAAGCTATCATGTGATCATCTATTATGAAGTGAATACGATTTATGGGAAGAAGCGGATACAGGCAGAGATACAGATCCGTACACTTGCGATGAATTTCTGGGCAACCGTGGAACATTCTTTACAGTATAAGTATAAAGGGGATATTCCACAGCATGTGACAGATAAATTATTAGTTGCATCAGATGCAATCGATGTCTTAGATCATGAGATGTCAACAGTTCGTGATGAGATCATGGATGCACAGGATTCATTCCGTAAGAAGTCAAATCTTGTATCTGAGATCCTTCATACGATGCAGAATTTATATAAAGTTGCGAATCGTCATGAAGTATTAAAGATTCAGGATGAATTTTATAAAATATATGAGACAGGAGATATGGAACGCTTAGAGCATTTTAATAAACAGTTGGATATTATTGCAGAAGGATATCGTGCTCAGAGCATTTCTTAAGAAGAATATGAAATTACCAGAATTATTTGAAGAGAAGATGAGACGTCTATTGGGCGAGGATTTTTCGGAATATGAGAAGCATTTAGATGATCCTGCATATTATGGGATCAGAGTCAATACACTAAAGATCTCAGTGGAAGACTTTTTGAAGATCTGTCCGTTTCATGTGACGAAAGTGCCTTGGACAGATAATGGATTTTATGTAGACAGGGAAGAAAAACCATCAAAACATCCATATTATCATGCTGGATTATATTATATACAGGAACCAAGTGCGATGACACCAGCTTCCTACCTGCCCGTAGAACCGGGAGACCGTGTGCTTGATCTGTGTGGGGCACCAGGTGGAAAGTCTACAGAACTTGGAGCAAAGTTAATGGGAGAAGGATTACTGGTATCGAATGATGTCAGTATCTCAAGAACGAAGCTCTGATCCGTAATATCGAGATGTTTGGCATCCGTAATGATATGATCCTTTGTACGGAAGCCAAATATTTAGTACCATCAATGACAGGATTTTTTAATAAGATCCTAATTGATGCTCCATGTTCTGGAGAAGGAATGTTTCGAAAGGGGAATAATGAGATCAAGAACTGGCAGCAGAAAGGAAGCAAACCTTATGCAAAATTACAGCGAGAGATCGTTGATGATGCGATCAAGCTATTAGCGCCAGGTGGTATGCTACTTTATTCTACCTGCACATTTTCACCCGAAGAAAATGAACAGGTGATCGAATATCTTTTAGAGAAGAATGAAGATCTTTCTCTTGTGCCAATGAAGATGTGTGAAGGATTTGACCACGGACACCCAGAATGGACTTTGACAGGAAGAGAAGACATCAAACAATGCATTCCGATTATGGCGCATAAGATCAAAGGAGAAGGACATTTTCTTGCCTTATTGAAGAAAGCAGACGGAGAACAGCCAACATTCAAATACGAAAAGATTAAGAAAGTAAAACTGACACCAGAGACAGAAGAATTCTTCAAAAACTGTAAGATGGATATTGACTGGAGTCATGTTAGAGAACATCAAGGAAAATTGTTTTACCTAAAAGAAGATATTCCAGAGATGAAGAAGGTAAGAGTTCTAAGGAAAGGTCTTTATCTAGGAGAGATGAAAAAAAGGAAGATTCGAACCGAGTCAGTCATTTGCAGTAGCGTTGGCGGCCAATGATTATGAACCATATCTTTCGTTTGACATCAACGATGAGAATACGGTCAAATATTTAAAATGTGAGACATTAGACGTAGATACAAATACCGAAGGAATTCATCTGGTTGGAACAAATGAATTTCCATTAGGATGGGCGAAGATTAAAAAAGGACGACTGAAGAATAAGTATTCTTCAGCTGGAGATGGTTATAATGGCAAAGAAAACCAGATTAGACAAATTTTTTGTGTGACAGTTTAAATATGACAAGAAAAGAAGCGAAAGAGTCTGTCAAAAAGGGTAAAGTTGTGGTTAATGGAGAAGCAATCAAGAAACCAGAATATAAGGTGGATGCAGAACAAGATCAGGTAGAATTTGACCACAAACTGATTCAGTTTGAACAGTTCCATTATCTGATGTTACATAAACCACAAGGGGTTGTATCTGCAACGAAGGATCATCATGATCAGACTGTACTCGATCTGATTCATGAAGATTATAAAGACAGATTGTTCCCCGTAGGAAGATTGGATAAAGATACAGAAGGATTATTATTATTAACGGATGATGGAATGCTGGCACATGAACTTCTTTCGCCAAGAAAACATGTGGATAAAGTATATTTTGCAAAAGTTTCAGGGCAGTTTGGCGAAAATGAGATCGCCAGATTCAAAGAAGGTCTGGATATTGGCAATGGCGAAAGATCAAAACAAGCAAGACTTCAGATCCTTAAAGCAGATGTACAAGAATCAGAGGTTCTGATCACGATCATGGAAGGGAAATTTCATCAGGTAAAACGGATGGTAAAAGCTGTTGGGGAAGTGAAGTGTTAATAT
>ENA-OQAN01001017-OQAN01001017.1-human-gut-metagenome-genome-assembly--contig:-NODE-1017-length-13142-cov-1.811218_pt1 | contig 13142 bp, 16 predicted proteins | sample MGYA00242735_ERZ504527 | MGnify/ENA primary metagenome ERZ504527 (study PRJEB26092, sample SAMD00036230) | human gut metagenome | host: Homo sapiens | study: EMG produced TPA metagenomics assembly of...
TGGCTTTGCAGATAGAGCAGGTATTCAAGGCCATGGGTACGGGCTGGAATGTCATGAGCTGTTATGGCGGACGTCCGGCGATGGAAGAACATCGTACCATGAAAGGAATACGTCCGTCTGTCATTATCGGTACGCCGGGACGAATGAACGACCATCTGGATAAGCAGAATTTTGACGCGTCGACGGTCCGTCTGCTGGTCATTGATGAGTTTGACAAATGTCTGGAATTCGGATTCCAGGAAGAGATGGCGGAGGTCATTGGAAAACTTCCTGCTTTACGTCGCCGTTTTCTTCTTTCGGCAACCGATACGGAAGAAATCCCCCGTTTTACAGGATTGAATCAGACGGTCAAACTGGATTTTCTGAATCCGGAAGAACAGGTTTCTGAACGTTTACATATATATAAGGTGTGTTCACCGGCCAAGGATAAACTGGAAACTCTTTATAAGTTGCTTTGCTCGCTGGGCGATGCTTCTACACTTGTTTTCTGTAACCATCGTGAAAGTGTGGATCGGGTGATGAAATATCTGCATTCCCAGAAAGTTTACTGTGAAGCTTTCCACGGAGGAATGGAACAGGATGACCGGGAACGGGCCTTGTATAAATTCCGTAACGGAAGTTGTCATATCCTGATCTCAACGGATCTGGCTGCCCGCGGACTGGATATTCCGGAGATCCGGAATATTGTACATTATCATTTGCCGGTGGGTGAGGACGGATTTATCCACCGCAATGGCCGGACGGCCCGCTGGGAAGCTGAAGGTTCCGCTTATCTGATTCTTCATTCTGAAGAAAAACTGCCTTCCTGGTTACCGGAGATTTCAGAAGAATATGTCTTGCCTGAACAGCTGCCGAAACCGGCTTTGCCCAAGTTTGTGACTCTCTATATAGGAAAAGGGAAAAAGGATAAAATTAACCGGATCGACATTGTTGGTTTCCTTTCTAAAAAAGGAGGCCTGAACCGGGAAGACGTTGGACGGATAGACGTAAAAGACCATTATGCTTTTGCCGCTGTTTCTCGTGTAAAAGTGAAACAAATGTTAAAAATGATACAAAATGAAAAGATAAAGGGGGTAAAAGCTTTGATAGAACTGGCAAAATAATAACTTTGTGCTATCTTCTCATTGGCAGAAAAGGGTTTCAGCCTTTTCATACTGCGGCTTCAGACTATCTCTTCAGGCCCCAGCTTATATTTATGTGTCAATTTGTTACTTAAAATGGATGCTTGCTGGCATAAATGAAGAAATATTTTTCTTTTTGCATAAAATTATCACGAAAACTTTTGGAAGTCTAGGAATAATCACTAAATTCGCAAGTGTAAGAACTAACCCAATGTTTAACCAAAACAAACTTCCAAATGAAAAAGCATAATTTTAATGCGGGACCTTCTATCCTGCCTCGTGAGGTAATCGAAAAGACAGCTCAAGCTATACTTGATTATAATGGATCAGGACTTTCGTTGATGGAAATCAGTCACCGCGCTAAAGACTTCCAGCCTGTGGTGGATGAAGCGGTTGCGCTGTTTAAGGAACTTCTGAATATTCCGGAAGGTTATTCGGTTTTGTTCCTGGGCGGAGGTGCAAGCATGGAGTTCTGTATGGTTCCTTATAACTTCCTCGAAAAGAAAGCAGCTTATCTGAATACAGGAACATGGGCCAAGAAAGCACTTAAAGAAGCGAAAGCTTTTGGTGAAGTGGTGGAAGTGGCTTCTTCCGAAAAGGATGGCTTCACTTATATTCCGAAGAACTATGAAGTTCCGGCTGATGTGGACTATTTCCATATAACTACGAACAATACGATCTATGGTACGGAATTGCATGCTGATCCTGATGTAAATGTTCCATTGGTGGGCGATATGTCTTCTGATATTTTCTCCCGTCCGGTAGATGTATCGAAGTATATTTGTATTTATGGCGGTGCACAGAAGAATCTGGCTCCGGCCGGTGTGACTTTCGTCATTGTGAAAGACGATGCGCTGGGTAAAGTTTCCCGTTATATTCCGACCATGTTGAACTACAAGACTCACGTAGAAAAAGGTTCTATGTTCAATACTCCTCCGGTAGTTCCTATTTATGCAGCTCTTCAGACCTTGCGCTGGATTAAAGCACAGGGCGGTGTAGAGGAAATGCAGCGTCGCGCTAAAGTTCGTGCGGAGATGTTGTATGCAGAAATAGACCGTAACAAATTGTTCCGCGGAACAGTTACGGATAAAGGCGACCGTTCACTGATGAATATTTGCTTTGTAATGGCCGATGAATATAAGGATCTGGAAGCAGAATTCCTGAAATTTGCGACAGAGAAAGGCATGGTCGGCATCAAGGGACATCGTTCAGTAGGCGGATTCCGTGCTTCCTGTTACAATGCAATGCCGGTAGAAAGTGTACAGGCACTGATTGACTGCATGCAGGAATTTGAAAAGATGCATTGATCTTATCGCCTGATAAGGATTTTGACATCCGTTACCGCAGGTGGTAACGGATGTCTTCTACTATTGAAATTCACTTTATCTCTTGTAACTCTTAAATTATTTTTCTATGAAAGTTTTAGTTGCCACAGAAAAACCGTTTGCCAAGGTAGCGGTTGACGGTATTCGTTCAGAAATAGAAGCAGCCGGTTATGAATTGGCTTTGCTTGAAAAATATACTGAAAAAAGTCAGTTGCTGGATGCGGTAAAAGATGCTGATGCTTTGATTATCCGTAGCGATATTATAGACGAAGAAGTATTGAATGCTGCTGGGCAATTGAAAATCGTGGTGCGTGCAGGTGCCGGATATGATAATGTCAGTCTGGAAGCAGCCACAGCTCATCATGTTTGCGTAATGAATACGCCGGGACAGAATTCAAATGCCGTGGCAGAACTGGCATTTGGTTTTATGGTAATGGCTGTACGTAACTTCTATGACGGAAAGTCAGGTACAGAGTTGAAAGGCAAAAAACTGGGTATTCATGCTTATGGTAATGTCGGACGGAATGTTGCACGTATTGCCAAAGGTTTTGGAATGGATATTTACGCATACGATGCTTATTGTCCGAAAGAAGCCATGGAGCTGATGGCGTGAAGCCGGTTGATTCTCCGGAAGTTCTATATTCCACTTGTGATATTGTATCTTTGCACATTCCTGCTACCGCTGAAACAAAGAACTCCATTAATTATGATTTGGTGAATCTGATGCCGAAGAATGGTTTGCTGGTCAATACAGCCCGAAAAGAAGTCATTAATGAAGCAGATCTGCTTCGTCTGATGAACGACCGTGCTGATTTGAAATATATAACTGATATTATGCCGGTTCATCATGATGAATTTGCAGATCATTTCCCAGGACGTTATTTTTCTACTCCCAAGAAGATGGGTGCTCAGACAGCTGAAGCCAATATCAATGCAGGTATTGCTGCCGCCCGTCAGATTGTAGGATTCCTGAAAGATGGATGTGAAAAATACCGTGTAAATAAGAAATAAGTACTTCATAAATGTTGCCATGAGAATGAATGAAAATGAGAAGCGCATTCTGCTTCCTTTGGCCGTGGGCAATACGCTGTTATTGATCTCTTCTCTTTGTAAATCGCAATTGGGCGAGTTTGGAGATGGCCTATTATGCGGGATGACATTGATGTGTTATATCTATGCATTTATTTTCATGGTAGTTTTTTTTCAGAAATAATTTGAAACATTATGGCAATCGTTAAACCCTTTAAAGGTATACGTCCTCCCAAAGATTTGGTTGAACAGGTCGCTTCGCGTCCTTATGATGTGTTGAATTCAGCTGAGGCTCGTGCAGAAGCGGCTGGTAATGAAAAGTCGCTTTATCACATCATCAAGCCGGAAATTGATTTCCCGGAAGGAACAGATGAACATGATCCGCGGGTGTATGGCAAGGCTGCCGAGAATTTCCTGAAGTTTCAGGAGAAAGGATGGCTGGTACAGGACAAGAAAGAATGTTATTATATTTATGCCCAAACCATGAATGGCAAAACACAGTATGGTTTGGTCGTTGGTGCTTATGTTCCTGATTACATGAATGGAGTAATCAAGAAACATGAACTGACCCGTCGTGACAAGGAAGAAGACCGCATGAAGCATGTGCGCGTAAACAATGCCAATATCGAGCCGGTATTCTTTGCTTATCCGGATAATGATGTGCTGGATGCAGTTGTTGCGAAATATACGTCTCGCCAGCCGGAATATGATTTCATTGCACCGGGGGATGGCTTCGGTCATACATTCTGGGTAATTGATGAGGATGCCGATATTGCAGCCATTACGAAAGCATTCGAACAGATGCCTGCCTTGTATATTGCCGACGGACATCATCGCAGTGCTGCGGCAGCATTGGTCGGGGCGGAGAAGGCCAAACAGAATCCCAATCATAAAGGGGATGAGGAATATAACTATTTCATGGCTGTTTGTTTCCCTGCCAGTCAGCTGACAATCATTGATTATAACCGGGTGATGAAAGATTTGAACGGTCTGACTCCGGCTCAGTTCCTGGATGCGCTGCGAAAACATTTTGACGTGGAAGAAAAAGGCACGGAAATCTATAAACCGGCTGCTTTGCATAATTTCTCTCTTTATCTTGACGGAAAATGGTATAGCCTGACAGCCAAACCGGGAACGTATGATGATCATGATCCGATTGGAGTACTTGATGTAACAATCTCTTCCAATCTGATTCTAGATGAGATCCTGGGCATAAAAGACCTGCGTTCTGACAAACGGATTGACTTCGTAGGCGGTATTCGTGGTCTTGGTGAATTGAAGAAACGGGTTGACAGCGGTGAGATGAAGATGGCGCTGGCCCTTTATCCAGTATCCATGAAGCAATTGATGGATATTGCTGATACAGGAAATATCATGCCGCCCAAAACAACCTGGTTTGAACCGAAATTGCGTTCTGGATTAGTGATTCATAGGTTAGATTGATTGTTTCAAGAAACAAAATGCGGATTCTTGCCTGAGCCGACAGACGACTTTGTGTAAGATCCGCATTTCTTGTTGGGGGATTTTCATTACCTTTGCGCTATGGAAGATACTTATAGAACAATCGAGGAAATGGCCGAGTCAGTTTATACTGAAAAGCGCAGCAAATTTATTGCCATTGCGCTTCCGGTGCGTACACTGACCGATGTGAAGAATTATCTGGAAGAATATCAGAAGAAATACTATGATGCCCGTCATGTATGCTATGCATATATGCTGGGACCGGCCCGTAAGGATTTTCGGGCCAATGATAATGGAGAGCCTTCAGGAACGGCAGGAAAACCGATTCTAGGCAGATCAATTCCAATGAGTTAACCGACATTCTGGTTATCGTGGTACGGTATTTTGGGGGAATCAAACTGGGAACAAGCGGATTGATCGTAGCATATCGTACTGCTGCGGCACAAGCACTGGCCGAAGCCCGTGTAATCGAAAAAACAGTAGATGAGCAGGTGACCGTGGCTTTTGAGTATCCGTTTATGAATGATGTGATGAGGATCGTTAAGGAAGAATCGCCTGAGATTGTAGAACAATCATACGATATGGATTGTCTGATGACCTTGCGGATCCGGAAATCGCAGATGGACAAGCTCCGTTCACGTCTTGAAAAGGTAGAAACGGCCAGGTTTGTGGAGGTGTAAACAGTTTTTGTAATACATTTGACATACCTGTTTTATTCTTGACTCAGATACCTTTGCCGCCAGAATAAAAAAGACTTATCAATGAGAAAAAATTGCATCTGTGCTGCTGGCGGCATTAACCATAGCCTCTGCAAGCGCCCAAGACTGGAAACAGTATCTGCCGGAAGTCCATGGAACGGTTCGGGGAAAATATGAGTATCAGACTTCCACTGATGAACAGCGTTTCAAGTTCGTAACGCCCGAGTCAGTTTGGACGGAAAAGTACATTCCATGGTAAGCTATAAAGCTGAAATTGATCTTTCTGATGAAGGACAAATCAAGATGTTGGATGCCTTTGCGCGTGTAACTCCTTTGAAAGATTTCAAAATCACTGTCGGACAGATGCGTGTTCCTTTCACTATTGATGCACATCGTTCTCCACATCAGCAATATTTTGCCAACCGTTCGTTTATTGCCAAGCAGGTAGGTAATGTCCGTGATGTCGGTGCAACCTTAGGCTATTCCATGGATGAAGGTTTTCCTTTTATCCTTGAGGGAGGACTGTTCAGCGGTTCGGGACTGACGGCCCAGAAAGAATGGCACCGTGTTCTGTGCTATTCGGCCAAGTTGCAGCTGATGCCGTGGAAAGATTATAATCTGACGCTGAGTACGCAGCGTATCCGTCCGGAAAATGTAAACATTTATATGTACGATATCGGTACCTATTATAAATGGAATAACTGGCATTTTGAGGTTGAAGGATTGTATAAACGCTATGCACATGATTCTTTCCAGGATGTATGGGCTGTAGATGCCTTTGTCAATTACGACTGGTTTATTCAGAAAAAGAAATTCCCGTTCAAGAAGATTTCCTTCCTGGCTCGTTTCGACTATATGGCGATCACAGTGATGGTACGCTTAATGAGGACGGTCAGATGTATATCACCGATTATGAACGCAAGCGTGTTACCGGTGGTCTGACCTTCAGCTTCGGTAAACCGTTCCAGGCAGATTTACGCTTAAACTATGAAAAGTATTTCTACGATAACCAGGCATTGGCCAAAGCTTCAGAGCAGGATAAGCTGGTGGTAGAATGATGGTTCGCTTCTAAAGAATCACACACAAAAAAGGCTTCGGCGTTTTGATGTGAACGTTTCGACGTTTGTGTCAAAACGCCGAAACGTTTTTTTTAAAAGCCCTCAGGCTTTTTTTATGCTCTGAATCCGATACGTGCAGAAGCTTTCAGTTTCAGAGGATAACATTCCTGGAAGCGTTGGGCGGCAGAGGTAATGTCACAAGCTTCGATGGTGCAGAACAACTTCCGGCTGGAGATATCGGGGTGGGGAAGCGACATAATTCTCCGGGCCATGCTCTTGAGAATTCCCTGGTTGATCAGGTTGTGTATCCAGCGTCCGTTCCCGAAATACTCATCACGTTGGCAGAAGCTCTCTGACCAGCAGTTCCAGTTGCCGGTCAGCTTCCGGTGTGAGAATGAAGTTCCGCTGCTGCAGTGAGCGGTGAGCCATTTCCAACAGTTCTTCAGCTGTGTAATCATCGAAGTAGAACCGGAGAGGAAAACGGTCTTTCAGTCCCGGATTACTTTGAAGCAGGATGCGCATTTTGTCTTCATAGCCTGCCAGAATAATGATCATGTCCGGATTGGGTTCGGAAAGAACCGTTAACAGAGCCTGAATGACTTCCTTGCCATAGTCCTTTGAATAGGTATCCTTTTCGATCAGGGTGTAGCTTCATCTATAAACAGAACTCCGCCGCGGGCCTTGTCAATGACTTCTTTCATCTTTTTTTCCGTTTGGCCGATATATTCCCCGACAAGGTCGGTACGTGATACTTCCACGGTGTGTCCGCTGGAGAGAACTCCAATGTAATGATACATTTTCCCTACCAGCCGGGCCACTGTTGTCTTGCCTGTTCCGGGGTTCCCCAGAAAGAGCATGTGATGACGGTTTTCTGCGCCTGAATCCAGGGAAAGATCTTTACGCCTTTGCAGAAAGCAGGCCATCATCCGGGCCTCTGCCATATCTTCCTTTACGCGATGGAGCCCGACCATCTCCTGTAATTCCAGCTCGGCGGCACAAGGGGCATTGAAATTCCGGCTCTGCGAAAGGAGGATTGGTGGGATCATCGAAAGGCAGAGGGGTATCAAAAGGAAGCGACTCAGAACTGTCGGGTTCAGACTCCGGAGGAAGGATGTGAAAGGTGGTTTCATTTGTAAAAAGGCTTTCGAAGGCCTGGCATTCCTGAAACAGGCTGCTGATATATTCACATTTCCCATGGAAGATGTATACGGGATCTTGAGGGGCCCTGTTTCTGATCAGGTCTGCCGCTCGGGTGAGGATAATGGTTTTCTGTGAATTGATCTCCAGATCACCTATCTCTATAATGATGACTTTTTTCCGGGCCGTTTTCTGTTTCAGCTGTTTCCAGGTAATGTCTCCGGTCATCAGCTCCTTGAGGGAAAGACTGAAACGGTCGTCTACGTTTGAACCGGTGAAATAGTTTGACAGTATAAAGAAGGTGAAAGCTTTGGCCAGAAGTGTCCGACTGCTGTCTACAAGCAAACAAGGGAGAGTCTGAGCAGGATCAGCATATATACGGAAGCGTCTGATAAGTTCCTGAACGGGAAGCGTCTTGAATTTCCCTTCATACAGTTTAGGCCACCAGGCGGTGTTGCACAACTGTTCTGCGAAAAATTTCTGATCCGGATGCAAACGTATGTTCTCCAGTCTGGTTCTGTTCCATTTCTCGTACTTGTTTTCTGGGGAAAGAGCAGCATACCATTGTGGATATCCATTCCGGAAGATAAAAACATGATACAGACTTTCGTCCCAAAAACTGTCGGAAACCAGTTGGAAACGTATTTTCAGAGGAGTTTTCCGGGAAGAAAATTTCCGTGAGTCACTTCCTGTCAACTGGTAATCGGCCGAGTAAATGCGTACGTCCAGTTCGTTTGTATCTGTAAGAGGCTCGTCAGAAATCATTTCAACAACCAGCTGGTTGCAGGCATATTCAGGACCGGTGAGGCTTTCATCGAATGAGCGCATGGCTCGTAAAACAAGATTTTTCATAAGCAACAAATGAATTAATGAATGAATAATTGAAAAGATAAAATTGACCGCCGCGGGAAGCTGTATATCCGCGGTCGTGCAAAAGAACCCCCTGCTTCCCCGTTGAAGAAGAGGTTAAGAACTCGTACGTCAAAGAGCACAACAATCCCTGCCACTCCCGTCAGTGGCTTTGATCGATGGAAATACGTTTGGTTGCCAAATCCCTTAGTCAGGGAGCCAGCAGGACGTAACCGATCATTTGTTGTTCAACTTTGACTTTCATTTGTTGTTTATTTTTAAGGAAAGCTTCAGCCTGTAGAAAAATAGGGAAGCAGATATATGGACAAAATTAGAAAATGTTTTCGAGTCTGACAATGGTTCTGTCATATTTTTCTTATCTTTACCTGAAAAACAGAAAGTCATGTTAGCTTATACATATATAGAAAAAGGCCGGTTCTCGATGTTGGAGAAGCCTGTTCCGGAGTTAAAGGATCCGTGTGATGCCCTGGTACGTGTCACGCTCGGAAGTATCTGTACCAGTGATCTGCATATCAAGCATGGAAGTGTTCCCCGTGCTGTTCCGGGCATTACGGTGGGGCATGGAGATGGTAGGAATTGTTGAGCAGGTAGGTTCCGGAGTTACTACGGTTAAGCCTGGCGATCGGGTAACGGTGAATGTGGAAACATTCTGTGGCGAGTGCTTTTTCTGTCAGAAAGGATATGTAAATAATTGTGAGGATCCGGATGGAGGATGGGCTTTGGGCTGTCGCATTGACGGAGGACAGGCCGAGTATGTACGTGTGCCCCATGCAGATCAGGGATTGAACCGGATTCCGGATGGAGTGACCGACGAACAGGCTTTGTTTGTAGGGGATATTCTGGCTACCGGATTTTGGGCAGCGCGTATCTCGGAGATTACCCCGAACGATACAGTCCTTATTATAGGAGCAGGCCCGACTGGAATTTGTACGTTGCTTTGCGCAATGCTGAAACATCCGCGCCGCATTATTGTGTGCGAAAAATCGGAACAGCGGGCTCGTTTTGTGCGTGCGCATTATCCGGATGTAGAAGTGACAGATCCGGACAACTGTCTGTCTTTCGTAAAATCACACAGTGAGCATGGAGGAGCTGATGTGGTCATTGAAGTTGCAGGGCTGATGATACTTTCCGGCTGGCCTGGGAGGCAGCCCGTCCGAATGCGACTGTCACCGTTGTTGCCCTGTACGATCGTCCGCAGGTTCTTCCGCTTCCCGATATGTATGGCAAGAATCTGACCTTCAAGACAGGTGGTGTAGACGGATGTGACTGTGCGGAGATTCTCCGTCTGATTGCAGAAGGAAAGATTGATACTACGCCGCTGATTACCCATCGTTTTCCGCTTGACCGGATAGAAGAAGCCTATCATATTTTTGAGAACCGTTTGGACGGGGTGATCAAAATAGCCATTACGGAACGTAGCTGTTAGTCAGCATTTCTTACCGGCTGTTTCAGAGCAGTCCTGTGTGCTGGATGTAGGCCATGAACTGTTCTTTGTAATTCTCTCCGATGGGTATATATGTATCTTTCCCGAAGAGAATCCGGAAGCGGGAAACTTCGGTAATTTGATGCAGATTGACAATGTAGGAGCGGTGTACACGCATGAAATAAGGGGGAAGCAGGGTTGAGAATTTCTGCAGGCTGTTCAACGTGATGACCGGCTTGTTCCGGTCTTCCAGGTATATGCAGATATACTCACTCATGCTTTCAATGTAAATAATCTTGTCTATAGTGATGCGTATCATCTTGTACTCACTTTTTACGAAAAGTGTGCGCTCCTTCTCATCCCAGTCAGTTTGTGTCTGTGATGTGTTGTGGGCCATGCTATACATTTTCCTGGCCTTTTCAGCAGCTTTCAGGCAGTCTCCCAGATCGAATGGCTTCATCAGGTAATCAACGGCATTCAGCCGGAATCCCTCAATGGCATATTCGGAGTAGGCCGTTGTGAAGATAATCATTGGTGCCTGAGGGAGTGAACGTACGAATTCGATTCCATTCAGGTCGGCATATTGATATCCACAAAAAGCAGGTCGATGGTGTGGCTGGCCAGTACTTTACTGGCCTGATGTGCATCCTGGCAGGAAGCTATCAGTTTCAGGAATGGGATGCGTGAGATATAGCCGGCCAGTTGGGCCAGAGCCAGTGGTTCATCGTCAACAATCAGACAGTTCATCATGACAGGAAAGGAATAATAAGTAAAACTTCAAAACAATTTTCGCTCTCATTGGTGGTGAATGTATAGTTGTTTCCATACAACAGATGAAGCCTTTTTCCTTGATATTGTCTATACCGATTCCATGATAGGCATCTTTGTGGGCATGTGTATGTTTGCTGTTCTTGCAATTAAAGATGACACCCTCGTCTGCCAGTTCGATGCGTACTTCAATAAAGGAAGGCTCCTGATAGCTCACGCCATGCTTGAAAGCGTTTTCCAACAGGGATATGAAAAGCAGGGGAGGTATCTGTACGCAGGGAACAACGACGGGAAACTCTGTGCGTATGTTCAGATTGTCGATATACCGGAGCTTCATCAAGCTATGTAATTCTCCAGGAACTGTATTTCGTGTTCCAGTGAAATCTGGTTCTTGTTTGCCTCGTAAAGAACGTATCCCATCAGCTTGGAAAGTTCAATAATGGTTTTCTTGGCCTGTTCTGTATTGAGATCCACCAAAGCATATATATTGTTGAGAGTATTCATAAAGAAGTGCGGGTTGAGCTGGTACTTCAGGTATTGCAGCTCTGACTCCAACCGCTGGCGTTCCAGATCTTTCAGCATTTCATCATCGCGCAGAGATTTCAGAAAAAGCCGTATGGAAAGATTAAATCCAACCAGCAGGACCGCAATCGCAATGTGAATGGCCTGGAACGGAGGACGGATAGGAGGGCGTCCGTTCTCTGAATCCGGCATTAACGGAAGCTGGGGGAGCGGCAGCCACGATTCAGCAGGTTCAAAAGTTCTTTCTTTTTGTCCTTGGAGGGGTGGTTGTGGATGCAGGGCTTCCAGCCATCCTGGCATATACAGGAAAAGGATGCCGATTGTAAAGATCACGGCAAGCATGTATCTGACATAGTATTTTTTCAGAAACAGTTGCGGGATAAGCAGGAAGTTATGGATAAGAAACAGTACAAAGAAAGGCAATACCAGCATTCCTGTTTCAAGAATGACGTTTTTCAGTTCTCCGGCTTGCAGCGTATGATCGTCGTCTAACAGCAGGTTGATGGGTGGAATGCACAAAATGAGCAGCCACATGGATAGATAGATAACTTGTTCCAGCAGTTGTTGTTTTTGCAGATATTTCATTATAGTCTATTTTTGTTCGCTACAAATTTAGGCTCGTAATGAGGTGGCTGCAATAAAAATCGGCGAACGGAATGATTTTACAGACAAACCTGTACTATTTAATATTTTTTTCTTTTTCTATTTTGGCCCTTGTCTCCTCTTCGGGAGTTGGCTGATAAAAATGAGGAGTTGGCTGATTTCATTTGATGAAATCAGCAGCCCCTTCTATATTTGTCCTCCGGAAAAGAGACGAATGTTTGTTGTGTATAATAAGAACGCAGCTGTACCCGGAGTCCTGGCTATGGATTGCCGGATTCCGGAACAGTTTTCTTTTCCTGTGAGTAGAATGATTTAGTATAAACAATCTGAAAATAGTCTGAATGGGAAAAACAGTTTGGATGGGAATCGGGATGATTACTGCAAGTTTGCTGGCTTGCCAGAATGAGGAGTTGGAATATTATCCCATTGAGAAAAAACATTTAGGTGAGACCTATACGGAATATGTGGACAACAATGTGCAGTCGGAAAGTTCGGGTGATTATATCGTTCTGAATTTTTACCCGGAAGAGATAACCGATTTATCGTATGTTACCTATAATGAGTCCTCGTGTTCGTTTCATATTTATCGGGGCAGTACCAATAAGTATGTAATATCCTGGGACTACGATACGGATGGAAGTTATGTAGAGGTTCAATATATGCAGAATGGTTTCTGGTATACCATCAATGACCAGCAACATTCCGGAGAGTATACCTTGTTGGCGAATGATGGTATGGGAGTCCGCATGCGGATTCAGAGTGGAGGAGTTACAGTTCATCGCTTCAATATCCGTGAAGCCGGTGAAGAATAATGGCATTATTTTGTTTCATTATAAGTTTCTTTGTAGTTTCGGCAGACTGTCCGCGTTCCGATGTCGTTCGGAGGTGATGCGGGCAGCTGCCTTTACAAAGAGTAAGCGGCCTGAGTGGCCGAAAAGAAGTTTAGAGAGGATTTCTCTGGGTAATTTTTAAAAGATATTCGGAAAAGACCAGCGCAGATTTCTTGCGATAGCTTCCTTGGGCCAGAACAGGCATCCTTGTGAGGAGAGGCTGTCAGCACAAAGAATGGGAATTTGTTTCAGATTGGCTTCACCCGGACGGCGGCCTGTGTCAATATCGTAGCCCAT
>ENA-OQAN01001018-OQAN01001018.1-human-gut-metagenome-genome-assembly--contig:-NODE-1018-length-13117-cov-1.465666_pt1 | contig 13117 bp, 15 predicted proteins | sample MGYA00242735_ERZ504527 | MGnify/ENA primary metagenome ERZ504527 (study PRJEB26092, sample SAMD00036230) | human gut metagenome | host: Homo sapiens | study: EMG produced TPA metagenomics assembly of...
ATACCTTTGCCAAACGTCAACCCTTGAGCGTTGCTGATTATGAAAAACTTTTCTATGAAGAGGCGCAGTTGGATGACACTGGTTCTACTCAATTCGCTGATTACCAAACCGGAGCTTTCCGTTTAGCTGAAATCTCTGAACACCAACGTATCTATAAAGGAAATTAATATGACTAAACTCTCTTGGACTGGTTTTTCCAAGAAGACACCGCAAGAACGTAAGGAGCATTTGAAAAAGAATGCTCTTTTGTCTCAGGAAAATCAAGATCTTCTGGATAAGGACCAACAACTTGCCCTTGAAACAGCCAATCAAATGGCTGAAAATGTTATTGGTCGATTCACACTACCCTTTGCCATTTGCCCAGATGTATTGGTAGATGGTGTGACCTATCAGGTTCCCATGGTTACCGAGGAACCCTCAGTTGTGGCTGCTGCTTCCTATGCTAGCAAGCTCATTAAGCGCTCTGGCGGTTTCACAACTACGATTCATGACCGTCAGATGATTGGCCAAGTCGCCCTCTTTGATGTCCCTGATAAGGTTTCTGCTTCAAGCAAAATTCAAGCAGCCAGTCAGGAACTTATTGAGATTGCCAAAGAGGCTCACCCTTCTATTGTTAAGCGTGGGGGTGGCCCTCGCAAGCTCTGGACTGAGACTAAAGGAAACTTCCTCATTGTCTATCTAGCCGTTGATACCCAAGAAGCCATGGGAGCCAATATGGTCAACACCATGATGGAAGCCCTGGTGCCAGAATTAGAAAACCTGTCAGAAGGTCAAAGCCTTATGGCTATTCTCTCAAATCTAGCCACTGAGAGTCTTGTGACAGCGACTTGTCGTCTTAGCACACGCTTCCTCAGTCGAAATAAGGAAGAGGCACATGACCTAGCCAAGAAAATGGAGATGGCCAGCCAACTGGCTCAGGTAGACCCCTACCGAGCAGCTACCCATAACAAGGGAATTTTCAATGGTATCGATGCCCTAGTTATCGCAACCGGAAATGATTGGCGAGCAGTTGAGGCCGGTAGTCATGCCTTTGCTAGCAAGGATGGTAGCTACCGTGGTCTGTCCACATGGACTTATGATCAGGAAGCTAAGGAACTTGTTGGAGAATTAACCCTCCCCATGCCAATCGCAACCCGTGGCGGTTCTATCGGACTTAACCCCAGTGCTTCTATCGCCCATGACTTGCTTAATCATCCAGATGCCAAAACTCTAGCCAGTATCATCGTCTCTCTTGGTTTGGCACAAAATCTGGCTGCTCTCAAAGCTCTGACTTCAACAGGAATACAGGCAGGACATATGAAACTCCAAGCCAAATCCCTAGCTTTGTTAGCTGGGGCTATTCCTGAAGAAATGCCTCAGGTTTTGGCTGAACTTCTCAAGGCCAAACATATGAACCAAGAAACTGCACAAGCAATTTTGGAGAAACTCAGAACCCCATAAGAAGTGATTCAAAAGCATAAAAAATCACTCTGCCTTATCACATAAAAAATAAAGATGTTGGAAATTTTATCTCAACATCTTTTTCATATCTTCCAAGTTCTGACTTGACTTGAATTTCTATAATGTTATAATCTAGTTATGAAAACTAGATAAAGAGGTTTTTATAATTTGACAACACAACAATACCCTCTCTGGGAAGAATTACCAGAGATTGAACTCTATTTGGATCAGGTTTTGCTCTATGTCAATCAGGTCACCCAAAGTACTTTGGGGCCAAACGACAAGGGGCTAACCGCCTCTATGGTCAATAATTATGTCAAACATGGCCATGTCGCAAAACCCATCAAGAAAAAATATAATGCTGCTCAGGTAGCTAGGCTTATTGTCATCACTAGTCTGAAGACCGTCTTTGAGATTTCTGAGATTGCTAAAACCTTGGAAATCCTACGAACAGATGCTGAAAGTCAAAAGAGCTACTACAATGACTTTGTAGCCTGTATGAATGGTCAGTTTCCCCAAGAAGCTCCACAAGTCATACTCTCAGCCTGTCAGACGCTACAATGCTACCGAGCTACTCATCAACTTTTGAACGACCTTGAAGGAGGAAATAATGTCTAATACTGCTACTTTTAATACTTCTCCCAACCTCAAACTCAGTAAAAAACTTAGCTTTGGTGAGGAAGTGGCAAACAGTGTGACTCACGCCGTCGGAGCTGTGGCCATGTTGGTCTTACTGCCAATTACTGCTGTTCATGCCAACAACGGCTACGGCATGACTGCTGCTGTCGGAATGTCTGTTTTCGTTATCAGCCTATTCCTCATGTTTTTGAGCTCAGCCATCTACCATGCTATGGATTACAACTCACCCCACAAGATGGTTCTAAGAATTATTGACCACAGCATGATTTATATCGCCATTGCTGGAAGCTACACCCCTGTTGCCCTCTCATTGGTTGGCGGTTGGCTAGGCTATAGCATCATCATCCTTCAATGGGGAACAACAATTTTTGGTATTCTCTATAAAATCTTTGCTAAAAAATCAATGAAAAATTCTCCCTCTTCCTCTATCTAATGATGGGATGGTTGGTTATCTTTATCATTCCAGCTATCGTCACTAAGACAGGCCCAGCCTTTTGGGGACTCATGCTTGCTGGAGGATTGTCATACACGGTTGGAGCAGCTTTCTATGCTAAGAAAAAACCATACTTCCACATGATTTGGCACCTCTTCATCATGCTGGCTTCAGCGCTTCAATATCTGGGTATCGTCTACTTCATGCTTCCTTAAGCTAATACCAGACCGCAAGTTGTTATGGTATAATAAGGCATACGGAGGTAAATCATATGAAAAAAGAACTCAGACGAGATCCAAACAACAAAATCATTGCTGGTGTTTGTTCTGGTATTGCTAAATATCTTGATATCGACCCTGTCATTATTCGCCTCATTTGGGCTGCAGCGATTTTCTTATTCGGAACAGGCTTTCTTTTCTACATCATTTGCTGGATTATTATCCCAGAAGAAAGCAAGTGGTAAGTTATCATTGAATATACAAAAAAGTGATACAGACCTAAATTTCTTACCATTTAGGTCTGTATCACTTTCTTTTTTTATTTTCTCAAGCGGAAAATCAAATAGCTGACATTAACAAGGAGTAAAACACTCCAAAGAATGAGAAAGGGAATATTTCCTCGGACAGCATTGTGCCAAATACCTAGGCGTATAAAGCCATAAAGACTAGTGAGCCTAGAACCGCTGTTCCTTTATTGTTTTGTGGTTGTTTAGACATATGAACCTCCTTTGTTTTGCTTTTTCTGAACCGGTTTAAAGCCATAAACCAGAGCGAGAAAAAGTCTGGCTTGGTGTTTAACATCATTTGCCAAAGACCTATGGGACTGGGCATAGATGCCTTTTGGATTGTAGAAAGATTTATCAAACTGTTCAGACGCTTGCTGTCCCCAACGTTTTTTCAATTTGTTGGGTGAACGAAAGCCCCTAGTCATTCGATTACGAAAATCAGGGTCATGTGGTTGGACCGGCTCCACATCCAATTGCCAGTGGCGCTTGAAATTACCATAGTTAAAACTGGCACCATTAACAACCCCACTCTCAGTCACCTGCTCCACATCGACCTCATTGAGAAAATTCCCCTGACTATCCAGAATAAACTCAATCCGATTATAGAGAAGAATTTTCAAATTAACACTTGGAATCCCATCAGGATAAACCGCCTTGCCATCACAGATAGAAATCTTTTGGTGCAAACGTCCCTGATCAAACATGGTGAAAGGCTTCCATCTCAGATAGACAGCCAAAGCTTCTTTATCTGTCATCCCTGGCTTTTTATAATGCGTCCTCACATACTGGGCCTGTTGACTAGAAATCAGGTAACGTAGCTGATGGATTTGTCTCTCAATAGAGGCATTCTTAGACAAACTATCACCAGGAAAAGCCAGGTCTACCAATTTAACGACATCCTTCCAAAAGGAATCATGCGGTGCCAAGTCAGGATCAAAATAAGATAAAAGGTGTTGGGTTTCTTCAAGCTCTCCCGATAAATCCTCTGGCATCCCTATATAAGCTAACAATAGCTTTAGCACCTGCAATGGCTGGTAGTCCCTTTGCCAGTCCTCCCATAAGTTTCGAAAGGCTTTTGAACCAATGAGCATCACATCTCTCCTCAATAACATACGTAAATTTAATCAATCGTCTCTTTGATGAACCCCTCTATCTTTGCTACTACCTCTTTGGCTGATAGTGATAAAGATAATGCGGAGAATCATAAAAAAGTCACTTCGATATTTTTTCTGGTCCTTTGCAAAGCTAGTCGCATAATGCTGCCAGTCCTTCTGGCTAAAACCAGTACCCCCACCATTCGAGACCATCAGTAAGATTGGAATTTGTGAATCAAGGCTAGAAGTAACCTTTTTCGCATTTTCCTTAACAGACAGGCTCTCATTTAACATAGCCTTTGACAAAATTTGACGATAGGCTATCCGTTGATAGAGGCGGTGGTCACTACTACTGAGATTGGCATTAGGCACATATAAGCGACTCGGTAAATACCTTAATAAGCCTAATTGACTTCCCCAACGAGCCATACGTAAAATCTGGGGATGTATTGTTAAATGAGAGTAACTTTCTGGTAGGGCCCAATCTAAACCAATGATAGCTTTCACTTCACTAGGATATTTTTCCTGCCACAGAAGTGTCTCTAAGGAGCCATCGAATGAGAAAGGATAATATAAGGACCTGAGACATGAGCCTGGCTAGGGCTTGACGTGTCTCTGAAAGAACCTCAGAAACATCTCGGGACTTGGATGTGTCCTCACTGTAACCATAGCCAGCCCTTTCAACAACGACTATCTTATACTGCTTCGAAAACCCATCATACAAGTCTTTAAAATCTAGAATGGGAGAGGCTGTTCCAGCACCAGAAAGAAAAACTAGAGTTTGTGGCCCCTCCCCCTTTACAAAGACACTCATGTCATGACCATTCACAGACACCATTTGCCCCACAGGATTGAGAGAAGCCTTCTCTCTTTGCAAGGCCAATCTATGATAGGTAAAGCTCGCCAGTAACAAGAGCAGGACTGCTCCCAGCAGAAATAAGAGTCTTTTCATAAAAACGTGCATGGTTTATCCTACTAAAAAGTCAGCTAGCTTAGCTAACCGACTTCTGATTTATTCGGCATCTGGGCGTGATTTGCGAGCAATATCAGCAAGGATATTTTCTACAAATTCTGACACAGCTTCAGTGTGTGTTTGTTTTTGTCCATAGCGACGAACGTTAACAGTTCCGTCTTCCATTTCCTTATCACCAACAATCAATTGGTAAGGGATTTTTTGTGTTTGAGACGCACGAATCTTGTATTGCATTTTCTCGTTACGTTCATCCACTTCAACACGGATACCATGGTCACGAAGTTGTTTAGCAACTTCCCAAGCATAATCTGTGTGGGCTTCATTTGAAACTGGGATAACAGTCACTTGTTGAGGTGCCAACCAAGTTGGGAAGGCTCCTTTATAGTTTTCAATAAGGATAGCTGTAAAGCGTTCCATTGTTGAGATAACACCACGGTGAATCATTACTGGACGGTGTTCTTCCCCATCAGCTCCGATGTATTTAAGGTCAAAGCGTTCTGGAAGCAAGAAGTCCAATTGGATAGTAGAAAGTGTTTCTTCATTACCAAGGCAGTCTTCACTTGGATATCAAGTTTTGGACCGTAGAAGCAGCTTCACCTTCTGCTTCAAAGTAGTCGAGTTCCATGTCATCCATGGCTGATTTCAACATGCTTTGAGCATTTTCCCACATTTCATCATTGTCAAAGTATTTGTGAGTATCTTTAGGGTCGCGGTATGACAAACGGAAACGATAGTCAGTCAAGCTGAAATCTTCGTATACGTCGATGATCAATTGAAGCGTACGTTGAAACTCATCTTTGATTTGTTCAGGTGTTACGAAGGTATGACCGTCATTAAGTGACATTTCACGCACACGTTGAAGTCCTGTAAGGGCACCAGATTTTTCATAACGGTGCATCATACCGATTTCAGCGATACGGATAGGCAATTCGCGGTAAGAATGCACATGGTGTTTGTAAACTTCGATGTGGTGAGGACAGTTCATTGGACGAAGAACAAACTCTTCTCCATCACCCATATCCATTGGTGGGAACATGTCTTCACGGTAGTGATCCCAGTGACCTGAAGTTTTGTATAACTCAACTGAGGCAATTGGTGGAGTGTATACGTGTTGGTAGCCTGCTGCTACTTCCTTGTCCACGATGTAGCGTTCCAAGACACGACGGATTGTCGCACCGTTTGGCAACCAGAATGGAAGACCTTGACCAACCTCTTGAGAAATCATGAACAAATCAAGTTCTTTACCAAGTTTACGGTGGTCACGTTCTTTAGCTTCTTCAAGACGTTTAAGGTAAGCCTTGAGATCTTTTTTATCGAACCAAGCTGTACCGTAGATACGTTGCATCATAGCATTATCGCTATTTCCACGCCAGTAAGCACCTGCAACATTCAAAAGGTGGAAGACTTGGATACGACCAGTTGATGGCACGTGTGGGCCACGGCAAAGGTCAACGTATTCACCTTGACGGTAGATAGTCAAACCACCTTCGTCTTCTGAGTGCTCTTCAATCAATTCCAATTTATATGGGTCATTTTTGAAGATTTCACGCGCTTCGTCTTTAGTCACTTCTTCACGGATTGATGGGAAGTTTTCTTTAACGATTTTCTTCATTTCTTCTTCGATACGAGGAAGGTCTTCGTTAGAAATTTGACCAGCTTCATTGTCAGTATCGTAGTAGAAACCATCTTCGATAGCTGGACCAACACCCAAATGAATATCTGGGAAAAGGCGACGAGCTGCTTGGGCAAACAAGTGAGCCGCTGAGTGACGCAAGATTGGAAGAGCATCTTCGTGATCAGGTGTCACGATTTCGATGCTTCCATCTTCAGTGATCGCACGAGTTGTGTCAATCAATTTGCCGTTAAATTTACCAGCAAGTGCCTTTTTAGCCAAAGAGTTGCTGATAGATTGTGCAATTTCAAAAGTTGTAACGCCAGGTTCGAATTCACGAACAGCGCCATCTGGGAAAGTAATGTTAATCATCGTATTCTCCTTTATTATTGTTAGCATGAATATTATCGAGGTGCTCTTGAAATCAGGAACAAGAAACGTTTTACTATCTTTAAAATATTAAAAAAGCGACATCCTCAAAAAGGACGTCGCAACGTGGTTCCACCTTAGTTCATGTACGACAAAAAACGAGTCTGTCCTACACCTCTGATTGGCTCTAACGTGGCCACCGTTTTATGTTTGCATAAAAAGTTAATCGAGTAGTCCCAATCATGTCCTCTGCGTGATTTCCAGCACCACACGCTCTCTGAAAGATTTCCCATGACTGATATGTCTCTATGCGTTATTATAGCATGAAACTGTAATTTTTCAAGCTAATTATCTCTTTTATTAATCAATTCTAAGATTTTATCTGACTAGGAAAATCTGGTAGCTTTCCTAATCCAAAAGTTTCGTGATATTTCTGATTTTCTTGACCTGTTTGGCTGATCCTTTGAGGATACGAACAGAGCCATTAACAGGCAAGGTAATAGCCTTAGTTGGCAAATAAGTTACCATACGCGTCAAGCGTTTCATGGTACTATCTTCACCATTCAAATCATTTGTGGAAATCCTTAGAAATCGTAAGGTCCAAGTAATACTCATAGACACGTTTTCCAAAGTTTTCCGCAGAAATTTCATAAAGCTTGTCAGCCCACTTAGTTTCGTCTTTTTCTGGTGTTGCAATGGCAGCTTCCAAAATGGCCCCGGCTAAATCATTATCATGATAATAAAGCGTTCCAAACATCTGGTCTGTAATCACATTATCCAAATAAGGATTTCCATGAGCAATAATCGGGGTACCGCTAGCCAAGGCTTCCAGATAGGTCAAGCCTTGAGTCTCACTGGTTGATGCCGAAATGAAGAAATCAGCAGACTTATAATAAAGTGCTGTCTCACTAGGCGCAATCATACCAGTGAAAACCACCTTGTCCTGAATACCTAGTTTTTTGGCTTGAGACTTAAGATCTGGTAGGTAAGGACCGTCACCAGCCACAACCAAACGCACCTTGTCGTCTTCCTCCAAAACAGAAGGGAGAGCAGCCAGCACAGCCTGGATGTTTTTCTCATAGGACACACGAGAGAGGCTCAACAACATGGTCTCATCAGAGGCGATACCAAGCTTAGTTCTCAAGTCCGCTACATCATCTTCAGTAATCTCTGGACGTTGGAATTTTTCAAGTTCAATCCCAGTTGGAATGACACGTTTTTCGGCTGCAACCTTGTACTTGAGCAAAAGGTCATAAACAATCTCACTCGGACAGATGACTCCATCCAAATCGCTCATAAAGCCACGAACAATGTACTTAACCATACTTGGACGGATAACCATACCTTTGGCAATATAGCGGACATAGTCTTCATACTGAGTATGGTAGGTATGCACAACAGGAATCCTAAGTTCGCGTGCAATGGCAATCCCTAGCAGACCTAATGAAAACTCTGTCTGCGTATGAATAATATCAAGCTTATATTGTTTAGCAATCTCTAGTGCCTTGGAAAAGCCACGATAAGCTACACGGCGATCCTTAAAAGCAAAGAAAGGCACAACTCGGAATACGGACAATCTGCCAGTCTTCATAGCGGTCAACATCTCTATCAGTGGTGGTAAAGATAAAGACTGTATGTCCCATTTTTCCAACTGCGTCTTCAGCGTGCGAATACTAGTCGCAACACCTGATACCTGTGGAAAATAGGTATCTGTAAACAATCCGATACGCATTTAAATCTCCAATACTTCTTTGTAGGCTTCAACAAGCTTTTGGGCGACATCATCAATCGAGCGACTTTCTGCAACCTTATAGCCTTCTTCACGTTTGTCCACTTTACCATCGATAATATCTTGCAAGGCTACTACAAATTCGTCCACGTTGTGCCCGAATGAAGCCGACTTGTCATTAACCCAGCCTTCATAAACAGGAATATCACGCAAAACCACATGCTGGTGACTGGCAAAGGCTTCTAGCACCACAATCCCTTCTGTTTCCTCGTAAGATGGGAAAAAGAAGGCATTAGCACCACTCATAGCTCCCTGGAAGACGGCTCCCTTGAAATAACCTGGGAAGCTGACATTATCAGGATGCTTACCATTGACAATGTCTCGAATCTTCTTAGGGATCAACCATTTACTGATACTACCTAACCAAATGAAACGAACATGAGGCATCTTTTCGGCAACCTTGACGAAATCTTCAATTCCCTTGCGTTGGAAATAAAGCCCCGCACAAATAACCACTGGCTGTCCTTCCCCGATACCAAAATAGTCTCGGAAAACTTCTTCCTTACGTGGATCCTTACCGTATTTTTTCAGATCAATCCCATTTGAAACAGCAATGATTGGTGTGGTAACTCCGTAAGACTGAATCAATTTTTTGGAATACTCAGATGGCGTAATCACGTAATCGGCCTTTTGGTACATGTGGGCCAAATATTTCCCAAAAAGTGGGGCCAAAAGGTTAGAACCGATGAATGAATTCTCAAAGTCCTCACGTGTCGAATGACCATGCATGATGACCTTCTTGCCACGGCGTTTTGCAGCATGCAACAACATTAAGCTGCGTGGCCCATAAGTATTAATATGAACGACATCGTAATCACCCAAGATGTCCGTTGTATAGGGAATCCCCGCCAAGTCCAAGGCATGCATCTGATGGTGGAGAGCCCGTCCGATTCCTGATTTTTCAAGAACCGATTTTCCTTCAAGATAAAGTAGAACTTTCATACTCTTCATTATAGCTTAATTTAGTAGAAATTTCATCCTGCAGTTGGCTTTATCTTGATTTCTTATTTAATGAGATAGGCGGTCAAACACTAAAAAAGATCGAGAATTCTCGATCTTTTTAGGTCATCATCTTAAACGTCTTTACGGCGACGATGGCTATATGCTACACCCATGACTGCTGCCACTTCTGCTGCCACACCAAGGGCAAGCAAGGCAGTATCGTTAGCTTGACCAGTCTCTGGAAGTTGAGGTCCTGATTTCTCAGAGGATTGAACTGGCTTAGCTGGTTTTGGAGTCGCCGGTGGAGTAGGCGGAGTTGGTGGTGTTGGCGGAACCACTGGTGGTTTAGGTGGGACACTTGGTGGTGTCGGTGGTGTTGGCGGTGTAGGAGGTTTTGGAGGAATGTAACTATTGTTAAATTCTGTATCCAAAGGAAGGAGAACGGCTGCTACAAGTAAATTTTCCTTTTCACCTACAGTCTTAGTAACGGTCACCTGGAACTTAGCCACCATGTTATCATAAACCACGTCAGCTTCATTGCCCTTGACTTCTTCAACAGTGTAGTAGTAAACACCTGGTTTGTCGTAGACAATATTTTCAAAACTAATGTTCCCTTGTGCATTATTGGTCACTGTTTGGATAACATTACCCTTGTCGTCCTTGAGGACGAAACTAAACTCACCATCTTTGAGGTTACGACCTGTAAGAACCTTGGTCAATTCGAATTTAGCCTTAGCTGGTTGCACGTCTTTAACATAGTTATTGAAAACAGTGTCTTTTGGATTAGCAACTGTTGATACCAAAGCATCACCATCTCGTGTCACTGTAATCCAGACAGTCGCTTTCATACCATCATAGATGATATCTTCGTTAGTTCCCTTAACTTCTTCAACAGTATAAGTGTAAGTTCCTGCCTTATCAAAGTGAAGTTCACTAAAGGCAACACGACCATCAGCTGTATTACCAACTGTTTCGACAATATGACCGGCACTATCTTTGAGAACAAATTGGAACTCATTAGCAGTCAAAGTTTGGTTGACACCTGCCTTAGTCAATTCCTTACTGAACTGAATAGTGGCTTTAGCTGGAGTCACAAACTTATTGTTAAAGATAGTGTCTTTAGGATTAACCACGGTTGAAACAAGGGCGTCTCCATCACGTGTTACCGTGATAGAAACAGCAGCTTTCATGCTGTCATAAACAATTGAGTCATCCTTACCTGTAAGCTCTTCAACAGTGTAGTTGTAAGTACCCACCTTGTTAAAGGTTAACTCACTAAAGGCAACCTGACCATCAGCCGTATTACCAACAGTTTCAAGGACTTTTCCAAAACGGTCTTTGAGAACAAATTGGAATTGATCTGCTTTTAGATCTTGTTTAACGCCTGCCTTGGTCAATTCCTTACCAAATGCAATTTTGGCCTTGGCTGGTGTTACCAATTTATTGTTAAAGATAATGTCTTCTGGATAGGCAACCTTGGCAACCAATTTGACTTGATTGTCCACAGTTTCACGAACAACCTGAATGGTGATATTGGCTTCTAGTTTGTCATAGACCACATCTTCGTCATTACCTGGAACTTCAGTCACACGATAATGATAGACGCCTGGCTTACTGAGTGAGAGATTTGAAAAGACAATTTTACCCTTGGCATCATTAGTGGTTTCCCCTAAGTCAACAGGATTGGCACTATCCGTCACATCAACCAGTTTGAAGGTGAATTCTTTGTCCTTGAGGTCTCTACCTGCCAATTCCTTCTCAAGTTCAAGATTGAAATGAGCGAGATTATCCCCAATGGCATCTCCACGACCTCCAACTAAGCGAATGGTTGACTTGTAAGAATCAGAAACAACATCCGCATGGAGTTTAATACGGTTGACAGGTTGGTTGATTCTTTAACAGGTTTTGTCAAACGGGTTTGATACCAAACATAAACCATGCGGTCTAACTGATTAAGTTTAAGCTCAAAATGGGTGTCGTCATAAGAGAAACTCTTAATCAGGTCCATAGCTGATCCCTTGTCAATCCAAGGATCTGCCGAATCAATGTAGCGGAGTTGCAGAAACGTACCGACTCAAATCGTTGATTGTCAGACCAAGTGTCAATCAATCTCAAGTTGTTAAGAACACGACGTGAGTAGTTAAGACGCATCTGCCAATTCAAAAGCGTAGGATCATTCTTGTCTTGACTACCCCACTTAGAAATAACCTCTTGACCTGGAGGAGGTGACTGCACTTTACCCACTGAAACATGAATGATACGTCCCTCAAAATCAAGAGTAAGATGTTCCCCTTCATCTACTTCTTCAGAATAAAGGGTATCCAACTCCAAACTCATGAGCTTATTGTTGGGATGTGTTTGGAAATAGTTATTAAAGGTCGTTGTGACACGATTCTTCTCAGGATCAATTTGAGCCAGACCTACAATTTGATTGTCTGGATTATAGACATTAATATCGTATCTAGTACGGAAACGCAACTGCTCAGGCAAATTAAAAATGACCTGATCCCCTTCATTGATGGTCATATCATCAGGGAAAGGAATATTGTGGTAGATTACCTTGCTAGTCGCGTACTTGCTATTTCCATTTGGAAATTCCATTTCCACATCAGGATTTTGAACATTAATTTCAGTTCCTGTCTTAGTCACCTTGACATCCGATGGAATCGGGCGACTTAGGTTGGTAACCTTAAGTCCGAAATTATCAGACGAAGCGGAACTCGTATTGTTTGCTGCAGCAAGGTCGCTAGCGCTAGCTTCTCGTGTTTCATTGACTGTAACAGGTTTCTCACTGAGCCCCTCACTAGTCTTATCTTGTGATGAACTTGTTTGCTCAGAGCTTGCAACCGTTTGCTCTTGAAGCGCAACTTCACTAGAAACAGCAGTTACTGAGATAGCACTGGTACTTTCTGCTTGAACGGTAGGTTCAGCTGTCACTTCTTGACTTGAGGCACTAGTGCTTGTCCTTTGGCCCCCACCATCAGACTCACTGGCTTCCTCAAGTACACTCGTCGCTGGTTGGCCTTTAGGCTCTTCAGCTTGATCTGCTTTGGCGGTACTTACACCAAAAACTGCAGACGAAAGTAAGACCGAAGCAACGCCCACCGTAAACTTACGTATGGAGAAACGCTGCCTCGAATCACCGAATCGGTTATTCATGATTCTATCCTCCCATTTTTACAAATCTTAACATTTTTGTAACCCTTTTTCATTCTGAATTATACACTATTTTCAGAACTTTGCAAGATAATTATTTACCCCTTTGGAGGTTTTGTTAAAGCTTTCTAAGATATCAATAGATAGTGAAATTTGTAAACCTTA
>ENA-OQAN01001020-OQAN01001020.1-human-gut-metagenome-genome-assembly--contig:-NODE-1020-length-13103-cov-1.969405_pt1 | contig 13103 bp, 26 predicted proteins | sample MGYA00242735_ERZ504527 | MGnify/ENA primary metagenome ERZ504527 (study PRJEB26092, sample SAMD00036230) | human gut metagenome | host: Homo sapiens | study: EMG produced TPA metagenomics assembly of...
TGATGATCCGTTTTATCTCACTGTAGCGTTCCTGGCCACCCATGACCTTACCGATGTAGGGCCGTACCTCCAGTCCGTATTGCCAGCTGTAGGCCAAATACCGAAAGCGCTCTGTCATAAGGGCTTTGTAGATCCAGATTTTCAAGGCGTCGTTCCCGGATACAATGATGTGCTGCCCGTTCCCGTCATATTTGAAATCGTGCTTTTCGAAATCGTAATCCATCTCCAGGGGCACGTTCAGGTTTTCCGTGTAATCGGTCTCTGCGCTGGTCCCCGTGAAGGGATATTCATCACTCACACCTGCCACCTCCTTATAACTTCACCAGGCTGTCGGCAATGATGTACAGCTGGTCATCCTGCCCGCCTACCGGGATCACTGTCACCAGGCGTCCCCGGTTTCAGGGTGTCCGTCCAGGTTCATCGTTGTCGATGGGATGGTTGTGGCTCTCGTACTTGGCTTCCCCGCTGCCGCCGGCCCGGTTGCTGGTCTGCCCCACCATGTGGCGGGTGTAATTCGGCAGCAGGTACCGACTGATGTACAAATCCTTTGTATCCAAGACAATGTTGTTTATACGTACCGTCAGGGCGGGCGGCGACGTGACCACGATACCCACCTGGGTACCTGTTGGCCGGGCCCCGGTAGCTACCTGGTGCATCACGTCAACCACCTTGGCCATGGATTGCGCTGCCGATGGGATTTCTGCCATGGCTTACACCTTCCTTTCAGAGTCAGTAAGCTCCTGTTTGTTCATTAGGTTCTCGAATTCGATTTCCAGCTTCATCGTATGGATCCCATTTTCGAAGCTGTGGGTATCCGACTTGATCCAGAACTGGCCCGTCATTTCCGGCAGGATATCGCTGATCTTGATGGAGTAGGAAGCTTGGCCCGATAGTCCCCCAGCATCTCAAGGATGCCGGTACGGTCAGGACCATGGAAGATCTTGGTCAGCTGGTCTTTCATGGCTTTCTTGGGGTTCTGCTTGTAGACCGCCTGTACCATGGAGTACTTCTTGATGGAGTCGTCCTTGGACTGATAGCCCGTCACATTGCCCTGCTGGTCCGTGAGCATGATCTTGTTGACCACCTTCTCGATGGATTCCTTATATCGGCTGTTCATGATATTGGAATACTGGTTCGCCTCGAAATTCTCGATGAGCGTCCCTTTCTTGATCACGTCCAGCTTGTCCCCATCCATCACCGGGTGGAACACCACGTCCGGATCACTTTCCTTTTTACTGGCATTGATCTGGCAGAAGATTCCGTGTAGGCCATCATGATGATCTGGTAACCCGTTTTGTCTTGGGCGATGAAGAAACCTTGATACCCGTTTCGGCCAGATTCCCTACCTTGATGCCCATTTCCTGGCAAATGGAACGGGCAATGTCCTCCGCCTTGATGTTGCTGAACTTCCGGGTGGTCTTGGAACGGGTCAGGATGAACAGATTGTCATAGGCCAGCACCTTCACGGTAGAAGCCTGCACGTTCTTTTCCACGGAATACACATTGCCCTGGAACTGCAAGTTCCATCTTCGTCGTAGCCGTAGACGGTCTCCCCGCAGTTGATCACATAGTTGGGCAGGTTGGGGTCCCTAGCGTCTTGGGCATACTGAAACTCCAGACGTCTTGCGACCTGCAGCCGAGACCCTTCCCAAGTGATTTTCCCCATGGTTAAGGTGGATAAATCGTCCATTGACTCCGTGGTCTTAGTGGTTTTCTTGCCGGTCCTGTCGGTGGTTGTTTCTGTTTTGATACTCTTATGTTTGATAATCATAATTTCTTCCCCAGAATCTTGCCGATCCGTCCGGCATTGTTGATTACGAGAGAGCCCAGGTTGTTGCTCTTCACGACCCTGCGCCAATGGTTGTAGTCACCATAGGCTTCTTGGTTGCGTCCAGAAAGTCCCCGGCCTTCTTCTGCCAGGTCACTTTCTTGGGCGTGTCCCCTTCCGGCCGTTTCTTCAGCGGTGTTTTCGTCCATCGGCTTATTGTTGTTGGCCGCCGGGATGTTCAGGTCCTTGTACTCCGTAAAGGACAGTTCGTAGTAGATATCCCGCGTACCGTCCTTCTCGAAGTAGTTGAAGCCCATGAGCCCATCATCAGGTTGACGGGGCTGTCTGTGATAATCACCCGCACGGGCTTCCTGGCCTCCTTCACCTTGGTGAAGTACTCCACCAGCTCCGCAGGGCTCTTGGAGTCGTCCACAGTGAAGGGGTATTCGTGGGTCTGGGGGGGAAAGAAGCTGGAAAAGGTCAGAGTGCGCGCTTTGGGCATCCCGAAAATCACCGCTTCCCCCACCCGGGTGATGTCTACCACCTTGTTTTTCTGTCCAGAACTCAGCTGGTACTTGGAGGGAGTCACCGGATGATGACTTCCCCGAACTGCTCAGACTTCACCAGGATCTGCCGGCGGGTGCTGATCATATTCATGCCATTCAGGATGGCCGACAGCACATTCAGTGCTGTTCCAAAAGTACTCATGCAAGCCCACCTCCATAGTTCTCCTGCCCCTGCATAATCAGCTGTGCCAGTTCATAGGCAATCTGCTGGATGTCGCTTTCCTGCCGCACCACGAAAGTATTCCCGCTGATGTTGACCACCGGGGCCCCTCCAGGTGCGGACTGGACGAACTGCTTTTCCAGCATCTTTTCCGTTGTCGCATGGGGATAGATCCGGCTGCCCTGTGGCAGGTCCACGATTTCACCGCCATGTTCATTGATTTCCGTGAGTCCGCCTTGATAAAATTCAGCACCAGCGCATTGTGCTGGCTTCTCCACCATTTTCCAAGGGACGTGTTTGCCGCCCAGGAAGAGGCACCTGCAAGCGATCCAGACGCAGACGCACCAATATCGGACCAAGAACGGGATGCCGACTGTTTAATGCTCTCCCAGATGGATATTCCGCGATTCTTTAAGTTTTCAAGCGCGGATTCGATGTCAGCAACGGCATTATCAACATACCCGCTCCACTCACTGGTAGTAGTTCCAACGGTTTGTTTTAGATCCTCCCAGGCAGATTGAGCGCTATCTTTCATGGTTTCAACCTGAACCCCAATATCATTACAGGCTTGGGTCAAAGAAACTCCAATCCCTATCAGACTGTCTAGAGCTGTCTGTTTCATGGCTGCCCAGTCTTGATTGAACCGTTCAGCGGTTCCATCCATGGCATTTCCCCAGGCATCCATTGCACTAGGTGCATCCGAACTAAAGAGCCATGCCTTGAAGTTATCCATATCAGCCTTGAAACGGGATGCCATATCAAGGCCGTTCCCCAGTGTGTCGCCATTGATATCGCCATTGAGCGCCGTCTGTTCATCGTTGCTAGATTCAGGTACATTTCGCTGTTGGAATCACTGCGCCTTGCAGACCAAACTGGATCCTGCATGGCATTGTTGATGGCTTGACCAACGCCAAACCCAACCAAAGAGCCAGCAGGCCCGCCGACAATTGTTCCTATTGCCGTGACGCCCGTTTGTACAGCGCCTCCGATTCCGGCCCTGGTCTTCGAATCTTTGTCTTCTGCATTGAAGATTCATACACGGTTTTAGCAGCCGCCCCAAACGTAGGCAGCCAGCGAAGCAAGGTCATGGCAAGGCTAGCTCCTGAACCTCCATTCCCACCAGGAAGCGGAGTAGCTCCACCGCTACTTGTTACGGTGCCGTTCACAACGACGTTGTTAGCTTGAACAATCATATCCGTTGCGCCAATGCCACCGGTCCCAGGGATTCCTGGTGCTTGGTTCTTAAACAGCCCCTTGGCATTTTTCAAAAAGCTGACAATCTTTTTTAAGCCAAATACTAAGGTGCCTCCAGCCAGCACAGAGCCCACACCATCAAGCTGCAGGAATTTGTCAATGAGCTGCTGTACTGCTGTCTTAGCTAAATCCACGGCATCGGTAAAGGTAAAACCCTTTTCTAATGCTGTGCTGAGTTTTCGCAAATCAAAAGTCACAGCATCGACAAACTCCTTAATGGTGCTTCCAGGGCCTTGTTTCATGAAAGACAGTTGAACAGATTCCCAAGCGGACTGCACACTCTTGATGGACCCCCACAAGTTATCAGTGGCCGTTTTCTCCATTTTCTTGGCCGCACCTTGAGCATGATCCACGGCATCAGCAAGCTTGTTCCAGTTGCCATCAGATTCATTCATGATTGCGAGGAACCCAGAAATCGCGTCCTCGTCAGCAAGCTGTTTAGCCAAACGGGTCTGGTCTGCCGTGCTCAATCCCTTAAAGTCCTTGCGCAGTTCCTTTAGGATGGTCCGCAGACTCTTTACTTTCCCCGCGCTATCTGTAAGCTGAACCCAAGTTCGGCCATTGCGGAAGCAGACTGTTTTGTTGGCGCTGCCAGTCTAGTAAACATGCTGCGCATTGCAGTGCCCGCTTTTTCAGCCTTGATGCCACTATTCGCCATAAGTCCAATAGCAAGCGCCGTATCTTCAATGCTAAACCCCAACGTCCCAGCTAGCGGGGCCACATATTTGAAGGTGTAGCCCATCATGCCTACGTTGGTATTGGAATTGGTTGCGGCCTGCGCCAGTACATCGGCAAACCGACCGGCATCTTGTGCCTGCAGCTTAAATGCGCTCAAGGCATCCGTCACAATATCAGAAACCTGACCTAAATCTTCGCCGGAGGCAGCAGCTAAGGACATGATTCCCGAAAGACCCTTCAGCATATCCTCCGTCTTCCACCCCGCCATTGCCATGTATTCCAACGCCTTACCAGATTCTGCTGCAGTAAACTGAGTATTTTTCCCTTGCTCCCGAGCCTTCGCTGTTAAAGCCGCAAATTCGGCATCAGTAGCTCCAGAAATAGCCTTTACTCGGCTCATCTGGTGGGTGAAATCGGTATAGACCCTAAGCGTATCAGCAACGCCTAGCCCCACTCCGGCCCAACCAATCATTTGTGTCGGAAGTCCAGAAAGAGCGCCGGATGCCGCGTTGGTTAATTTATTTTTAATGGTCTTGAGCGGTCCGACGACTTTTTTGTTTAATTCCCACATTGATGGTATGTGTCTTTCCTGTCAAAGCCTTGATGTCGCTGGCTACTTTCCGAATCGTTGCCCGTCGCTCTATCCCTTGTTTGGATTTTTGTCGTAAAGGTGCCTTTTATTCCTTCCAGCGATTTCTTGATTCCGTTGACCTTTCCTACAGCAGCTACCGCAGACCGTCCCATCTTTCCATGCTGGACTGGTGCGGTCTACGGGAGGCTCCCGCTCCTTCCACTGTCTGTCGGAAGGAACCCATGCCGCCCTTAGCCTTATTGACTGCAACGGTGAACCTATCTTTAAGTTCAAGTGTTGCACTTAATTTGTAGTCCGCCATGAGCTAGGCACCTTCCCTTCTGCAATAGCGATTGCTTGTTCCTGTTGCGCTTTCTTTTCTTCTTCCATGGCGCATAAGCAAAACAGTTTTTCTGTTCTAGATAGCGAAAAGAAATATGCCAGCGGGTGCCCTTTGAGGACCAGATAGGCAGCCGTAGCCGCCTCCCAGTCCTCCTTGATCAGTTTTTTACTTCTTCATGGACCTTTGCTTCCACGCTTTCGCCGTAGCCAGCTTTGGCCATGACAGCCTTGGCAATGGCCGTTACTTCGCCAGGTTCGAAGAGCTTTTTCACGATATCGAGCGGTTCACTGCAGCCGTAAGCCTTCTGCAGTTTGTCATCCTTCAGATTTGGAGATGTGCACAGGTTGTAGACCATGTACTCATCGTTATCTTCTGTTAGATCAAGCACTTCTGCGACAAAGGCTTTTGTTGGTTTTTTCATTGTGATTGTGCCAACGGATGTCTCCAGGTCATACTCTTCTTTCCGCTTCTTTTCAATCGTTTCTTTCTGAGCAATCAATTCTTCAATAGATACAGCCATTTCAATACCTCCTTACATGTAAAAAGGAGCCAACGGGCTTTGTTAGCTCCTATATGATTCATTCCACCGTTTCCATGAACTGCGCATCCTGCGGCGTAAATCCAAAAGGAAGATCCTTTTCCACGACCTTTCCCTTTTCAAAAGTCATAAGCTGCAGTTCGTTGAACCAGACATTATCGATCACGACGCGTTCCTTTTGTCCATCAATGGCATCGGATCATCAATCAGCGCCGTCATCTGGAATCTCGGATCATGTCCGCTCTTCCATTCTTCCAAAACGGCGGCAATATTGCGGTTGATGACGCTCTTGATGGTCAGTGTGCCTTCCCCTTTGAGGCTCACAATCTTAGAGTCTTCAGAGATATCACAAGTTACGTCTTCCCGGTTGGCAATGACCTTACATTCATATTTTTGGATTTCAAAAATCAATTCGCCGTTGCACCAGACCTTACCATAAGACCCATTCCAACGGCGACGTCCTCTATATTTCACGTCATATTCGCTTCTGTTCATGCTTCAAAACCCTCCTTAGAACGTAAAGTTGATGGTCAGGTCTTCCATAGCGTTGACCGGTTTCACGCTGCCAGCAAGTGCACTTTGGTGCCAGTGTTGTACTGACGGATTTGCATCTTGGTCATTTCGGTTGGATCATCGCCATGGAGTTTTGCGTAATTAGCCTGGAACTGCTCATCAATGTCCACCGTGTTATTGCCATTCTGGTCCAACACATTGCTCTTGATGCCTTCGAAGTATACCTTGATGGCTCCAATGAACAGCATCTTGCGGTCGTAGTCGTTGATGTACTTGCCTACGTAATACTTCTTAAATGTGTCACGAATATCGTCGGTAATCATATCCAAAGCTTCAATGATTTTAATGTACCGATAGTCCTCACCTTTATCCGTGGTAAAAGTAGTCAAGCTGTTACAAGCCCGGGCAATCTTGACACCATCCCCGTCCTGTTCATCCAGAAGCAGCAGCTCCCCTTTATCGATCAGGGTGTCGATGTCTTCATAGACCTCCACGCTTTCCACTTCTGTCAGCTTGAAATAGGTTGCGCTGCGGTCCAGAGCCAGCCCAGCCAGGATACCGGCAATCCGGGCCGTATACTGGAGAGCCGTGTAAGTCGTATAGACAGCTTTCCCGCTGGAATCGGTATCGGTCTGAACTTTGATATTGTTGGTGCAGAAGTTTACGATGCTTCATGGTCTGCAGCCTGGTCGCTCAGGACGGCCTTGAAAGTCTTCCGCTTGTTGGTCCGCTGAGCCTTGATCCAGCTTGCCAGGTCCTGCTGTTCCTGGGTCGTTGCCGTAGGCGCGCACAGCCAATTCCATTTGATGCTGGCCAGGATCTTCAGTACATTGGCTTGGGTGTTCTTGGCCCCATCCACAGAAGTCAGAGGCAGGGTATAGACCAGGATCCGCAGGGGAGTCCCCAGCAGACATTTCTTGATCAGATCCACGTTTTCCGGGGTCAGGCCGGAGTCTGGAATGTCAGATACATCCCGGATCACGTAATTTTTGATTTCGTCCGCACTTTCATTGTGCAGAATCATGGCTACAATGCCACGGGCAGACCGTTTGATGGCCGTCGTAGCCTTGGTCCGGAAATTAATGATGACCTGCGGCAGGCCAAATACTTCGGCTTCGTTCGCCATTGTCATTCCTCCTTATTCTTGTTCAGTCAGATCAGCCCCGTTCAGCCGAAGCTCCAGGGACTGCATCAGATCACCACGGATATATCCAACCTCTTCGTCAGTCCAGGCATCCGTAAACTGCAGGTCAAAAATATAATGCAGCACATCATCCACCATGGTTCTTTCTGCGGACAGGATGGTGATGTACCGGTTTCCCACCTGAAGCACGGGCCGGAACAGAGTATCCAGATCATCCCCCACATCAAATACCGCTGACCGGTCCACCCGGCCTTTGGCGTCCTTGGGATGGATATAGGTCACATCCACCTGGATAATCCTGTCCGTGTAGGTTTCGTCCAGCGTCTGGTGGATACTGGTGGTGAATTCCACATAAAAATAAAGTGTATTCGATTTTTCCACATTATCGAAATACACCTTACAGTTTGGATATTTAGTTTTCAGTTTGTCCGTTATGACGGCCTTGATAGATCGCAGGGAAATCAAAGGCATCAACCTCCCAGCAAATTCTTGAAGATGGCAGCACAGTCAGCTTCAAAAGCTTTCCCAGACTGAACCATGCTCCGGTGGAGCATCTTCCGGCCTTTCACGAATCCTCCGTTCCGGGTCCTGTGGCCATATTCCACATGGGCTGCATAGTCCACGTTGTTGTAGATCTGGCACTGCCCGCCAGAAGCTGGTGTATGGCTCCATCGACCACGAAGCAAGCCGGTATCCACCGGTGTGTTGTTCTGCACTCTACCTTTGATGACTTCCGCCTCCTGGTTCAGAAAGCGATCCACCACTTCCGGCCCCCGGTCCACAATGGTCTCCAGTTTGTCGCTGAATTTGTCGAAGCTAGAAAAATGGATTCCCATCAGGCTTCCTCCTTCCGTCTCACGCTGATTTCCACATGATCAGGATAAGGGAAAGGCTTTGCCGCATTCAGCTGGAACTGGTTTCCCTCATGGGTAATGGTCAGAATGTCGTTTGGCAGGATCTTGATATCCGGATCCACGCACAGCCGCAGATCATTGCTCATGGTGAAGGCCCTGGCTTCCTGCCCGCTCTGCAGTTCCTTGCCGTACTGGCTCAGCTTGCAGGTACATCTTTATAGACGTCCTGCAGTTCATATGTATCAGCCCCGTCTTCATCTACAGCAGCAACCTGCCTGGTGACGGTGACTTTATCCCTATACATATATTTAGCCAGGTATTTCCGGCAGCGCTCCCAGGGCGGGGTCATTGCGGCCACCTCAGTTTCCTGTACAGGTTCAGCCGGGGACGCAGGCCGCGATATCGCTTTCCAGAGTACTGCAGCCTGGGAAGCATCGGACACTGCAAACTGGTATTCCGTGTCATCTTGTTTGATGGATTTCAGGGCGGACCTGCCGCCATTTTCCAGATCGTCCAGCCACCGGCCAATGATTTCAGCCCCGGTCATACAGAGCGCCTGGGGAAAATCGTCCCGGTTGCAGTAGTCCAGGACCTCTGCCACAAAATATTTTGCATACAGGGCCAGTCTGGCCGCGGCCGTTTCATCCGCAGGTTTTCCCCGGATGGTGGCCACATTGCTCTGGATCTCCGTTTCCGCTGCAGAAGGTTCCAAGTATGTAGTCATAAGCATCACCTCATTTCAGGCATGAAAAAAGCACCAGGCATTTCTGCTAGGTGCTTTCTGTTTAAATAGCTAATGTTTTAGAGGAAGAAAATTAATTGTTTTGCCTTTGAAAAGTTTCTTTGCCATGTTTGGCAAAATAATTGTTCGGAATCCATAGTTTACAATATATTCATAAGGATTTCCATCAATTTCAGCACATTTATAATCGCCAATCTCATAATCACGATCAAGGACAAGAACACGAGCCGTTTTAACAGGAAAATCATCAACGACTTTATAGGTTTGCATTTCCATAATAGTCACCTCATTCCCTGACGTTTCTTTAATAGTTCTTCATATATTTTCAAATTTTTTAACGTTTTCTTTGTTTCTTCTACTGGTATTTTATACTTTTTGGCTACTTTCAGCAAGTATTTTTGAGCATCAATTTCCCTTTTCAAAAGAATATCAGCATTCTCACTTAAAGTTCCAAACATATTCGCACGGTCTTGTTTTGCGTGGTACATTTCTTCTAAAACATCGGAAATTGTAGCGTCATCACTGATAAAGGCAATGTTTCCACCAGCCATATAACTCGCATTAGCCCCCACTTTTTCCAGGTGCTTCATGGCTATTTCACCACGAATAATGATTCCTCCACTATTCAAAAATGACTTTGTCAATTTTTGATAAGTTGGCTTATCAATGATTCATGTCCGTCATCTGCTGTTTTTCTGCGAGTCATTTCAGTATTATGCGGAATCTTCTCCCCTTCGTACACCTTCACCGTATCCCCGCCATTTCTTTCTGGTGTGATATCCACCAGGACCGCCTTGCCGGCATGAGGATTCTTCGGGAGCACCTGGCCTTCACTACATACTTATCATCCATTGGCTACTAGGTCATATCCGCCGGCACATAGTAGTTCCGTCCTTTTTCGTTCCTGGCAATCCGCTTGCCTTCCTGTTTGTGCCCGTCTTCCGGACCGTACAGACTACCGGCAATGGTAGACCGGCAGTTCGGGTGCAGAGGCGGCAAATTGTCCCCAGGAGAGGCTTCTTCCACACTTACGATACGTCCATCATGTTCCCGGCAAATCGGCGTTGTACGGTTGTCTAGGGTGGCAATGAAGCGGTAGTAATCCATGCCGGAAGCCCGGATGCTGTCCAGGGCTGCCCGGTTTTCCACATAGTTCAGTTCTGTCCGAACCAGTCGGGTAGCATTACTGGAAGCCACATTCATGCGCTGGGCAATCCGTTTGGAAATAGCCTCTACGGATTCTCCCGGTGCACAGCGGTAACCATCTCATGCTTCAGGGTCTGGCCCAGCAGTTTCTGATTCTTCCCAGATCCGCTCCGAATAGTTCTTTCCGCTCCAACGGTCCCGCAACACATCTTCCAGGCTTTTTCGAGAGACCACCACCCGGGGGGATTTCAGTCCCACCGTCCGGCCAATCTCATAGCAGCTCTGGAAATAGTTGTCCTTGTAGGCGTCAGAAAGGAACTTCTTCATGGAAGCACTGGTTTTCCTGCCCAGCTGTCCAGCTCCATCACCGTATCTGAATACAGCTTGTCCAGCCGGCTGATCCGGCTGCGCATAGCCAGGGTGTTGAGCTCCTTCAGGAGCCCCGTATTCCCGGCATTGATCTGTTTCACATACTCCTGGATGGTGTAACGCCATTCCCGGAATTCCTGCCCCTGGAGAAGCTTTCTGGCTTCCACCTGGCTCAGATGATTGTCAGCAGCGAACCGTCCGTAAAGGGCCTGGATATCTTTCTGGATTTCAGCCAGCGACCTGGCATAGTACCGGGCCAGTTCTTTTTCAATGGTCTCCTGGGACTTCTTATGCAAGGCCCGTTCCCTTGCATCGGCCCGCCTGGCCCAGTACTTTTCGCTGTTCATCCAGAATCACTCCCATCAGCCCAGTTTGTGCTTAATGGCTACCAGGCGCACCTGCTTGTTCATATACCAGGTTCCAGTTGGTCCCGTTGGCCAGTTCTGCCGGGTAGGAGATTCTACCGCGGCACGGGCCTTATTGGTCCAGGCAACGCCCCGGGGATGCATGATGAAGGCGTGGCGGTTGTACAGGATATTGACACCGGCACCCAGGTTGGGTGCCCGGTCTACTTCCGTCTGCACAAAGTCCACAGGGGTCCCTTCCCCGAAAGCGATGGCACCCTGGCCAAAAGATAAAGTGGTGTAGACGCCATCTGCCACAGGGCAGCCATCATCCACAATCACCCGACGGTCCTGGTAGGTATCAAATTCCACAGAGTTGGAATCCCGTTCCGTTACGATCAGGTTCTGCTTCTTCAGGTAGGCTTTGGTAGCGGAATGCATAGCCACAGCCGTCAGCCGGTCCTGGGCGTCTCCCATCAGCTGCAGACCGTCAATAAAGGCGGAAGCAGAAATGTTGGCCGCCTTGCCGGTACCGCTGGACAAATCCAGCACATGACTCTTCATAGAAGCAGAAGCGAACACACCAGCCAGGATAGCCAGCAGTTCCTTCTGATACTGGCGGGCCCAATAATCGGCCACCAGGTTCCCAATGGCTGCCATAGGATCAGATCCAGCCAGGGCGCCGGACAGATTGGTAGCGCTCCATGCGTTCTGCCTCATGATGGTGGTGGATACATCCTTGTTGGACGTAATTTTGTTCTGTTCGATTTTCGTGCCTTCCACGATGTTCTGAGCGTCGCCATTCAGATCTTCGAAGAAAGGCATATTGTGAGTCCGGGCCGCTTCACTGGCCAGGGCATCGAATTCTGCAGTCCGCTGGATGATACCGGACTGGAACAGGGCAGAGCGTTCTGCCGTATGGTTAATGACATAGGGGTTAAATAATTCAGGGACGATAACGTCTTTAAGCGTCGTTCCAGCCATGGATAATTCCTCCTTTAAATCTTGACCCCAGCCGCGGAGGCCATTTCCCGGGCCTTTTCAGGGTTTTCTTTGAGCAGTTGGCCTTGTTTCGTCAGGTTGAAGGTTTCTTTCGCAAACGGATTATCCATCAAGGGCCCGCTCCCACCACGGGGATAATAGCCAGGCATTCCGCCCTCCTGTTTGAACAGGAAAGGTTTCGTTTTACGCAGATCTTCGACCTGTTCTTTAAGTCCGGAGACTTTTCCGTCTTCTCCGAGGACGAGGGCATCACGCTTGATCAGGCTGGAAACAATATCCAGGTCTTGAACAGATTCTCCCAGAGCCAGTTTGATTGCGCTGTCAAGCTGCAGAGTCTTAATTCGCGCATCCGCGGCTTCCCTCTGTTCCTTGTTTGCCTTTTGCAGGTCTTCAATCTGAGCTTTCAAACTTTCATTGTCTCCGGCAGCCTTTTTTCAGGGTAGTCAGCTGCTTTGTCACGGTCTGCAATTTGAGCAACCAGGTCTTTGTTCTTTTCATTGATTTCGTTAAAACGAGCCTTTGGGATATAGGACCCATCCAGAAACGCCTTAATTGCATCCGTGGCCATCGCTTGACCTTCCTGCGCAATGCCAAGATTCTTAATCAACTCTTCAATATTCATGTTTTCTCCTTCCGGTTTTTACCGAGGTTCACCTGCCTCGAATGAGAATGTAACTAGCTTATTTTTCACTAGACCCGCCATAGAGTGTATTGGTTTCCAAACATTCCTGAATCATCCGGCAAATTTCGTATTCATTCCGGTCTTTTACCTTCATGATGGGAAAATCTGCCCCAAAGGCATCAATGTAAGCCAGCAGCAATTTAAGCATTCTCGTCACCTCCTCCATCCTTCAGGTCAGAATAAGGTCCATACGCGCAGCCTGGGCCTGTTCTTCTGCCAAAAGCTCCTTTTCTTCATCGGACACATCTTCAACGAAGGATGGTTCTTGAGCAGCGTTTTGCGGCTCACAATGCCTTCCGACTTGGCGCACATATCCACCAGTTCTGCATCGTTGCGAACTGCCGTGCGGGTCCAGGTCTGATGATTCCAGTTCTAGCCTTTCCAAGCTGTTCCATTCCATGGAATCTTAAAATTGCTCGGATCAGTTCG
>ENA-OQAN01001021-OQAN01001021.1-human-gut-metagenome-genome-assembly--contig:-NODE-1021-length-13096-cov-1.355232_pt1 | contig 13096 bp, 19 predicted proteins | sample MGYA00242735_ERZ504527 | MGnify/ENA primary metagenome ERZ504527 (study PRJEB26092, sample SAMD00036230) | human gut metagenome | host: Homo sapiens | study: EMG produced TPA metagenomics assembly of...
AGCACATAGCCTCCGCCGGCTCCCCGTATGCTTTTAATCAATCCGGCTCTCTTCAGCAAAGCCATCAGCTGCTCCAAATATCGCTCGGATATGTCCTGTCTCGCCGAAATACTGCTGATTGGAACGGGCTCTATCTCACTATATTGAGCAATATCAATCAAAGCACGAAGACCGTAGCGCCCTTTTGTTGATATTTTCAAAACTTCACCTTCTTTTGGTCTATTTAATTCCTAGTGAATTACTTAGGGTTTATTTCTTTTGTAGAATATCACTCTCTTCAAGTTCTGTCAAGGGCATTCTGGAATATGTTATAAAGACAAAAAAATTCAGGAGAAGACATGTCTGAAAAACACACTATTTTGAAAGGTACATTCATTCTCACTGCCACTGGCTTTCTAAGCCGTTTCATTGGCTTTTTTTACCGTATGTTCTTAAGCCATACTTTCGGGGAGGAAAGCGTGGGACTCTACCAACTGATTTTCCCCATCTACGCACTTTGCTTTTCGCTCACCACAGCCGGAATCGAAGTTGCTCTTTCCCGGTGCGTCGCAAGAAAAGTAGCTCTTTCCAGACACAAAGAAGCAAGACAACTTTTGTATGTCGGGCTTTTCCTTTCCATTGCGCTCTCTACGGTCACCGCAGCTATATTACAGACAAATGCCTCTGCTTTTTCCATCTATATCCTTGGCGATATACGCTGTGAACCATTACTCATTGCGATCTCTTATTCGCTTCCTTTCGCATCTGTCCACAGTTGTATCTGCGGATACTATCTCGGGCGAAAGCAGACAAAAATTCCGGCACTCGCACAACTTATCGAACAAATTGCACGAGTCTTCAGTGTATATGTCATATATATGATTGCACTAAAAAAAGAGCAACCAGTCACAATACTGTTTGCGGTAATCGGTCTTGTCATTGGAGAAATCGTTTCTTCACTCTTTTGTATACAATGTTTTACATACGGAAAAGTCTTTGCCCGTATTCACTTTATCTTAAAAAACAATTTTTCTCACTTAAAAGAACTTCTAAAACTTTCCGTGCCTCTCACTGCCAACCGTATTCTTCTGAATATTTTACAGAGCATCGAGGCAATTTCCATTCCCATACGTTTACAACAGTATGGGTACACTTCCTCTGATGCACTCAGTGCCTATGGAGTTCTCACTGGAATGGCTTTGCCGTGTATTCTGTTTCCATCCGCAATTACAAACGCTGTCTCTACGATGCTTCTTCCTACAGTTACAGAGATTCAAACTTCAAACAACTGGAAACAGCTAAAGAAACTCATCCAAAAGGTTATACTTTATTGTTTTTCTTCTTGGTTTTTTTTGCTGTATACTCTTTCTCCTATTCGGGAACTGGATTGGAACCATCTTATTCCACAGTCAGCTTGCCGGAAAATTTTTTACTGACCCTTTCCTGGATTTGTCCATTTCTATATGCAAATTCTACGCTCATCAGTATCAATAAACGGACTTGGAAATACAACAATCTCTTTTCTGATTAAATTACTTTTGGACTCTTCATACGCATTATCGGAGTGATTGTTTTTATCCCACAGATTGGATTGAATGGTTATCTTTGGGGACTCCTTGCAAGTCAACTTTCTGTCAGTATTCTAAGCATCCTGTATTTAAGCTGTCATTTAAAAAAACGAGAGTTTGCAACCTAAGGCAAACTCTCGTTTCACAATAATCCAATAACTAATTTCATTAATATGGGATTCGTATACACTTCTAAAATCATCCCAACAGCCATAGAAATTCCTGCTGCTGCCGTCTTTTTTATATTCCATCTCCCGTTCGGATATGTGTACAGATACCATAGCAGAATCACGTATGCGAACCCATAAAAAAGAATCTGCGGCAACATTCCCACAATACACAATAGAATTCCTTTCATTCCAAGAGAAATTACAGAAGAAACTGCTACAACGCCACCTGAAAAGCCTGTCCAGCCAATGCACAGTCCAACAACTGTTTTCTTCCATTTCATACATCCTAAAATACATATCACACAAAAAGGGACAAGTCTTGCTCGCAGGATATACCACAAATATTCTTCTGCCACAATATCGGTTTTAGCATATTGCTTCAAGAAACCGTCATCGAAATTCCGCCCGAACATAATATACCTGTCAGAAATCAAATTCGCATACAAAATACCAATTAAAAAACCACCCAGCAGAAACATTGCAAAAAATTGATTTTTACTTCTGTATGACCTCACATATCTACCTCCCGTCTTTCACACTTCAACTTAGGATATTTCATTATATGCAAGGTCCCATCCGTTTATGCTTTTATTTTTACTGCATATGACATCAGCGAAGCAATCGTCTTAGAATCTTCAATCTCTCCGGAAAAAATTTTCTCTTTAACTCCTCCATTGTGTAAGCCTCTACGTCAATCGACTCATCTTCATCTAAATTCTGCTTGGATGGTATCAAATTTTTTGCGACGTATACTTCCACTCTCTCATTACAAAACGCCACCGCTGTTCTCAATGTAATCAGCCATTCCAAATCTTCTGAGCGAAATCCCGTCTCCTCCTCCAATTCCCTTGCCGCACACTCTTTGCCGGGTTCCCCCTGTGTATCCAAAGCTCGGCCGGAATCTCCAATGTATACCTGTCCAACGCATTTCGATACTGTCTTACCATCAAAATCTTTCCTTCTTTTGTAACAGGAATCACCGCAGCTGCACCTTTATGCTGCAGATAGTCCCATTTTGCAATATGTCCGTTCACCTCAACATGATCACAATACATATCCAATATCGTTCCTCTGTATTTCAGTTCTCGTTTAATCCTTTTTACTTTTTCACCCATCTCATATCCCTCCAATATATAGAAATTCCCATATATCAACTTGATATATGGGAATCGTTTTCATTTATTGTGACTATTTTGCATAGTCTGTAACACGTGATTCACGAATCACATTCACTTTAACCTGTCCAGGATATTCCAATTCAAACTCAATTTGTTTTGAAATATTTCTAGCCATCAGTACCATGTCTGCATCAGACACTTGTTCTGGAACTACCATGACACGAATCTCTCTACCTGCCTGAATAGCAAAAGATTTATCGACACCTTTAAATTGGTTGGCGATATCTTCTAATTGTTTTAATCTGTTTGTATATGTTTCCAATGTCTCTCTTCTTGCGCCAGGTCTTGCTGCAGAAATTGTATCTGCCGCCTGAACGATACATGCAATTAACGATTCCGGCTCTACATCACCATGATGCGCTTCTACCGCGTTAATCACAACCGGCGACTCTTTGTATTTTCTACAAAGATCCACACCAATCTGAATATGGGAGCCTTCCACATCGTGATCGATTGATTTTCCGATATCATGTAAAAGACCAGCTCTCTTCGCAACCCTGACATCCAAACCAATCTCACTTGCGAGAAGTCCGGATACTGCGCTACTTCCATGGAATGCTTCAATGCATTCTGCCCATAGCTGGTTCTAAATTTCATTCTTCCTAACAGACGAATCAGTCTGGATGAATACCATGTACTCCAACTTCTAAAGCTGCTGCCTCTCCCTCTTCACGAATCATCAATTCCACATCTTTTTGTGCTTTCTCTACCATTCTTCAATTCTTGCGGGATGAATTCTTCCATCTACAATCAATCTCTCGAGAGCAATTCTTCGCAACTTCTCTTCTGATCGGATCAAATCCTGATAAAACGACAGCTTCCGGAGTATCATCTATAATCAATTCTACTCCTGTCATTGTCTCGAGTGTACGAATGTTTCGTCCCTCTCTACCAATAATTCTTCCCTTCATCTCATCACTTGGAAGTTGTACAACCGAAATTGTAGTCTCCGCAACATGATCTGCCGCACACTTCTGAATCGCTGTTACGACATACTCTCTTGCCTTTTTGGCAGCTTCCTCTTTTGCCTGCGTTTCCAATTCTTTGATCATCCTCGCAGTGTCATGTTTGACATCATCTTCAACAGTTTTTAACAAATAATCCTTTGCTTGTTCGGAGGTTAATCCTGAGATTCTTTCTAGTTCCTGTACTCTTTGCTGATTAAGCTCTTCTACTTTTGCTTCACGCTGCTTAATTTGCTCTTCTCTCGCCGTAAAGTTTGCTTCACGCTGCTCAATTGCTTCTGATCTTTTGTCTAAAGCTTCTTCCTTGGATAACACTCTTTTCTCATAGCGTTGTAATTCAGATCGTCTTTCCTTTTGTCTCTTTTTCGATTCATTCTTTTGTCTTGATAGACTCTTCTTTTTACTTCCAAGAGCGCTTCTTTTTTCGTTGTCTCAGCAGTTTTCAATGCATCATCAATAATTTCTCTCGCCCGAGTCTCCGCACTTCCGATCTTCGAATCTGCGTCTTTTGTCAGGCTTGAAATCGTCAGGAAACGAGTGATGACCGCTGCAACAATGAATGCAACTACAGCAATAATTATAGTAATTATTGTTGGCACAGGAGCACCTCCTTATTTAATTTTCATTGTACAAATACAACACTTAAATTTTATACTCTTTTCACAATTATGTCAAGTATTCCATTCAGAAACTTGTATTACTTGACGGATGTCCTCGTAACGGAAACCTTTTCTTAGCAGATACCCGCAAATCTTCGCTTTTTCTGCTTCTGTCGCCTTCTCTGCACAAAATCTCTTTTTTTCAAGAATTTTTTGAATTGCTCCCCGTTCCTCTTCCATCTCATAACACTCTTCCATGACTTTGTCAATCGTCTCTTTTGCGACACCTTTCTGACAGAGTGATGCATAAATTTCTTTTTTGCTCTTGCTGTTCTGTCTGCTGAGCACAAATCGCCTTGCATAATTTTCGTCTTCCACATATCCAAAGGATTTTACATAAGCCATCGCCTGTTCAATAATATCATCCGGATATAATCCCTGCTTTAATTTCGTGCGAAGTTGCGATTCTGTGCGATCCATGTCTGTCAACAGATGCATTGCCCGCAGCTTGGCACGTTTTAACACAATCTCACTGAGAATCTGACTGACCAGCCTCTCGTCCACCTCTGTGTCCTGCGCGATATGATATCGGGACAGCTCTCCTTTGTATAATACAAAGGCAAACTGTCCGTCTATGAATACCTTATACTTTGTCTTTGTCACTGGCTCAATCTTCGTGACATACATTCTATTCTTCCTCTTCCTTCTCTACGGAACCGTCCAAATGATAATGCGCTCTGATCTTCTCTTCCAACTCTTCCATAATTTCCGGATGCTGTCCAAGATATATCTTCGCATTCTCTCTTCCCTGTCCAATCTTATCTCCATTATAGCATACCATGCCCCACTCTTATTCACAAGATCAAGTTTTGTTGCAAGATCCAGAATATCTCCTTCTTTGGAAATTCCCTTTCCAAACATGATATCAAATTCTGCTTCCTTGAACGGAGGTGCAATCTTATTCTTCACAATCTTGATACGTGTACGATTTCCCACCATCTCACCATTCTGTTTTAAAGTTTCAATCCTTCTGACATCCATACGCACGGAAGCATAGAATTTTAAAGCTCGTCCACCGGTTGTCGTCTCCGGATTTCCAAACATCACACCAACTTTCTCTCGAAGCTGGTTGATAAAAATCACAACACAGTTTGATCTGCTAATAACAGGAGTCAGCTTTCTGAGTGCCTGCGACATCAAACGCGCTTGCAGACCGACATGACTGTCTCCCATGTCTCCTTCTATCTCCTGTTTCGGAACAAGTGCTGCGACCGAGTCAATTACAATAATATCCATCGCGCCGGAGCGAACCATCGTCTCGGCAATCTCAAGTGCCTGATCTCCACTATCCGGCTGTGAAATGTATAATTCATCAATATTTACACCAATATTTTTTGCATAGACAGGATCAAGCGCATGCTCTGCATCAATAAATCCCGCAATTCCGCCTCTTTTTTGTACCTCTGCAATCATATGTAACGTAACCGTCGTCTTACCACTTGACTCAGGACCATATACCTCAATTACTCTTCCCTTCGGTACACCCCCAAGACCAAGTGCAATATCAAGACTTAAAGAACCTGTCGGCACCGTCTCCACAGGACACATTCGCCCCTGCATCACCAAGCTTCATCACCGTACCTTTTCCAAAATCCTTCTCCAACTTTAAAATCGCTGCATCCAGCGCTTTTTGTTTATCTTCATTTGCCATATTACGTATCTCCTTCTTCACACCGCGAACTTATGTTCGTTTTTCTAATTAATATACTATTATACTTGTCTCAAAATGTCAATACTTTTATTCTCACCTCCTGCTTACAAATTTCCATGTGGGTAATTTCAGCGAATCTGCCAATGAATGTATATAATGAGCGAACGCTCTATTGAATGAACACTTTTAGAATATCATAATTCTCATCTTTGCACAAGAAAAGAATCCATTTTCAGGATTCTTTTCTTTCTCTATTTCCGGCTTCTAACGAATGTTTTTTGCTGATAACTACTTTTTCATCATAGCATGCAAATAAATGCTTTAACGTATCCTTTCTCCATTTTGGGAGTCAGGACACTGACAATCGGGACGATGACAAGACCTGCTGCCATAGCAATTGCTCCCGCATTGATTGGTGATGAGATATATTGAAAGAACATATTAGATACTGTAATTCCAATTCCAGAAAAAAGCTTGTCCACACCGCAGCCTTTGTGACTCCTTTCCAATACAACCCATATAAAAACGGAGCTAGAAATGCTCCAGCGAGCGCTCCCCAGGAGATGCCCATCAACTGCGCAATAAAGTCGGTGGATCAAGTGCAAGCAGCACTGAAACGACAATAAAAAACACAATCAGAATCTGCATGGTAATAACTTGCTTTTTCTCACTCATATTTTTTATGATATTATCTTTCAGAAGTCCAAAGTCAATGTTGAACTGGATGTTAGTACGAGTGAGGACAGTGTAGACATCGATGCCGACAGGACAAGCACGACGACAATTCCTATCAGAATATCAGGTAAAGAAGATAACATATGTGGAATAATGCTGTCAAACACAATCATTCCGGATTCATCGTATAATTCTTTTCCATCAAACAAACGTCCAAAACCTCCAAGAAAATAGCATCCTCCCGATACCACAATGGCGAAGATTGTCGAAATTACCGTTCCTGTATTAATCGAATTTTTCATCTTTAATAGCATAAAATTTATGTATCATCTGGGGCAATCCCCAGGTTCCAAGAGAGGTCAGTACCACAACTCCCAAAAGGTTCATTGGATCTGGTCCGAAGAAGGATGTAAATGCACCAGGTTGTCCGGCTGTCAATGCCACATCACTTTCAATCTGTGCAAGCTTTCTAATCGCCTCTACAAATCCTCCCTGATTGTTTAACACTGCCACAATAACTGCTACAATCCCTATCAACATAATGATTCCCTGGATAAAGTCATTGATCGCAGTTGCCATATACCCTCCAAGAATTACATATATAGCGGTAAATGCTGCCATAGTCACTACACACCATGTATACGGGACATGAAATGCCATCTCAAACAAACGGGACAGACCGTTGTAAATGGATGCGGTATATGGAACCAAAAATACAAACACAATGACCGATGCCACAATCTTCAGACTCTTGCTCTGATATCTCTCACCAAAAAATCCGGCATCGTCTTTGACCGTAAATGTTGACTCATAACCCTTGTCCTTCTCCCTAGCACAACCCAGGCCAAAAGACTTCCAAGAACTGCATTCCCAATTCCAATCCATGTGGATGCAATTCCGTATTTCCATCCAAACTGACCCGCATATCCGACAAATACAACCGCCGAAAAATAAGAAGTCCCATACGCAAATGAGTGAGCCAGGGTCCAACGGAACGTCCACCCAGCACAAACGCGTCTACACTTTTTGTATGTCTCCGAGAATAAATCCCAACCACTGCCATCACTGCAAAAAAATCACCAGCAGAATTACTTTTACACCCATCTTCTTCCCCCTTCTTTTAAATTAGCAGTTTAAAGTGTTACGCTTTAAACTGCTAAAGTTTCTTAATAATTAAAGAATAGCACACGCGAATATGGATGTCAACAAATAGTTTATTCTTTCATCTTTTCTACACGTTCCTGAATTGTTTTATTAAAATTTTCTACTTTTCTGCAGTATGGCTCACTCATATATTTAGAATGCAGCATAAAATCTGCCGTTGCCAGATTGTTTGCAATCGGAATATCATACACGACTGCAATTCGAAGCAAGGCTTTCACATCCGGATCATGTGGCTGTGCTTCTAATGGATCCCATAAAAAGATCATAAAATCAATCTGTCCTTCCACAATCTTTGCTCCGATCTGCTGATCTCCTCCAAGCGGTCCGCTGTTATAACCTTTTACAGGTAACCCTGTTTTTTCCGCAATCAGTCGGGATGTCGTTCCTGTTCCACATAAAAAGTGACTTTTTAAAATCTCCTTGTTCTGATCACACCACTCTACCAGCTCTTTCTTCTTTCCGTCATGAGCAACCAGTGCAATATGCTTTGCTTTTCCAATTTCAAATGTAACATAATTATCTTGTAACACAATGATCCCTTCTTTCTTTTAATCATATTGTTCCATGATGGCGAACCTTGACACTGTCAACAGTCCAATCACCACTGCCATTATCATACCATAAATTAAAATTACGAAAAAGGCAAAATTGAAATTCTGTAAGACAACTGCAACCACAGCAAGGAGCACTCCGATCCCTATAATTCCCCCTTGGACTCCCAATCGAACTAGCTGCTTTACTGTTTCTCCCAAAGAGTTTCTCAAAAACGAATCGATCAGTACCTTTGTATATAACTTAATTGCCTGAAGGAACACATAGATCAGCCAGCAGCTGACTATGTGAAACGGATGAACTTTCCATGCAATCCCAAGCGGAAGCACCAAATCGCTCCATCAATCGCCGCTTTCACATGTTCCATCACAGTCGCGTACCACATTTTTCTTTGCCGGAGAATCTGGGAGTAGAAACAGATACGGATTTTTCAATTCTTTATCCCATTTCCCAAGATATCCTCCTGTCAAAATGGCAAGATAGGCCACAATTCCCAAAAGAACTGCACTTTTTGATCCAAATTCCGAAACATCAATCACCTTTAAAAACAAAATATCCGCACCAATGCAAAACAATGTCATATATGAAAAGATAAACCATTTTCTTTTTTATACTCCAATAACTGTCTGTAAAAAATAGCCTTTGCTCCGGACGCTTATATTCGACTGAGGCTCTTTTGAATTTCTTCTTTTTGCCGATGGACATAACCATCTCACCATTATTTTTTCGCGCTTTCATCTCTGCATAATCATCCGCAAATTTTGCCGCATCTTCATAATATCCACCATTGCATTTCATTTTGACTGCCACTACAGCCATAACAATTACAGTCAAAAGATACAAACCACTGCATACAAGATTAAGAGTTGTAGGTCCAAGCAAAATCAGTCGAAAAACTGCAATATTCCATCCAATGATCGGCAGCATCTGCAATCCCGGAAAATCAATCAGATTGATAATACTTTCCAGCGAAAATCCTTTTGTTCGAAAATACCAAATTCCAAACAGCGTAATACCTGCAAGTAAAACATAGATCATGCGCGTAAGCATAACAGTCGTCTTTTGCGAAAATCGTTCATTGGCATATAAACCAATAATAATACTGCCTTCCAGTACCGACTCAACCCCTGCAAGAACTATAAACAGTGATACGATTTTCCAAAGCGGAAGATGAAATCCAAGAATTGCAGCAAGTACAAATGCCATACTCACAATCAAAGTCATCAAAAAATTATATCCTGCGCCATAGAGCAAGATTATTTTGGGGCGAATCGGCGCCGTAAAAATAAAATGTGCATGGCTTGGATAGAAAATGACACCTTTTCGTTTTGCATAAGTCGCAAAGTTAATAAAAAAATTGTAAAGTCCCCATACCGTCAATGCCGCCAGCAGCCAATATGGTGTTTGAAAATCTGCTTTTACTAAAGCCGTAACTGAAACTGTGATCAAAAAAATAAAATAGGCTACCAAAACAATGCTAAGTATCAGGTTCACCGGCTTTTTCTTTAGCTGCTTTAATTTGTTGATCCATTTTCTTTTTGACATATACAATAATGCTTTCATTATTTTTCACCACCCGTCAATTCAAAGAACAGAGCATCGAGTTCTTTATCTCCAACTTCTTCTTTGCTGTAAGAACCAATAATATGGCCTTTTTCCATCACAAACATCACATCCCAAATATTCTCTACCATCTCCAGCATATGAGTACTGATCAATATCGTAACTCCGTTTTCTTTCAATTCTAAAATCACTTCTTTTAATTCTTTGATCGCTTTTGGATCGAGTCCAACCATCGGCTCATCTAAAAGAATCACCTGTGGCTTGATACACAGCGCACAGCAAATACTAACTTCTGCATCATTCCTTTTGAAAGCTCATTCCCTAATTTGTCCTGTTTATCCTCCAACTCAAATCGTGTCAGAATTGCTTCCACCTCTTGGTCTGTTATGTTGCTGTCATATGCTTTTCTTACATACTCAATATGCTCTCTTACAGTCAATGCATCGAACATTGCCGGCAATTCCGGAACATAGGCGAAAATCTTTTTCGCCTCCATGCTATGTGCTTCCATCTTCTGAATTCCGATTCCACCTTCATACCTGAGCAAACCTGCAATACTTTTGATAATCGTAGATTTTCCTGCTCCGTTTGGTCCCAGCAAAATTCCTATCTTTCCCGTCGGCACCGTGAAACTGACATGATCCACCGCCAGATAATCACCATATTTTTTACTCAGTCCTTGTATCTCAAGCATCTTCATTCCTCCTCATCAAAATAGTCTTGTATATCTGTACTATAGATTTAATACAATGATACACAAGACTATTCCGACTGTCAATATTTATTTTTCGTATTTCTCGATTACTTCTCCACGTTTTTTATAAATGCTGCCTGCAGGTACAAATTCTCTGACCATAGACAACGGATAAATATTTGTATGACTTCCCACAACTGTTCCCGGATTCAATACACTTCCACATCCCACTTCGACTTCATCGCCAAGCATGGCACCAAATTTCTTAAGTCCGGTCTCAATCGCTCCTTTTGGTGTCTTTACCGTCACCAATGTCTTATCCGATTTCACATTAGAAGTAATCGAGCCAGCCCCCATATGAGACTTATATCCAAGCACAGAGTCCCCTACATAATTATAATGTGGAACCTGAACTTTATTAAACAGAATTACATTCTTAAGCTCTGTAGAATTTCCTACCACAGCTCCTTCCCCAACAATTGCATTACCGCGGATAAACGCACAATGTCTCACTTCTGCGTCTTTCCCAATAATTGCCGGTCCATTGATGTAAGCTGTCGGCGCTACTGTCGCCGATTTTGCAATCCATACATTCTCACCGACTTTTTCATACTCCTCTTCCGATAACGTCTCTCCTAGTTCTAAAATAAAAGAACTGATTTTCGGAAGAACCTCCCATGGATAAGTCACTCCTTCAAAAATATCTCTCGCAATTGTCTCCTTCAAATTATAAAGTGATTTTACTGTTAATTGTTCCATTTCAATTTACCCCTTCTTTGTCTTGTTTTTCTTTTTTATAAATATTGCCGCCTTATCGTAACAGCCTCTCAGCTGATACTGATTACTCAACCGCAAAACACCTTGCGTACGACTGTTAATAAAATGTTCCAGCTTCATCATATACTCATCCGATGTAATCTCGCCGTCTGCCACATAGGTGAGTCCTTTTTCCCAACTTGCAGTAAGTTCCGGTTCAAAAGTGAGCGGATTGAATGTTCCACTACATCAAAAACCATTTCTCCAAGCAGCGTCGGTGTAATGATCTGTGTTTTTTTATTTAACATCAAATATTTAATATGAATCAGCTTTTTCAGAATCTCTGCCCTGGTTGCACTCGTTCCGATACCACTTCCTTTAATCTGGGCGCGCAAATCCTCATTCTTCAATGAGCTGCCCCGCATTCTCCATCGCAAGAATAATCGACCCCGAATTGTATCTCTTCGGTGGCGAAGTCTCTCCTTCTTTGATTGTCAATTCCTTTACCGGTAACACCGTTCCTTTTTTCAACTGTCTGAAGCAGTTCAAAAAAGTTCATGTCCATGTCACTTTCCGAATCCTGTTTACCCGCATTTCCGGTCCCGACCACTTTCAGATATCCTTCCTCTGCCAAAACCTTGAAATTGGAGAAAAAGCTTTCCTCTTTGATCTTGGTTGTAATACTGACTTTCTGATAAACAGCCGGAGGATAGAAAATACTCAAAAACCTTCTGACAATCGTGTCGTATACCTGCCTTGCAGTATGTGATACACTATTCAATGCCTGCAGCCCCTGACCGGTCGGTATGATTGCATAGTGATCTGTGATCTGCTTGTCATTGACATACCTTGTTTTTTCTAAGCCTTTATGACTTCCAAACGCAACAATATCTTTCAGATAAGGAGATGCCATATCATATTTGGACAGACCGTTCAGATTTTTGTGAATCTCTTTTGCCACTGCTGTCGAAAGCACTCTGGCATCCGTTCTCGGATACGTCACCAGTTTCTTTTCATACAGTTCCTGGACGATCCGAAGTGTCTCATCCGGACTGATCTTAAATCGTTTGGAACATTCATTCTGAAGCTCTGCCAGATTATAAAGGAGTGGCGGATTCTTTTTTTCTTTCTTTTTTTCAATTGCAGTGACTGTGCAAGTAAGCGGTTCTCCATCGCTTAAATAGGCAATCAGTTCTTCTGCCTTCACCTTCTCTTTAAAGCCATTTTCCTTATAAAGATCCAATGACTCAAAATATTTAGAACCCTTCACTGCCTTCCATTCACCATCAAAATTCTTTTCTTCCAGTGAAATGCTGCTGAGCACTCTGTAAAACGGCGTCTTTACAAATTCCCGAATTTCCCGCTCTCTTCTCACTACCATACCGAGTACGCATGTCATAACACGCCCGACAGAAAGGACTGTGTATTTGTGACCAAGATAATTTGAGATACTATTGCCGTATTTCAGCGTCAGAAGTCTAGAGAAATTAATTCCCATCAGGTAATCTTCTTTTGCCCGCAG
>ENA-OQAN01001022-OQAN01001022.1-human-gut-metagenome-genome-assembly--contig:-NODE-1022-length-13090-cov-6.844326_pt1 | contig 13090 bp, 13 predicted proteins | sample MGYA00242735_ERZ504527 | MGnify/ENA primary metagenome ERZ504527 (study PRJEB26092, sample SAMD00036230) | human gut metagenome | host: Homo sapiens | study: EMG produced TPA metagenomics assembly of...
TAGTTATCGGGCTTCAACATGGCTTGCTGCCTTACCCACATGCATGACCTCATATGAGATTTCTGTTCGTCAGACCAGAGATTTGCCCGTGAGTTAGTATATTCCTCACATCCAGCTTCCTTCAGATTCCATCTCACGATGGACACCCTTGCTTTCGGCTATATCCTTCCCACTACCGGGCGGATTCGGGACTTTAACCCGTTAGAAACGTGCGCCGCTAGGCGCACAAGCAAAACCCCCAAGGATCATATCCTCGGGGGTTTTTGTTGATGTATATATGCTAAGGGGATTAGATAATAATTTGCATTACTCTACATCCTGTAATGCCTCAATTCCTTCCTCGCCTGTACGAACCTTGACAACCTGTGCCACGTCGTAAACGAAGATCTTACCATCTCCGATATGTCCGGTGTAGAGAGTCTTCTTAGCAGTCTCAATAACCTTTTCTACCGGAATCTTGCCAACGATTACCTCAACCTTAACCTTTGGAAGTAATGTCGCATCAAGCTCAGCTCCACGGTATTTCTCGCCGGCACCCTTCTGGATACCACAGCCCATAACCTGTGTCACTGTCATTCCTGTTACACCTAAGTCATTCATAGCCTTACGAAGCTTGTCGTACTTTGTAAGCTTTGAAATAATAACAACCTTGTGGATACCGCTTGCTGAAGCCGGTGTTGTTGCATTTACAACAGGCACTGCTGCATCCTTCTTTGCCTGAGAAGCTGTTGCATACTCAGAAGAACCAAGGTCTGTATTTTCATTGACATCCATAACATCACCTGATACATCCATGATAGCAAATCCTGCGTATGCTGATGGAAGACCATGCTCTGTTGGGTCAAGTCCGATGATTTCCTCTTCCTCTGAAACTCTAAGTCCCAGTGTAGCCTTGATAACAAGGAATACGATTGTAATAGTAACTACTGTCCATGCTGCAACAGAAACAAATCCTGTGAGCTGGAGTCCTAAAAGCTTAAATCCACCGCCGTAGAAAAGTCCTACGAGCTCGTTACCCTTTGAATCAGCAATTGAATATCCCGGAGCACTGTTTGTGGCAAAAAGACCAACAGCGATTGTTCCCCAGATACCATTCATCATATGTACTGCGACAGCACCTACAGGGTCATCAACACGAAGTACATTGTCAAGGAACCATACACCGAAGCAGACGAGAAGTCCTGCTACGGAACCGATAATGATAGCACCAAGTGCATCTGTTACATCACAGCCTGCTGTGATAGCTACAAGTCCTGCAAGTGAAGCATTCAGACACATTGACACATCAGGCTTGCCATATTTGAGCCATGTGAAAATCATACAAACTACTGTTGCAAGTGCAGGTGCGATTGTTGTTGTTACAAAGATAGAACCAAGCTGCTCTACTGATTTTGCTGCTGCACCGTTGAATCCATACCAGCCAAGCCAGAGAATGAATACACCGAGTGCACCGATTGTGATGTTATGTCCCGGAATAGCGTTTACCTTTGTAATCTTTCCGTTTTTATCCTTTGTAAACTTTCCGATACGAGGTCCAAGAATTGTAGCTCCTACAAGAGCACTGATACCACCAACCATGTGGATGGCACATGAACCTGCGAAATCATGGAAGCCAATCTGTGAAAGCCAGCCACCGCCCCAGATCCAGTGAGCCTCGATTGGGTAAATAAGTGCTGAAATAACTCCTGAATAAACACAGTAGGAAATAAATTTTGTTCTCTCAGCCATAGCTCCTGATACGATAGTTGCCGTTGTCGCACAGAAAACCAGGTTGAATACAAAGTTTGACCAGTCAAAATCTTTGTAAGATGTAAAGATGTCAAATCCCGGTTTACCGATGAAACCAAGAACATCTTCACCTAATAAAAGTGAAAAACCAATCAGTATGAATACAACTGTACCAATACAAAAATCCATGAGGTTTTTCATAAGGATGTTACCGGTATTCTTTGCTCTGGTAAAACCTGCTTCCACCATAGCAAAACCTGCCTGCATCCAGAAAACCAATGCTGCTCCAATAAGGAACCAGACTCCGAAAATTACTCCACTAATCTCTTCTGTCATAGTAATGTCCTCTCTTTCATTTTTTCATTTTATTGAAAGTAAAATTTATAAAAAAACAGAGACACTTCACCAATTTCCACAGCTTCGTGGTTCAGCAAAATGTCTCCATTTTATTATTATGTTAAATTAAATCATATATACCGCTCTAAACAGCTTCCCGTAAGCTTTGGTCCTGAAACTACAAGGATTAAACCTCGAAAATTAAATCGCCGTATGATGGCATTGGCCACATCTCTTTGTCGACAATCATCTCAAGCTCATCAACCGGAGTACGAAGAGCATCCATAGCAGTCTTTACAACATCTCTGTAGTAAACAGCCTGCTCTCTGCCCTCTTCCATAGCACCGGCCTTTGCTGTCTCATCCTTAAGCTTTGCAAGTGCAACCTGTGCATCTGAGAGAAGAGCTGAGCTCTCTGTAAGAAGCTCTGACTGAACAGATACATCTGCATCAGCAACTGCACTCTTAACTGAGTTAACTGACTGTGCAAGTGATGTAATATACTTGATAACTGCAGGAATAATCTGCTTTCCGGCAATATCAATCATAGCCTTTGCTTCTATATTAATAGTCTTTGCATATGTCTCATACTCGATCTCGGCACGGCTCTCAAGCTCTGTCTTTGTAAATACACCGAACTTCTCGAATGCTGCAACTGACTCAGGAGCAACGTATGCAGGAATTGCATCTACCATAGACTTGATGTTTGGAAGTCCACGTCTCTCTGCCTCAGCTACCCACTCATCTGAGTATCCGTTTCCGTTGAATACGATTCTCTGGTGCTCTACTGCGTAATCCTTGATGAGATCATGTACAGCGAGGTCAAAGTTGTCTGCCTTCTCAAGTATATCACAAGCGTCTGAGAATGCCTCAGCAACGATTGTGTTGAGCACGATGTTGGCCTGTGCAACAGAATCCTGTGAACCAACCATACGGAACTCGAACTTGTTTCCTGTGAATGCGAATGGTGATGTACGGTTACGGTCTGTAGCATCCTTCATGAAATCAGGAATTGTCTTAACACCTGTCTCAAGCTTCTCACCCTTTAAGCTGTGTGTAGCTGTACCTGTTGCGATAAGCTGGTTCAATACGTCTCCGAGCTGGTCTCCAAGATAAATAGAAAGGATTGCAGGTGGTGCCTCGTTAGCTCCAAGTCTGTGATCGTTTCCTACATCTGCTGCTGCCGCACGAAGAAGTGCTGCATGCTCGTCGATTGCCTTTAACATACATGTGAGTACAAGTAAGAACTGTACATTGTCATGTGGTGTCTTGCCAGGCTCAAGCATGTTGATACCATCATCTGTTGTGATTGACCAGTTGTCATGCTTTCCTGAACCGTTAACTCCTGCGAATGGCTTCTCATGAAGTAAGCACTGGAGTCCGTGACGGCCTGCCACCTTCTTAAGTGTCTCCATGATAAGCTGGTTGTGGTCAACAGCTACGTTGCACTCAGCATAGATAGGTGCAAGCTCGTGCTGTGCAGGTGCTACCTCGTTGTGCTGTGTCTTAGCTGAAACACCAAGCTTCCAGAGCTCCTTGTTTACATCTCTCATGTAAGCTGCGATTCTCTCACGGATAGCTCCGAAATAATGATCATCCATCTCCTGTCCCTTTGGAGGCATAGCTCCGAAAAGTGTACGTCCTGTGAAGATGAGATCCTTTCTCTGTAAATACTTCTCACGGTCTACGATGAAGTACTCCTGCTCAGGTCCGACTGAAGGAGTAACCTTCTTTGATGTTGTATTTCCGAATAATCTAAGAAGTCTCAGTGCCTGATCATTAATTGCTTCCATTGATCTAAGAAGAGGTGTCTTCTGATCAAGAGCCTCGCCTGTGTATGAACAGAAGGCTGTTGGAATGCAAAGTGTTGCGCCTGCTGCATCCTGTCTTACAAATGCAGGTGATGTACAATCCCAGGCTGTATATCCTCTTGCCTCAAATGTAGCACGAAGACCACCTGATGGGAAAGATGAAGCATCCGGCTCACCCTTTATTAACTCTTTTCCTGAAAAGCTCATAAGTACTTTTCCGTTTGGCATTGGAGAAGTGATAAATGAATCATGCTTCTCAGCAGTAACGCCTGTAAGTGGCTGGAACCAATGTGTATAGTGTGTTGCACCCTTCTCAATGGCCCATTCCTTCATCTCGTGTGCGATAACATCAGCAGTCTCGAGATCAAGCTCCTTTCCTTCGTCCATAACCTCATGGAGCTTCTTGTAAACCTTCTTTGGAAGACGCTCCTGCATAACTGCATCGTTAAATACGTTCTCTCCAAAGATGTCTGCTACGTTGAAATATTCCTGTTCGCTCATATCTTACATCCTTTCTGTTCATCAATCCCCTTGAGTGAATTGTTATTTTCAAATAATGTTTAAACAGCTGCACAACATATAAACTCGAATATTCTTGTTTTATGCCGGACTTCTTAGTTTATTAAAAAAGAGGGCACTCCATCTATGGTGGAACGCCTCGTTCATTTCGCTTAACATTATTTCTGAAATTAAGATACTCCTTTGAGTATCAAAAATCAAGCGTTTATGTTAAAAAAAGTTAAGTTTTATAAAATTTTACTACAAGATATAAATATTTTGTAAAGTAGTATGTGCAAAAATACTAAATTGCAATAATATTATTCAGCCTTTCCAACTGATCCGAAAAGCTCCATCTTCTCCTTAACTGTTGCCTTGATTGCCTCAGCACCTGGAGCAAGAAGCTTACGAGGGTCAAATCCCTTGCCCTCAAGATCTTTTCCGGCCTCGATGTATTTACGTGTTGCATCTGCGAATGAAAGCTGGCACTCTGTGTTAACGTTGATCTTAGATACTCCAAGGTCGATTGCTTTCTTAATCATGTCAGCCGGGATTCCTGTACCACCGTGAAGTACTAATGGCATAACACCAGTCTTCTGCTGGATAGCGTCAAGAGTCTCAAAGCTGAGTCCCTGCCAGTTTGCAGGATATTTTCCGTGGATGTTTCCGATTCCTGCTGCAAGCATATCTACACCAAGATCAGCAACTCTCTTGCACTCGTCAGGATCAGCGCACTCGCCCATTCCAACAACTCCGTCTTCCTCGCCACCGATTGAACCAACTTCAGCCTCGATAGACATGCCCATTGCATGAGCAACTGCTACTAACTCTTTTGTCTTTGCAACGTTCTCATCGATTGGATAATGAGATCCGTCGAACATGATTGATGTGAAGCCGGCCTTGATGCACTTGTAGCATCCTTCGTATGTGCCGTGATCAAGGTGAAGTGCTACAGGTACTGTGATACCGAGCTCGTCATGCATAGCCTTAACCATTGCTGCTACTGTACCGAAGCCTGTCATGTACTTTCCGGCACCCTCAGATACACCAAGGATTACAGGGCTCTTAAGCTCCTCTGCTGTTAAAAGTACTGATTTTGTCCACTCAAGGTTGTTGATGTTGAACTGACCTACTGCGTAATGTCCTTCTTTTGCTTTCTTAAGCATTTCTGTTGCAGATACTAACATATTTTTTCCTCCTGTTAATTAAAAGCTAATGTTATTATATTACATAACCTTATAAAAATAAAGTTAAATTTTTAACACAATCAGACAAAAAATTGTGTACTATTACTATTTTATGTCCGATTTTGTATTTATCAGCACATAATGGTAATCTGTTTGTTCAGATTAGTGATGGTCAGATCCGTGTGGCTGCCGCCAAACTCTCCGTCGAGTGTCCACGGTACCTCCTCCTCACTCTCCACATGCAGCTCTCTGGTCTTGAAGGAGTAGATGAGCTCATTGTCATTTTCACGGTTTGCCAGTCCCGCAAGTATCTTGTTGAGCTCGATTGGGTTTTTTGGATTCTTGATGAGTGTCACCTCAAAAAGGCCGTCATCAAGCAGTACGTCAGGACCTGATATGCCCTTGAAGCCTCCTACCGAAAGGGAGTTGGTCACCATTCCATATATAAACTCATCCTCTATTATCTCACCGTCATGGCTCACCTTCATCCTGTACGAGGTGATATCCATCAGGTGCTTTGCACCCTCTAAAATATATGCGGCATGTCCCAGTATATTTTTCATCTGCTGCGAGGTCTGGTAGGATACCTCTGTAAAAAGGCCAAAGGCTGCGACATATATGAAGGTATCTCCGTTGAAGCCTCCCACATCACACGGGAATGGAGTACCATTTACGGCAACTCTTGCGGCCTCCTCCATATTTTTTGGTATGCCGAGAGAGTTTGCAAAGTCATTGGTGCTGCCCGCAGGATGTATCCTATCGGTACATTTACCTCGCTTTGCTCCATGCCGGTCACTACCTCGTCGAGTGTGCCGTCTCCGCCGCTGCACACTACAAGGTCATACTTCTCAGCATTTTTCATGACCTTTTTTATGGCATCCCCCTGACACTGTGTAGGATAAATGGTGATTTTGTATCCGGCCTTTGTCATGATGTCCACGATATTTACCAGGTGCTCCTTTATGAGTCCCTTGCCTGATTTGGGATTAAATACAAATAAAAGCTTTTTCTTCATCTATCTCAGTTCCTCCGCAATCGCCGATAATTTTCTAAGCCTGTGGTTGACTCCCGATTTACCCATTGGCGGATCCAGATATCCTCCGAGCTCCTTTAGCGGTGCATCCGGATATTCAAGCCGAAGCAGCGCCATCTCCCGAAGCTGCGCCGGTAAATCATCGAGTCCTCTCATTTTCTGTATCAGTCTGATATCCTCTATCTGCTTTACTGCCGCATTCACAGTCTTGCTGATGTTTGCGGTTTCGCAGTTTACTTTACGGTTTACACTGTTGCGCATTTCCTTTAATATGCGCACATTTTCCAGCTTCATGAGTGACACATACGCCTCCATGATGTTGAGACTGTCCACGATGTGGGCGCCCTCCTTTATGTACACTACATAGTGCCCCTTGCGCTCTACTATCTTGGCATCCGTATCAAAGCCGCACAAGAGCTCCTGAAGCTGCTTTGCCTGCTCTTTCGTATGACACACTATCTCAAAATGGTACGCTTTGTTGGGGTCGCTTATCGAGCCTGCTGCCATGAAGGCTCCCCTGATAAAGGCTCTCTTGCAGCATGTCTGCATAAGAAGCAGTCCGTCTGCGGTCTGTCTGTTGACAGGCTGTGCCGTGATTTTAAGCGCTGCAAGTATTTTTCCGGTATCCTGCTCATCCAGCGCCTTTGTGGTATCTGTGCCAAAGGCACGCTTCATAAGTGTGGCATATTTATTTAAAAGCAGCAGGTTTTCGGTGTCGAGCTCAAGTCCCTTTGTTTTTTCATTGATACGGCCCGAAAGCTCTATGATGCCTGCAAGCTCAGCGAGCTGACAGTGCCTGCTTTTTGATATCTGCTTTGCCAGCTCTTCCTTTACATCACTGGAAAATGACATGTTATTTACCTCTCAATGCATCCTTTCCTATATCGCGATGCTCTATCTTAAGTCCATAGTCATTACAACCGCTAAGCCTCTTGTACAGCTCGTTTGCAAGCGTTACCGAGCGGTGCTTGCCTCCGGTGCAGCCTATAGATATAACAAGCTGGTTCTTGCCCTCAGAAATATAGTTTGGAATGAGAAACTTTATCATATCATCAAGCTTGTCGATAAACTCATTTGCCTCCGGAAACTGCATGACATAGTCCTGTATCTCCTTATCATTGCCGGTTTTCGCGCGTAGTCCGTCCACATAGTATGGATTTGGCAAAAACCTCACATCCATGACTATATCAGAGTCTGACGGTATGCCATACTTGAAGCCGAAGGACAGTATCGTGATAAACAGATTCTTGTAATCCTCATTCTGCACAAATATCTTTTCCAGCTCAATTTTAAGCTCCCTTGTGAGAAGCTGGCTTGTGTCTATGATATAGTCAGCATTGTCCTTTAAATACTGCAGCTTTTCCCTCTCAAGCACGATGCCCTTATTGATGCGCTCACTGCCTGCGAGAGGATGGTTTCGCCTCGTCTCCTTGTATCGCTTTACAAGCACCTCATCCTCAGCATCGAGGAAAAGTATCTCATACGGAAAATTTTTCTGCCTTAGCTGCTCGAGTGTCTGTGGAATCGCATCAATTCCTGAGCCGTTTCGCACATCTATGCCGACTGCCACCTTGGACACATCACTGTGGAAGGTGTTTGAAAGGTCTATGAGCTTATCTAATAGCTGTATAGGCAGATTGTCTATACAGAAATATCCCATATCCTCCATCATTTTCATTGCTGTGCTTTTTCCGGCACCTGACATGCCCGTCACTATTACAAATTTCACTAGAATTCTCCAATCATCTTAACTTCCGGTTCGAGCTTTACTCCAAACTGCTTTAAAACTGTTTCCTGCACGTCTTTTATGAGTGTCAGGACATCCGCTGCAGTGGCTTCGCCCTTATTGACTACAAAGCCGCAGTGCTTCTCCGACACCTGCGCATCTCCCACGCTGTAGCCTCGAAGGCCTGCATCCATGATAAGCTTCCCTGCAAAATAGCCCTCCGGTCTCTTAAAGGTGCTGCCTGCACTTGGGTACTCAAGTGGCTGCTTCTCCACTCTCTTTGTGCGAAGCTCTGCCATATATGACTTTATCTCATCCTGTGGCTTTGGTGTGAGCCTGAATCTGGCTGACAGCACTATATAGCCCTTTTCCGGGACTATGCTGTGCCTGTAGGATAAGTCAAGCTCATCCCTTGTGACAGTCTTTAGCTCGCCCTCTGCTGTGAGCACTGTGGCATCGATTAGGACATCCTTTATCTCTCCACCGTAGGCTCCTGCGTTCATGACCACCGCGCTCCAACACTTCCGGGTATGCCCGATGCAAATTCAAGACCTGAAAGCGATGCCTCCGCTGCCTTTGCCGCCACTGCTGCAAGGATAGCCCCGGCGCCCGCTGTGATGATATGACAGTTGTCTTGTGCTATGAAATCCTGCGCTGTGCTTTGCTGCGCCACAGCTTCTGTCACCTCGATTTCGGACAGGCCTTTTCCAATACCAATTACAAGGCCTCTGATGCCCTTATCTCCTACCAGCAGATTGCTTCCGTTTCCTATCACTGTAACCGGCATATCACATGCCTTAGCCATCTCTATAAGCTTTGAAATCCGGCTCATATCAGGCTCTGCATAGTAATCTGCCGGGCCTCCTATGCGGAAGGTCGTGTGTTTTTTCATCGGCTCATCCTGCAGGAGACCAAGCTGCGGCAATTGTTCTGTTACACTTTTTACAAATGTCTGATTCATCTTATATTCCTTTAGCCTATGCTTCCTTCAAAAATGCAATGTAGCCTCTGAATGCCTCATATAAATCGACCTTGCTGATGATTTCCCATGGCGCATGCATGTTGAGCACCGGCACACCGCTGTCAATAACATTCATGTCATAGTTTGCGAGGATATATGCGATTGTTCCGCCGCCTCCCTCGTCTACCTTTCCAAGCTCTGCTGTCTGGAATGAAACATCTGCTGTATCCATGATATTTCTAAGCCTTGCAACATACTCTGCGTTGGCATCGTTTGAGCCTGATTTACCTCTGGCGCCTGTATATTTGTTGAATACAAGGCCCTTTCCGAAGTATGCCGAGTTCTTCTTTTCCATAACCGATGGATAGTTCGGGTCAAAGGCTGCTGATACGTCTGATGAGAGTACCTTTGAGTTTTTCATTGCACGTCTGACTGCAAGCTCGCTATAGTCTCCTGCCAGGTTCATCACCTCTGCCACACAGTTTTCGAAAAAGCGTGACTGCATGCCGCTGGCTCCCACTGAGCCGATTTCCTCTTTGTCCACGAGCAGGCATACACTTGTATATTCCGGTGCGCCCTCTATCTCAAGCATAGCTCTGTATGAAGATATGCGCACACTCTGTCGTCGTGGCCGTAACCCATGATCATACTTCTGTCAAGTCCGTAGTCTCTTGCCTCTCCGGCAGGTACCACCTCTATCTCTGCTGAAAGGAAATCATCCTCGTCCACACCGTACTCCTGCGAAAGTATTGTGAGGATATTGGCCTTTACTCTCTCCTTGATATCCTTGTCGTCCTCGTCCTTTTCTGGTCCCGGTATGCTTCCGATCAGCACATCAAGGCTCTCGCCCTTTATGACCTCTGAGGCCTTCTTGCCATCTGCTCGCCTGACAGATGAATAAGCAGATCGCTCACACCCACTACAGGATCATTTGGCTTGTCTCCGATATTGACTGTCACTGTGCTGCCATCCTTTTTACAGATGACTCCGTGAAGTGCAAGCGGCAGTGTAACCCACTGGTATTTCTTGATGCCGCCATAATAATGTGTGTCTAAAAGTGCCATGTCTGTGTCCTCGTATAAAGGCACCTGCTTTAAGTCCATTCTAGGTGAATCAATATGGGCTCCAAGGATATTCATACCCTTCTCAAGAGGATTACTGCCCACGATAAACAGCGCCAGTCCCTTTCCCATATTGTTTGCTATGATTTTATCTCCTGCCTTTACGCTCTTTCCTGTCTCGATGAGTTCATCAAGGTCCACAAAGCCGTGTCCTGTAGCGTCAGCATAAACTGCTGCCGTCACTCGCGCTCTGTCTTGCAGCCGGATATAAACCTTCTGTAATCCTCTGCAAATGCAAATAATTTTTCTCTTTCAGGTCCCTGGGGATACTTCTCCCAGGCGTTTTTCTTTTCTATTGCCATGATTTATTATACCTCCGAATTTTTTGTAAGATTTGCCTGGACGCGGCGATACAGCTCCTGAGCTGCATTGTAGCCCATCTTCTTTTGTCTGTGATTGACTGCTGCTGTCTCTACGATGACCGCCAGATTACGTCCCGGTCTGATTGGCAGTGAATGACACACTACCTTGTTGCCGAGATACTCGGCATATTCTTCCTCGAGGCCGAGTCTGTCGTAATCTGCCTCCTTTTTCCAGTCCTCGAGCTTGATTACGAGGTCTATCTGCTGTTTTTCCTTTACACACTCTACTCCGTAAAGTGTCTTGACATCGATGATTCCGATGCCTCGAAGCTCTATAAAGTGTCTGGTAATCTCAGGCGATGTGCCCATGAGCGTATGCTCGTTGATCTTTCTGATTTCCACCACATCATCCGTCACAAGACGATGGCCTCGTCTGATGAGCTCGAGTGCGGCCTCGCTCTTTCCGATACCGCTCTCGCCTGTGATCATTACTCCCTCGCCGTATACATCTACCAGCACGCCGTGCACTGTAATGCACGGTGCGAGCTGCTCACCAAGACAATAGATGAGCTCAGCCATAAAGCTTGATGTGGAACGGCCTGTTGACAGCACCGGAATACCGTGCTCTCTGGCCTCTTCCATAAATATCTCATCCGGCTGTAAATCTCTGCAGAAGATGATACATGGTATATCAAACTCCATGAAACGGCTATAGCGCTCTTTTTTCTCGCTGTCGCTCATCTTCTCTATATAAGTATACTCTACATTTCCGATAATCTGTATTCGTCTCTCCTCAAAATGATCAAAATATCCTGAGAGCTGAAGCGCCGGTCTGTTGACGTCCGAGCACTCTATCGCCCTCTCCTTTAGGTTCATCTCTTTTGTGAGATTGTTGAGATCGAGCAATTCTGCTACCTTTGCAACTGATACTGAGTGTAATGCATCCATTCGCGGTCCCCCTTGATGTATATTTGTTTTTTAGTATACCACAGATTATCTTCAAAATCTACGTGGCAGAGTGGAAAAATGCATACACTGCCTGTGCTGCTTTTTCGTTCATGGTCTCTGTCTGCATAAGGTCTTCGACATCTGCTTCCTTTATCTTCTCTAGCGACTGGTAGCGGCGCATGAGCGCCTTTCTGCGCGCCGGCCCTATGCTTCAATATCATCAAGCACCGAATGTACCTGACTCTTTGAGCGCAGTGACCTATGAAACTCTATTGCAAAGCGGTGTGCCTCATCCTGTATTCTCGTGATGAGCTTGAAGCCTTCGCCGTGGCGGTCGATAGGAATCTCCACATTGTTGTAATAAAGACCTCTTGTGCGGTGAAAATCATCCTTCACCATGCCACACACAGGTATGTCGAGTCCCAGCTCGGAAAGCACCTGAAGGCATATATTTACCTGACCTCTTCCACCATCCATCATTATGATATCCGGAAAACGGTTGAAGCTGCCTATTTCCTGTGGAGAGCCATCTTTTTCAAGCTGCTTCTGTTCTTCCATGCCATGTGTAAAGCGGCGTGTGAGCACCTCGTGCATTGACGCATAATCATCAGGTCCCGTAACTGTGCGAAGCTTAAACTTTCTGTAATCGCTCTTTTTAGGCTTGCCCTTCTCATACACTATCATGGAGCCGACTGTCTCAAAGCCGTTGATATTGGAAATATCATAGGCCTCCATACGGTTTAAGCCGTGTAAGCCCAAAAGTCCCTCGATTTCCTTTACAGCTCCTATTGTGCGCCCCTCTTCTCTCTTTATCCGCTCCTTATCCTGGCTGAGCACTAAGAGTGCGTTCTTGTAGGCAAGCTCAACAAGCTTTTCCTTCATGCCCTTCTGCGGCACTTTTATATTCACCCGCCTGCCTCGCTTTTCGCTGAGCCACTGCTCCAAAACAGCCATATCCTCTATCTCACTCTGCAGCATGACCTCGCGCGGTATAAAAGGTGTTCCGGAATAAAACTGCTTCACAAAGTTATTTAACACATCATCCGCAGCCTCCTCGCTTCCAACCCTCACATGGAAATGGTCTCTGCCTATCAGCTTTCCGTTTCTTATGAAAAATACCTGCACCACTGCATCAGTATCGTCATTTGCAAGTGCTATGATATCCTTATCCTCGCCGTCGGCATTTGTTATCTTCTGCTTCTGCGCTACCTGTTTCACACTGTTTATCAGATCCCTGTATTCAGCCGCCTTCTCAAACTCCATGCTCTCTGAGGCCTTTAGCATTTTATCGCTAAGAGCCTTTATTGTCTGCTCATAGTCGCCGTTTAAGAAATCAATCGCGCCTTTACAGATATGGCATACTCTTCCTTCGTCACATACCCCTGGCATGGTGCACTGCACTGGTGTATATGATAGTTGAGGCACGGCCTGTCTGCTCCT
>ENA-OQAN01001023-OQAN01001023.1-human-gut-metagenome-genome-assembly--contig:-NODE-1023-length-13074-cov-1.515409_pt1 | contig 13074 bp, 21 predicted proteins | sample MGYA00242735_ERZ504527 | MGnify/ENA primary metagenome ERZ504527 (study PRJEB26092, sample SAMD00036230) | human gut metagenome | host: Homo sapiens | study: EMG produced TPA metagenomics assembly of...
CTTTTTTTTATACCTTGAGGATCTGGCTTGGCTTGCTTTACATCCTCTCCTCCGATAATAATGTCAAAAAAATCTTTCGGAAAATGTTGGTCTACCATTTCGCGGATACGAAAACGGAATTTAGTGGAAATGATACCTATTTGGGCGCCTTGACTTTTCAGTGTTTTCAGTACGGTAACCGTTTCAGGAAAAAAGAAAGTGTTGACAGTCATGTATGTATCTGCTTCCTTTACATATTCTTTTTTATATTCGGCTAATGTTTCGGGAGCAGTGATTCCGCTCAAAAGACTGAATGAATCTTCCAGTGTTTTTCCAATGGTGCGTTTTATGGCTTCATCACTGATGCCCGTATGCCCATGGCGTTCCAGTACATTACGAAAACAGATAACGATGCCGCGTGAAGAATCGGCTAGTGTGTAAATCAAAATCAAAAAGGTATGTTGTGTATTTCATTCTTTCAAATTAAACTCATTTTAATGTAATGAATATATTGCCCGGAAGGATCTTGTCAAGGACGGCCTCCACTTAACCAGTGTTTACGATAATAATCTTCATTCAGGCTGCTGATTATGACTCCCCGGCTGGTACTGGCATGGATAAACTTATTATCTTTCAAATAAATACCTACATGACTGGCAATCCGTTTTTTTCTACCGTTATGGAAGAATACCAAATCTCCTTCGCGCAAGTTTCTCTTACTTACTTTATGGCAATCTTGGGTACGTTGGTCATCTGAGTTACGTTTCAGCTTTTTGTGGTATACCTTTTTATATAAATGTGAAGTCAGTCCGGAACAGTCCACTCCCCGTTTGCTGTTACCACCGCCACGGTAGGGGACTCCCAGCCATGCTGCTGATTCTACGTACAGTTGGTGATTGTCTTTCATGTCAATATCCATATTCAGACGGATGGAGCACGCGCCAGTTCCTTGTAGTTATAACGTGGGGCAGAGGTACCGCATGAACCAACAACATGGCCAGTGTACCTAATACCAGCAAATGGGATAGTAGTTTTTTCATTCTGTTACATTAAAATAGTCCTCTAATTCCTTTTCGGCGGAATTCCCTTTATTGTCAATATCTCGGATAATCTTTCCGTTTTCTAACAGAGCGATGCGTGGGCATATATCTACTGTGTGGTTCAGATTATGGCTGGATACCAGTATGGTGGCTCCGGTTTCTTCATTATAAGCTTTCAGTAAATGCTTGATAATGGACTGCGAACTAGGTCCATGAAAGTTGAACGGTTCATCTAGAATCAGTACCTGCGGTTGGTGCAGCATAGCCGAAATGATACCTATTTTCTGTTTGTTGCCTGCCGAATAGTTACGAATCAGTTTTTTTTGTCCGATGACTTCGCCATTCATAAAACGTTCAAACCTAGCGACACGTTTATCTACTTCTTCTTTTGTTAGCCCGTACATTTTTCCTACAAAGTAGAAATATTCTTCGGGGGTAAGATAATCTATCAGGAAACCTTCGTCAATGAAAGCTCCCGTTATATTTTTCCATTCCTCACTCCGGCTCACATCGATGTTTTCGATATGTACACTGCCTCCGTCGGCTTTCAGCAAGTCCAGCATCAGGCGGAACAGGGTCGTTTTTCCTGCTCCGTTATTGCCCACCAGTCCCAACATGTCACCGCTTTGAATGGAATAATTTTCTATGTCTACAGCCACTTTCGGGCCAAAGTTCTTTTGTAATTGGTTTATTATGATATTCATACGCAATTCGTTTTAACGTGAGTCACGGAAGCCTTCCATATTCTCATAACGGCGCTTCATGAAACGGTTATAGATATTTTTTATCCAAATATTGTGGGTTGCAATCAGTAACAACCCTATAATCATCATGATGATGCAGGCTGTATCCTGTTCAAAGAAAGCCGTCAGAGCTTTGTTGATAATCAAGGGCAGGAAAAAAGCACATGAGATGATAATGGTCTGGAATAAGGAACTTCCCCGATGCTTCGCATGACATTGGCGTTTTAACGGGAGTGTCTTTTTATTGTACACAGCCAGTTGCAGCATCATAGCGAATACGAATCCTGCTGTAAACAGCATATAGGATAGAGCCATGAGGAAGGGTATCTTGCCTTTAGCTACAGGATCATCATAATCAGGAAAGGGATGAACACGATGATGCAGTTCAGGTAATACTTGGCACGAAGCAAGTTATAGATAGATTCCTTACGGCTCATAAGACCGTCTAGATAGTTGCCCTCAAAAGACATCACTTGCCCCAGGGTCATGATACTTAAAATGGCAAAATTGTATATGCAGATAAAATTTATCATTCCTGTTCCGTTCATACACATCCGTGAAGGCAATCAGTGCCGAAAAGCAAGCATGATGATAAATCCCATGCGGAATTGTGTCTTTACGGTTTTGTTACGGAAACACAGTTTTAGTTCCAGACGTAGATATTCACCTACGTCACCATAGCGGTCCAGGAATTATATTCGGATACATGCTTCATCTTGGTGTCTTCCACTTTAGCTATTTCATTATAGATGAAGTGTAGCTGTAGCTTGCGATTTACTAGCAGAAGCAACAAAATGGCTGCTATGACACCTAGAAAGGCGAGTATGTTTCCTTCTATAAATCCTTCTCCTAGATTCATCATGAACGTGGAAACCGGATTTCCTTCGGGAATAAATTCAGTTCCCGCTAATAATCCGTATACTCGATCGGGAGAAGTATATAAAGCAATTTCTCATTCAGTAAAGTTTTGCATATCAAATACCAATAACTGTTCATAGCCATCAGAAGCCAAATGCCGCACAGATAGCATAGGATGCCCGTGAATCCATAGAAACGGATAATCGTAAGCAGGGCAAAAGGTACGATCAGGAAAAACCAGAAGAAGTTGTAACTGCTGATTCCGGATTGTAGTAACAGGGTATCCACCAGCTTATTCTTTTTTACTGGCATAAGCAGATAGGGCTTGATTTCTTGCGACATGGCCGGTTGCAGCATGAAGCGTAGCAAAAAATCAAGTATCAGAAGATAAATCAATCCTTGGTTCATGATATGGTAAGGTTCCATGCTGGGAAAGATATCTTCAAAAGCGAAGGACAGCATGACCCCGATAAAGATGAGGTATGCTGCCCAAAATGCGACCATAAAGTAAATTAAAAACTTGGCAAAGCGGTTCCTGTCGAATGCAGGATTCCGCTTGGCTGCAAAGTTTTTGATTCTGTCTTATAATAGATAGAAGCATAGGCTTGGATGGGATTATTTTGTTTCTTCCGAAGTCATGCTTACTTCTATACGGTTATTCTGCTCCAACAAGGCTTTGGTAAATTCTTGCAGATCTTTAGCGGTAATGCTGTTTACTATGTCTGCGTAGCCGGTGTTCATATCTGTTCCTTCCCAGAAATATTCATCCAGCATATTTACCCAATAACTGTTTTCTTTGGCATTTTCCTTGTATTTCTTCAGCATGAATTCTTTTACCTTGTTCAAGTTTTCGGTGGACGGACCTCGTTGGCAAATTGGTTCAGTTCATTCAAAATGATATCCGTCATTTTGGCGCGTTTTGGCAGGATCTGTATCGAAATAGATTTGCAGAACCGCTTTCTCTTTTGGATATTTGGTCAGACTGCCGAATGCACTTACACCGTATGTCCCACCTTCTTTTTCGCGTACGCTTTCAGTATACATGATATTCAGTATCTGTGAAAGCATACTCATCATGATTTGGTTTTTCAATGTGTATGCGCATTGCCCGTTGTTGATTACCAATACGGTGGCTTTAGGAGTTTCCAATTTCTTGTTGAAAATGTTCTTATAGTCACCTTGGCGCATATCAATGTGGTTGTCACGGAAGGTTTCTTTGCGATTGACGGAAGGCAGAGCGCCTAAATAAGTCGCAATCAGTGGTTCCGTTTCTTCTGGTTTGATATTTCCTACAAAGATGAAAGTAAAGTCGCTGGCATCTTTGAAACGGTCTTTGTACATCTCCATAATTCTGGCATAGTCAATCTTGTCCACCATGTCGGCTTTCATACGGATAGTACGCGGATGTCCCATATAGAGGGCTTTTTGTAATGTATCCTGTAAGGCAGTCATTGGGTTGGCCTCTTGATTTGCCAAAGATGCTTGTAGACGGTTCTTGAATGAAGTAAATGCATCGTTATCCATTCGTGGAGCCGTGAATGACAAATAGACTAATTGCATCAAGGTCTCAAAATCTTTGGGTGAGCAGCTTCCGCTCAGCCCTTCTGTATTACCACCGACGGAAGCACTTACACTAGCTTTTTTACCTGCCAATACTTTCTCTAGATCAACATTGCTGAAGTTACCCAAGCCGCCGATACTTGCCACATCATTCATGACATTGATATTGATAATTTCATCATTCGGGAACAAGGAACTGCCACCCGGACTGAAAGCTCTCATTCTGATTTCATCCGCTTTGAAGTCGGTTTGCTTTAAGATAACGCGTACTCCATTGGACAGAGTCAAGATAGTAGAACCGAACGGACCATTTTCCTGTTTTGTAATCTTTCCGCCTTGGGGCTTTTCAGGAATCAAAGGTTCATCAGAAACTTTTGTCTTCATAAGCAGTCAGTGTTTCAGCTTTTACCTTATTGATAGCAGCCAAAACTTCTTTCTTGGATGGAACTTTCAATCCTTCCTTTTCAGGGAAGAATACGTTTACTACCAGATTGCTGTCGGTAACCAAGGCTGGAATCAGACTGTTTACCATTTCCACAGACAGGTTGGGGACGATCTGATTCATAATGGCGTATTCATTTTCAATACCTGGAATTTGGTTCGTTGTCAATGAAGTGGCGTACATATTCATCCACGTATGCACCGTTTTTCACTTTATTGCGTTCGTTGTATGCAGATTCCAGCATACGCAGATAGTCGCTTTGGCGCGGGCATATTCGGGACGCGGTGAAACCAATTTGTGGGCCCGTTCAATTTCACGTACAATGGCGGTTATTGCACTGTCAATTCCGTCTTCCTTGCTTGCTACTATTCCTGTAAAGGCATCTTTTGTTTTGGAAATCAGAAATTCTTGGTCGCTGACTTGAGCGAAGATGAAAGGAGGATTGGCTGTTTGGGTCAGTTCGTTCAGACGGGCGTTCAACATATTTTCTATCATGATTTCATGTAGTTCACTACCAGATAATCCATGTTTCCCTTTTGTTCATTAGGAATTGCTTCATGTTTGTAGCATAAATAAGCTACTGGGTTTGCCTGTTCTTTATCCGTTTCTATTGCTACAATAGTTTCCTTATTGTCGGGAACTTGGAAGTATTCTCGTTCTGCTGGGGTTTCTGGCATTTTAATAGGAGAGAATATCTTCTTTATCTTTGCCTCAATCTTGTCTACATCTATATCGCCTACTACGACAATACCCTGTTGGTCCGGACGATACCATTTTTCATAATATCGCGTAATGCCTGATAAGGGAAATTGTCTACTACTTCCATTATGCCGATAGGAACCTATAGGCATATTTACTTCCCGGATAAAGGGTAGGGAGGCTTTTTCGTACATACGCATCATAGCGTTTGTGCTAGTACGCCATTCTTCATGAATCACACCGCGTTCGCTGTCTATTTCCTTAGGGTCTAGTGTCAGGTCATCGGCCCAGTCATGCAAAATTAGCAAACAAGAATCTACAACGCCGTCACGTATCACGGGAACATTGGAAATATTGTATACTGTTTCATCTATGCTAGTGTAAGCATTCAGGTTTTCACCGAATTTCACCCCTATGCTTTCCAGATATTGGATGAGGGTTTTGTCCGGGAAATTTTTAGTTCCGTTAAAGCACATGTGTTCTAAGAAGTGTGCCAAGCCTCGCTGGTTGTCTTCTTCCAAAATGGAACCTACTTTTTGAGCGATGTAGAAATCGGCTCTTTTTTCGGGGAGTTCGTTGTGACGGATGTAATAAGTTAATCCGTTGTCCAATTTACCGATGCGGACGTTAGGTCCGTAGGGATGGGAGGCGTTTGCTGTTGTGCAAAGCCACCGACACGCTGCTAGAATAATCCAGGCAGCTGCCATCTTCCTTAGAAAATGTGTCATAGTGTTTGTTGTGGGGTTAGTTTATTTTATTATAATAAGTCATTGGCAGATAGGTATCTTTCTGCTTCTATGGCAGCTTTGCAGCCACTCCCAGCAGCAGTGATAGCCTGTCGATAATGCGGGTCGGCCACATCGCCGGCAGCGAACACACCGGGACTTTCGTACGCGGAGTACCTGCTTCTGTAATAATGTAGCCTACTTCGTCTGTGTCTAAATAATCCTTGAAAATGTCTGAATTGGGCTTATGGCCGATAGCCAGAAAGAATCCGTCGATGGGCAAGTCATAACATTCTTCGTTGCATTCACCCTGACGCTTTACCAAATGAACGCCTTCTACGCCATTCTCTCCGTATAAGCCGACAGCGTTGTGTTCGAACAGTACCTTGATGTTAGGATGGTTCATAACACGTGCTTGCATAATCTTGGATGCGCGTAAGAACGGTTTACGTACAATCAGGTAAACCTGTTTGGCCAGTCCTGCCAGATAGACAGCCTCCTCACAAGCAGTGTCACCGCCACCTACTACAGCTACAGTTTTCTTGCGATAGAAGAAACCGTCGCAGGTGGCGCAGGCACTTACACCCATTCCGGCATATTTTTGTTCGTCTTCCAGACCTAGATATTTGGCGGTGGCACCTGTGGATATAATTACAGTTTCTGCCTCAATCACTTTTTCGTCATCAATGGTGATGCGGTAAGGACGTTTGCTCAGGTCGGCGGAAGTTGCAATACCATTGCGGATATCCGCGCCAAAACGTTCTGCTTGTTTGCGCAAATCCTCCATTAGCTGGGTACGCTGATACCTTCGGGATATCCGGGGAAATTCTCCACCTCGGTAGTGATGGTCAACTGGCCTCCGGGCTGTAAGCCTTCATATAAGACCGGAGCGATGTTAGCGCGTCCTGTATAAATGGCTGCGGTATAGCCGGCAGGACCTGAGCCGATGATAAGGCATTTAACTTTTTCTGTACTCATAATACTTATTTCTTTACTTAATTTAATTTGATGAATATTATATTATCTCTCTATCTTGAACTCTGTTTGCTATCGTAAGTCTATCACTTCAGCGTTTGGGAATTTCTTTTTATCAAACTTGAATGTCGCATTGTCCAGCGGCTGGTTGGTTTGGTAAGAAGTGACGATAATCTCGTTTGCCGATTTATTATTTTGTTCTACCTTTATATATAAAGCTGATATGTTTGGGAAACGAACAAGGTGATGGATGTGATATCTTGTTTATTCTCCGGGGTCAGTATCACTTCGAACCCTTGTTTGCCGTTACGGCTTTTTGTCCCCGCATACTTATAATTATATCCGTTTTTGTAAATGGATAACAGTGCGTATGGGTTAATGGTTTGCAATTCTTCCGGGGTAGGATTGCTCACATTCACTTCTTCGCTGCTTTCCAGATAACTCCATTGCGTTTTTCCGTCAAACCAGCTTTGTATTCCGCCACTGTTCAGATAGAACTGGTTGCCTTTTAGCAATAAGGTTCCATTGCCTGTCCCCCCAAAGGTGGCACGGATGCCTCCGGCCTGTTGCAGGGCATTGGCGGTTTTGTCCAATATCTCCCGTGCCTGTTTGTCCTTTTGTGCGGACAGGCTGACCGAAAGGAAAAGGATTAATACCAGTAAATATGTTCTTTTCATTTTTATCATAACATTATTAAACAACTTATTGTTGTAGATTGTTCAATTTCATTTCCAGGTCTGTTTCATCCATGCAGAGTACGTCACGCGCCTTGCTTCCTTGAGTGGGGCCAACAATTCCTGCTTTTTCCAGTTGGTCCATGATACGTCCCGCACGGTTGTAACCGATAGAGAACTTGCGCTGGATTAGCGAAGTAGAGCCTTGCTGATGAATCACTACCAGTCTGGCTGCGTCTTCAAACATAGGGTCCAATCGGTTCATGTCCACTTCCCCTACACTGCTTTCACTCTCTTCGCCTACGTATTCGGGCAACATGAATGCGGTGGTGTATCCTTGTTGTTTACTGATGTAATTGGCTATTTTCTCCACTTCAGGAGTATCCACGAATGCACATTGCACACGTACCGGATCATTACCTTGCAAGTAAAGCATATCTCCTTTACCAATCAGTTGTTGTGCTCCCGAACGGTCCAGAATAGTACGTGAGTCCATCATGGCAGCTACACGGAAGGCAACACGTGCCGGGAAGTTAGCTTTGATAGTACCGGTAATAATGTTCGTTGTCGGACGCTGGGTCGCGATAATGGCATGTATGCTACTGCACGTGCCAACTGGGCGATACGCAAATAGGTAATTCCACTTCCTTACCCGCAGTCATAATCAGGTCACCGAACTCATCAATGATAATCACTATATAAGGCATGAAGCGATGGCCTTTTTCCGGATTCAACTGTCGGTTGATGAATTTCGCGTTATATTCCTTAATATTACGGCAACCGGCTTTACGCAGCAAATCGTATCGGCTGTCCATCTCTATACATAATGAGTTCAAGGTTTGTACCACTTTGGTAACATCGGTGATAATTGCGTCTTCTCCATCCGGCAGTTTAGCCAGAAAATGCTTCTCAATCGGAGCATAGATAGCGAACTCCACCTTCTTGGGGTCTACAATTACAAACTTAAGTTCTGCCGGATGCTTCTTATATAATAAAGAGGTCACGATGGCATTCAATCCCACGGACTTACCTTGTCCGGTAGCACCGGCTACCAACATGTGGGGAGCCTTTGCCAAGTCCACCATAAAGACTTCGTTGGTAATAGTCTTACCTAATGCCACAGGCAGTTCGTAGGTGGTCTCCTGGAACTTTTTACTATTCAGGATAGACTTCATCGGTACGATACGTGGGTTGCATTCGGAACTTCAATACCGATAGTACCTTTACCCGGTATCGGGGCGATGATACGGATCCTAGTGCCGACAAACTTAATGCGATATCATCCTCCAAATTTCTGATTTTCGAGATACGAACTCCTTCTGCCGGAGTGATTTCGTATAATGTGATGGTAGGACCTACACTTGCCTTGATAGAGCTGATTTCGATTCCGAAACTGCGTAAAACTTTGATGATGCGGTCTTTGTTGGCATTTTGCTCTTCCATGTCAATATTGGGACCATCATCTTCGTATTCATTTAGCAAATCCAAACTAGGGAATTTATAGTTTTCCAAATCCAGACGGGGGTTGTATGGTGAAAGTACGGGACCTTTGTATGCCTCGTCTTCCTCATTTGTTTCTTCACTGATTGAAAAATCAGGTTCATCCGTATCTTCTACTTCCTCTTCTTCAGTCACATAGGCAGGTTCCTGTTCCATTTCCGGTCCAGCAACCTGGTTGTTCTCAAAAGGGAAAGGGACCTGGTCTTCCACTTCTTCCTTTATCTTTTCCGGCTGTTCCAGTTCGAAATCTACAATGGCAGGTCCAGGATTGGAGAATTCCTTCTTGTTCTCTTCCTTTCGGGGAGTTTCTTTGACCGGACTTTCTTCAGCTGCAGAAGAAGCTTGCTCTCCTTTTTTCTTCCGTTTGAAATTAGGGTGCAAAGCCTTGCGTATAATCTGTATGGTTTCATTGCTTAAATATACAAAGAACAACAGTGCTGTGATGAACAATAACAATCCCAAGCCAGGTATACCTACTTGTGAAATCAGCCAGTTGCTTACATTGTATCCGTGCAGTCCGCCCGGATAGATGAAACTGTTTCCGAAAGTGCCGTCAAAAAATAAAACCCAGTGTGATGGAGAACCAGATGAGCAGGATGGAACAGGACATGAACCATTTCCAGATGCGGAACTGATAGGCTTTCATTAATTTCATACCCACTACTGCCAGGAACAAAATGATAAAGTAAGCTGCCAGTCCGAAACATTCATTTATAAGGAATTCGGCAAGCTGTGCGCCGCGTGCTCCGGCATAGTTCTTTACATGGTTGGTGGTCTGCATCAGTTCACCCGGCTGTTGGTTGTCCAAAATACTTTGGTCCGCTGCTCCCGTAAAGAAGAAAGAGGTAAATGCCAGCAACAGATAAACAGCAAAAATAACACTAATCAATCCGATTACAAAATGCGTCGTTTCATTCTTAAAAAAAGCGGAGAATCGTTTGGTTGATACCTTTTTAGGCTCTGTCTCCTTATCTGATTTTTTCTTTGCCATACGTCTTCATTCTATTTATTATTTCGCAAATGTACATGAAAAACATTAATTATTGCCTTATTTAATCTCTTTTTTTCTTAACTTTGCGATTCAATTTTAATGTTTATGGAAAAGTACAGTCAGGTGATATTTGACAAAAATACAGTAGAATTTGTGACGGTGGCCGCCGAATATTGTGGTTTTCTGGAACGTGCCCGTGATATGAAACGCTATGATTTTGTAGATACTGCCTTAAAAATACTTCCGTTGCTTTATTTGAAAGCGACTTTGTTGCCTCCATGTGAACCGATAGGAGAGGATGAGCCTGAAATCTTCGTTACTGAAGAAGATTATGACTGATACGTAGGACTGTGGCCGGTGTGTTGGGGGCAAAGGACGATTATCTGGAAGTGTTCTTGCCGGATATGGCATACAGTGACACGCCCATCAAGAAATGTATTTCAGAAGATTGGCGGATATTTATCAGGATTTGAAAGACTTTATCAGCGTATTCCAACTGGGACTGAACGAAACGATGAATGATTCGTTAGGTAGTCTGTAAGGAACATTTCAGGGAATTCTGGGGGCAGCGTTTGGTAAACACCATGCGTGCCTTACACGATGTAAAGTATACTCCTGCCGATGATGACGAGGAAGAAGAAATGGAAGATGAGAATTCATTATTATGAAACAAATAAAAAAAAACGATTACTAAAGCCGAGATAGCAGCAATGCCCAAGGTGCTTTTTCCCGGACGTATCTTCGTGATTTATACTGAGAGCGAGGCCGAGAAAGCAGTAGCCTACCTGAAAGATCAGCGCATAGTGGGGGTGGATACGGAAACACGTCCGTCTTTCAAGCGAGGTACTACCCATAAAGTGGCTTTGTTGCAAATATCTACGCAAGATACCTGTTTCTTGTTCCGTCTGAACCGGATAGGTATGCCTGATTCTCTGCAAGAGTTTTTGATGAGCGATACCTTGAAGATAGGTTTGTCGCTGAAAGAGATTTTAATTCGTTGAGGAAACGTGAGAATGTGCATCCCGACCGGGGTAACTGGATAGAGTTGCAGGACTATGTAGGACGATTCGGCATAGCTGACCGGAGTCTGCAAAAAATTTTCGCCAATCTGTTTGATCAGAAGATTTCAAAAAGCCAGCGTCTTTCCAATTGGGAGGCGGATGTGCTTAGCGAGGGACAAAAACTATATGCAGCCACAGATGCGTGGGCTTGTGTGGAAATTTACAATTGCCTGACGGAATTGGAACGTACGGGTGATTATGAGATAAAAGAGGAAGAACCAATAGAAACAACAGTAAATACAAATGGCTTATAAAAAAGTATACCTGAAACCGGGTAAGGAAGAGTCGTTAAAGCGTTTCCATCCGTGGGTATTCTCCGGAGCTATCCAGCGCATCGAGGGAGAACCCGAAGAAGGCGAGATAGTGGATGTGTACACTTCAAAGAAAGAATTTATAGCTTGCGGGCATTTCCAGATAGGAAGTATTGCCGTGCGCGTGCTCTCTTTTAAGGAAGGTGAGATTGATCATGAATTCTGGAAGCATAAACTGGAAGTGGCCTATGATTTGCGTCGCAGTTTGGGTTTGCTGGTAATCCTGCAAATAACACTTACCGTCTGGTTCATGGCGAAGGGGATAACTTGCCGGGTTTGATTATTGATGTATACGATCATACAGCCGTGATGCAGGCACATTCGGCCGGAATGCACGTTTACCGTATGGAGATAGCCGATGCCTTGTCTGAAGTGATGGGGGATGTAGTCCGGAACATTTATTATAAATCAGAAACTACGTTGCCTTTCAAGGCAGACTTGACCGGAGAACGGTTTCATCAAAGGAGGAAGTCCCGAAAACATAGCGATGGAATACGGATTGAAATTCCATGTAGATTGGCTGAAAGGACAGAAAACGGGTTTCTTTGTGGATCAGCGTGAGAACCGTCATTTGTTGGAACGTTATGCCAAAGGGCGTAATGTATTGAATATGTTCTGTTATACAGGAGGATTCTCTTTTTATGCCATGCGTGGAGGCGCGAATCTGGTGCATTCGGTAGACAGTTCGGCAAAAGCTATTGATCTTACCAATATGAACGTGGAATTAAATTTTCCGGGTGATACCCGTCATAAGGCGTATGCTGAGGATGCTTTTAAATACCTGGATCGTATGGGAGATCAATATGATTTGATAATTCTTGACCCTCCTGCATTTGCCAAACACAAGGATGCTCTCCGCAATGCATTGCGTGGCTATACGAAACTAAACGCTAAAGCATTTGAGAAAATCAACCGGGAGGTATTCTGTTTACTTTCTCTTGCTCGCAGGTGGTAGATAAGATGAATTTCCGCAATGCGGTATTTACAGCTGCGGCACAAAGCGGACGTAGTGTACGTATTCTGCATCAATTGACTCAGCCGGGAGATCATCCCGTAAATATTTACCATCCTGAAGGAGAGTATTTGAAGCTGGTGCTGTATGTGGAATAATTCGATTTATTTATATATTATATAGTACAATGGTGTTTTTACAGGATTTGAATCTGCAAAAGCGCCATTAAAGTTTAAATGATGTTAATCAGAAGCGAATAGTTGTAGTATTATTATGTTTGATAACATAAAACTCCTTATCTTTGCACTGTGTTTTTCATAGTATTAGATTTAAGGTTAATGAAGATTGGGTGTCTGGGATAGATACCCTTCTTTTTTTTATATATGATATAGACCGTTTTTTAAAGCTTCTTCCTGAAAGAAAGATTTGCCTCTTGTTTTTTCTTCCACTCCTTACATTTTCTCTTTTGGGGTGACAGGCCTATGCTTGTTTTTCCGTTTATATCCATTGTGGGATTTTTCTTGATAGGATTCGTTCTTCTTCAATCAGCAGCATAAAGTTCGC
>ENA-OQAN01001024-OQAN01001024.1-human-gut-metagenome-genome-assembly--contig:-NODE-1024-length-13058-cov-1.653314_pt1 | contig 13058 bp, 19 predicted proteins | sample MGYA00242735_ERZ504527 | MGnify/ENA primary metagenome ERZ504527 (study PRJEB26092, sample SAMD00036230) | human gut metagenome | host: Homo sapiens | study: EMG produced TPA metagenomics assembly of...
ACTTTTACTACGTCCCCAAACTAAGAAAGGAGACAAACCTATGTATAACCCAGCATCAAAAAAAGCGGAAGAATTTATCAACCATGAAGAAATTTTAGCGACATTAAACTACGCAGAAGAAAACAAGCACAACGAAGTGCTGATCACAGAATTAATCGAAAAAGCCAAACTTCGCAAAGGGCTCTCACACCGTGAGGCATCTGTCTTACTGGCGTGTGACATCGAAGAAAAAAATCAAGAAATCTATGCTTTAGCCGAACAGATCAAGAAAGATTTCTACGGTAATCGAATTGTCATGTTTGCCCCACTATATCTTTCCAATTACTGTATCAATGGCTGTACCTATTGCCCATACCACATGAAAAATAAGCACATAGCAAGAAAAAAACTGACGCAAGAAGAAATCCGAAAGGAAGTCATCGCACTTCAGGATATGGGACACAAGCGTCTTGCCCTCGAAGCCGGTGAGGATCCTGTAAACAACCCAATCGAGTACATTTTAGAATGCATCAACACCATTTACAGTATCAAGCATAAAAATGGCGCTATCCGCCGTGTCAATGTCAATATCGCTGCAACAACTGTCGAAAACTACCGCAAGCTTAAAGAAGCCGGAATCGGAACTTACATTCTCTTCCAAGAGACGTACCACAAAGAAAGTTACCTTGAGCTTCACCCGACCGGACCTAAACATGATTATGATTATCACACCGAGGCGATGGACCGTGCAATGGAAGGCGGCATCGATGATGTGGGAATCGGCGTCCTTTTCGGTCTTGATAAATACCGCTATGAGTTTGCCGGACTTTTGATGCATGCAGAACACCTCGAGGCAGTCTGGGGAGTCGGCCCGCACACGATCAGTGTTCCTCGTCTGAGACACGCAGATGATATTGACGCAGACGCATTTGACAACGGAATTGACGACGATATATTTGCAAAAACTGGTTGCCTGTATTCGTATCGCCGTACCTTACACCGGCATGATTATTTCTACCAGAGAAAGTCAGAAATGTCGTGAACGCGTTCTCCATCTTGGCGTCTCCCAGATCAGCGGTGGTTCCAAGACAAGTGTCGGCGGCTATGCTGAACCGGAACCGGAAGAAGACAAATCCGAACAGTTCGACGTAAGCGACACAAGAACCTTGGATGAGATCGTCAAGTGGCTGATGGAACTTGGCTATTTCCCAAGCTTTTGTACCGCCTGTTATCGGGAAGGACGCACCGGAGACCGTTTTATGTCTCTTTGTAAAAGCGGACAGATTCAAAACTGCTGCCAGCCGAACGCACTGATGACCTTAAAAGAATACCTGATGGATTATGCTTCCCCTGAGACAAAAAAAATCGGAGAAAAATTAATTTCAGAGGAAATCAACCACATTCCAAATGAAAAAGTAAGAAAAATTGTCATTGATAACCTGAAGGCAATCGAAGAAGATAACCGCCGTGATTTCCGGTTCTAGGAGGAAAATTATGAGTCTCAATAACACACCATCTTCCGAACGTATTCATATCGGAATCTTCGGGAAACGAAATGCCGGAAAATCCAGCGTCATAAACGCCATCACCGGTCAGGATCTCGCCATCGTATCTGATATCAAGGGCACGACGACCGATCCTGTCCTAAAATCCATGGAACTGCTGCCTCTCGGTCCAGTTGTCCTGATTGACACACCGGGACTTGACGATGAAGGCAAGCTCGGTACACTTCGCATCAAAAAAAGCATATCAAATGCTAAACAAAACCGATATTGCTGTCCTTGTCGTGGATGGCAGCATCGGCATGACAGAAGAAGACGACCGGATCCTTACTCGAATCAAAGAAAAAAACATACCATATGTCATTGTCTTCAACAAAATGGACTTAATAACAGATGCTTCTGTGAATACCAGACAAGAAAGTCATTCCCTACAAGTCAGTGCCAAAAACGGCTATCATATACAGGCATTAAAAGAATTGATTGCAAGTCAACTTCCAAAAGAACTGACTAAGAAAAAAATTGTAGGAGATTTGATTGCACCACTTGATTTTGTTGTGCTTGTCGTTCCCATTGACAGTGCTGCTCCAAAAGGCAGACTCATCTTGCCACAGCAGCAGACAATCCGTGATATTTTAGATGCAGGTGCAGTCTCCATTGTTGTAAAAGATACGGATTAAAAGATACATTGGACAAACTTGCTGTCAAACCAAAACTTGTCATCACCGACAGTCAGGCATTTGGAAAAGTCTCCAAAGAGGTTCCTCGTGATATTCCGTTAACTTCTTTTTCCATCTTATTTGCCAGATATAAGGGAAATCTAGACACATTGATTACCGGAGCCCGGACACTTGACACCTTAGAAGACGGAGATACTGTACTCATCAGCGAAGGCTGCACACATCATCGTCAATGTGACGATATCGGTTCCGTGAAACTTCCGCAGTGGATTTTAGCGCATACCAAAAAAGAACTCCACTTTTCATTTACAAGTGGAACCGAATTTCCAAATGATCTTTCTGATTATCAACTCATTGTTCACTGCGGTGGATGTATGCTGAACGAACGTGAAGTGAAATATCGAATGAAATGTGCGCTTGATCAAAATGTTCCTATAACAAATTACGGCATCGCAATCGCACATATGAAAGGCATCTTAACCCGTAGCCTGGAACCATTTTTATAAGACAGTACATCGTGAATCGAGAATCCTTTATGTCCGGATTCTCCGTAATTCTTTAATCTAAAAACTCTTCTTCCGGCATTCTGACACCCACTGTACTTGTTACCGGAAGTGAAAACACAATCGCCTTTTCTTTACTTTCAAGCCCTGCCTGCTCCATAATCGCTTTCATAATCTCATTTTTCTGCGATGTCTTCGCCACGATCAAAATAATCTCTTTTTCCTCTGCAAGAGATACTCCTAGAAATTTTTCTGCTTTTTCCATTCCGGTTCCTTTTGCATGAATAACCGTTCCTCCACCTGCATTCGCACTCCGTGCTGCATCCATAACATTATCAATACTTCCCTGATTTGCAATTGCAACAAGCAATTCGTACTTTGTATCTTTCAATACTGTTTCCTCCTCTTTTTCAAACTCTTGCCCACCAATCAAATACTGCAGCACTTTTTTTTCCACCGATACTGCTCACTGGCACGATAAATGCAATTCCGGTTCCCGGCACATCAATCTGCATCTTAATAATCAATTCCCGCCGAAGTTGTTTCCACATACTCTCCGTTACGATTGAAAAATACACCGCTTTTTCGCTTGCCTCCAATCCGAAATAATCCAAAACGGTACTGTCTGCAGTTCCTCTTCCCAATGCTCCAAAAACAGGAGCCATCTCATTTTTTTCAAATAAGTCTTGGAATTGATTGCGTAATTGCCGGTTTGTAATTGTAACCATCATATATACTTTGCTCATAAAATTCTCGTCTCCTACAATTCAATAATATCTGTATCTCCAAATGCTTCCAACGGTAATACCAAAACAGGTTCTTTGGTTTCTTCTGCCACATGTTTTGAACGTAGTTTGTAGATTGCTCCAAGCACCTGAATCGTAATCAACGGGGTCATCGCTACCATAGCAACTACACCGAATGCATCCGTTACAATATTACCGCCTACTGCCTGGCACGCTCCCATTGCAAACGGCAATAAAAAGGTTGCTGTCATTGGACCGGATGCCACTCCGCCCGAGTCAAATGCAATTGCAGTAAAATCTTTGGCACAAAAAGGATAAAACAATCGCAATCGCATATCCCGGAATGATGAACCAAAAGATAGAAATTCCTGTCAGAACCCGAACCATCGCAAGTCCAAGTGATACAGATACACCAATTGACAGGCTGAGCCCATCGCATTTCTGGAAATGGCACCGGACGTAATTTCTTCTACTTGTTCCGTCAATACATATACCGCCGGTTCTGCCTTAACAATAAAATATCCCATAATCATGCCAATCTGGATAATAATCCAACGATAAGGAAGCGCCGCAATTAGTTGTCCCAGATAATTTCCAGCCGGCATAAATCCGATATTTACTCCTGTGAGAAATAGCACCAGTCCTATATAAGTGTATACAATTCCAACAAGAATTTTCACTAACGTTCGTTTTTTCAACTTCAGTGAAATACACTGAAAAACTGCAAAAAACAAAACAATCGGCAACAATGAAATCAGTATCTCTTTCATATATGTTGGGATCCCATCTGCAAATAGTTTCCACAATTCCACAGAATCACTCGCATCCGGAATAACAGTTCTAGTATAAGTACTTCCCTGCGGATTATAGATAAGCCCTAAAATCAGGAACTGCCAAAATCGGTCCAATTGAGCAAAGAGCAACTAGACCAAAGCTGTCATTTTCCGCATGTTTATCACTACGCACCGCCGAAAAAACCAATTCCAAAAGCCATAATAAACGGCACTGTCATCGGACCGGTGGTCACCCCTCCCGAGTCAAATGCAACTGCTAAAAAAGTCCGCCGGCACAAAAAATGCAAGCAGGAATACAATTGGGTACAACACAACAAGCATATGCGGCAATGCAATTCCAAACAGCATTCGAAGCACCGCTGCCACAAGGAATATCCCTACTCCGACCGCGACTGCTATGATTAATGTATAATTGGGAATAGATGGCACCTGCTCTGCCAGCACCTGTAAATCCGGTTCTGAAATTGTAATGATAAACCCTAGTACAAAGCAGAGAACCACAACCGCTCCAAGCTTTTTTGTCTGCGTCATCTTTGTCCCAAGCCGTTCTCCCATCGGTGTCATCGCCATTTCTGCTCCCAATGTAAAAAACATCATTCCAACAATAAGCATCAATGCTCCAATAATAAAAGCCATCAGAATGCTAGTCGGTACCGGTGCGATTGTAAAACACAAAAATAATACAATCCCAATAATTGGTAAGACTGCTCCCAATGACTCCTTTAGTTTTTCCAGTAATTTTGTACGATATAATTTCAAATGTTTCCGCGCCTTTCTGCCTTCTTTGGCTGAATCTAAGTTTACAAGTTTCTTATCCGTTTTTTTCTCTTCTATTCTATCATGAAATTCATTCTCAAAAAAGAAAAATTTTCTATAAACTTTTCTCGTGCTAAACCCTGTAACTTCTTTTCATTTCCTGCTATACTAAATGAAGATACAACAGGAGGACAACGATTATGAATTTTTTAAGTATTTTTGATGTGATCGGACCGAATATGATCGGACCTTCCAGCTCACACACAGCCGGAGCAGTATCCATCGCATTAATGGCACGCAAGATGTTCCCGGAAGATATAAAAAAGTGACATTCACACTATACGGCTCTTTTGCGAAAACTATCAACGGACATGGCACAGATCGGGCGCTTCTTGGTGGGATCCTTGGATTCTCTACAGATGACGAGCGAATCCGGGATGCCTTTCAGATTGCCAAAGATAGAAATATCACCTATGAATATATCATCGATGAGAAAACTGCTACCGAACATCCAAATACAGCAGATATCGATCTATTGGCGTGACCGGACATACACTCTCTATCCGCGGTGAATCTATCGGCGGTGGAAAGATGAAGATTGTCCGCATCAACAACATCGATGTAGAGTTTACCGGAGAGTACAGTACCTTGATCGTGCAGCAAAAGGACACTCCGGGAGTGGTTGCTCACATCACACAGGCACTCAGTGAACAGGAAGTAAACATTGCATTCATGAGATTATTCCGCGAAGACAAAGGTGCCAACGCATATACCGTCGTGGAATCTGACGAACCGATTCCAGAGGCTGTATTAGATAAAATCAAAACGAATCCGCATGTATCTGATCTTATGCTGATTCAAATGTAGGAGGGATTAGTATGGATTTTTTTACCGGACAAGAATTGATAGGAGCATGCAAAGAAAAAGCACTTCCTATTTCTGAGATAATGAAACTTCGCGAGATGACGGCAGGATCTCTTTCATCTGAAGAAATTGATTCGAAGTTAGAGACAGTGCTCTCTATTATGAAAAATGCCGCAACCAGACCTCTCTTACATCCTGGAAAATCTATCGGCGGATTGATTGGCGGTGAAGCAAAAAAAGTAAACGATCATGGGAAAACCACTTCCTGTGTCTGTGGCAGTATGCTTTCGAAGGCAATCTCCTATAGCATGGCTGTTTTAGAAGTCAACGCATCGATGGGACTGATTGTCGCTGCCCCGACTGCAGGTTCGTCCGGCGTCGTTCCGGGTGTACTGCTTGCAATGCAGGATGAACACGGATTATCCGATTGAGAAACTCTACCAAGGGCTTTTAAACGCAAGCGCCATCGGATATCTCCTCATGCGAAATGCCTCTGTCTCCGGTGCGGAAGCCGGATGTCAGGCGGAGGTTGGCGCCGCAAGTGCCATGTCGGCAAGCGCCATTGTCGAGATGATGGGCGGAACTCCCCATATGTGTCTGACCGCTGCAAGCCTTGCGCTTTCCAATCTGCTTGGGCTTGTCTGTGACCCAATCGCAGGGCTTGTAGAATCCCCGTGCCAAAGCAGAAATGCGATTGGAGTAGCCAATGCGATTACATCCGCCGAACTTGCTTTGAGTGGAATTTCACATCCGATACCATTTGACGAGATGGCGGAAGCTATGTTCCGTGTCGGAAAAAGTCTTCCATTTGAACTGCGGGAAACTGCGATGGGCGGCTGTGCCGGGACACCGACCGGCTGTAAACTAGGCTGTGAGATCTGTAAATAGCATTACCAAAAAGGTGTGATTATTGAAAGCCAGCGCTTCAACAATCACACCTTTTTAGTTCATAATACTTGCAGTGCCTCATTGATCGTCTTGACACCGATAATCTTAATCCCTTTAATATTCTTTACAACCTCTCTTGACACTTCAGGCATAATACAGGTTGTAAATCCAAGTTTTTTTGCTTCGGCGACTCTTTGCTCCGGCATGTTGACTGCACGCACCTCACCGCTTAGACCAACCTCCCCAAACACAATCGTCTTCTCATCAATCGGCTGATTTTTATAACTTGATACAATCGCCATCACAATCCCAAGATCCACCGCCGGCTCATTCATCTTAATTCCCCCTGCGATATTGACATATGCGTCGTAATTAGACAGATGTATTCCTACTCGTTTTTCCAAAACTGCCATCAGCAAATTCACTCGATTATAATCCGTACCTGTGCAGTGCGCTTGGCATCCCAAAATTACTGCTGCATACAAGCGCCTGAATCTCAATTAAAATCGGTCTTGTCCCCTCCATGGAACACGCCACAACAGACCCGGATGCATTCTCCGGTTTTCCGTTCAGCATAAATTCTGATGGATTTTCCACTTCCACAAGTCCATTCTGTCTCATCTCAAACACACCGATTTCATTGGTGGATCCAAAACGATTCTTCACACCTCGCAAAATTCGGTAGGATGCATGCCTGTCTCCCTCAAAATAGAGAACGGTATCCACCATATGTTCCAACACTCTAGGTCCTGCAACCGTTCCCTCTTTTGTCACATGTCCTACAATAAAAATGGATATTCCAAGCCCCTTTGCCAACTGCATAAATACATTGGTCGATTCCCGAACCTGTGACACACTGCCCGGTGCAGATGCCACCTCCTCACTGTACATCGTCTGGATCGAGTCAATGATGACAACTTCCGGCTTTCTTTTTTGGATCACATTTTTCACAATCTCTAAATTTGTCTCACATAGGAGCAGTAAATCTTCCGTGAATTCTCCCATCCGGTTTGCCCTGAGTTTGATCTGTTTGAGCGACTCCTCCCCGGATATATAAAGCACTTGGTGCTTATCTTCACACAGTCTCTGACACACCTGCAAAAGAAGGGTAGATTTCCCAATCCCAGGATCTCCTCCCACCAGCAAAAGAGACCCTGGAACAATTCCTCCGCCAAGTACTCTATCGAGTTCCTCTATCTTTGTTTTAATTCGTTCCTCCTGATCAGTCTCCACATGTTTTAGAGCCACCACTTCCGCATCTTTTATCAGCTTCGCAGAAGCAGACTTTGAAAAAGAAACCGGCTCTTCCACAAACGTATTCCATTCTTTGCACATTGGGCACTGCCCAAGCCATTTGTTCTCTTCATGTCCGCAGTTTTGACAGAAAAAAACACTCTTCTTTCCTTTTGCCATATGACTTCCTTTCTTAATAACAAAATTTATATATTATAAAATAGGCTGCGCCTCGGCGCAACCTATTTCACCCAACTATTATCTTCTTACAATTTTTACTTCCACACTGCTGTTCTCATTCAGCTCAGCACTGATACTTAGTTTTCCGCTTAAATTTGTAGTCATCTTATCAACACTCACATCATCCATGTAGACTTCGTATTTACTGTCCGCCTCCAGTTCAACTGTAAACTGTGCATCCTCTGCTCCGGATACCTCAAATGAAAGCACATCTTCTGTCATCTTAAAATGTTCTACAGCAGTTCCTGGTACTGATTCATATACAAACATTCCATTTTTTTCTAATTTTGTAATCTCTTTGAACGTCTTTACTTTATATAAATCTCCCTGGAATTCAAATCCGTCTAATTTTGTCTTTGAAGCAAGTGTGTAATCCCCAAAACTGAGTGTCCCATCTGCCTCTGCTCTCAATAAGTCCTTTACCGCTGCCATCTTATTTTTCCTCCTAAATGGTATAAAATTTCTACTTCTATTATATAATAAATCAGACTATTTTGCTAGTTTTTTGTGTCTTTTGTGAAAAATTTTAGTTCTTTTTTAGATACTCCCACTTCCACATCCATTCCTTCGCAAATCTCTCCGTCTAATATTGCCTCGGCAAGCTTATCTTCCAGTTCCGTCTGCATTGCACGCCGCAACGGTCTTGCACCATATTTCTGGTCATTGCCCTTTTCCACAATATATTTTTTTGCAGAATCTCGAATCGTCAATGTGATATTCATCTGGTTCTTCACACGTCTGATCAATTCTTTGCACATCAACCCAACAATCTTTTTCATGTGATCGATTGTCAATGAATGGAATACAATAATCTCATCAATTCGGTTCAAAAATTCCGGACGGAACAGTAATTTCACCTCGTCCATCACATTCGCCTTCATCTTTTTATAATCGCCGGCGGCATCTTCTTTTGTTACAAATCCCAATTTCTTCGGATCGACAATTGCTTTTGCCCCTGCATTGGAAGTCATAATAATGACTGTATTTCTAAAATCTACTTTTCTTCCCTGCGAATCTGTGATATGCCCGTCATCCAGCACCTGCAATAAAATGTTAAATACATCCGGATGTGCTTTTCAATCTCATCAAACAGTACCACTGAGTACGGATTTCGGCGAACTTTCTCACTCAATTGTCCGCCATCGTCGTGACCTACATACCCGGTGGTGAGCCAATCATCTTCGATACACTGTGTTTTTCCATATATTCTGACATATCTACGCGAATCATCGCATTTTCATCGCCGAACAAAGCTTCTGCCAGTGCCTTGGAAAGTTCTGTCTTTCCGACTCCTGTCGGACCTAAAAACAAGAACGAACCTATCGGGCGCTTTGGATCTTTTAGTCCGACACGTCCACGTTTCACCGCTCTTGCAACCGCACTCACCGCTTCCTCCTGTCCGATTACTCTTTTATGCAGCGTCTGCTCCAGCTTTTTCAATCTTGCGCTTTCTGTCTCCGCCAGCTTCTGCACTGGAATTTTCGTCCAGGAAGATACAACAGATTCGATATCCGCCTCAGTGACAACCAGGTTCCGCTTTGCATTGTTCGAATGAAAAACGTCTTTTCACACTCTCTAATTTTTTTCCCACACTCTCCTGCTCTTTGTGCAGCAATGATGCTTCTGCAAAATCTCCATTTTTAATCTTTTCTTCTTTTTCCAGTGAGATTTCCTGCAATGTCTGTTCCAGTCTTGTCAGGCTGTCCGGTACTTTAAATCCTGCAAGACTTACCTTCGAACACGCCTCGTCAAGCACATCAATCGCCTTATCCGGAAGATGACGGTCATTGATATAACGGCTTGACAAAGTCACCGCCGCTTTTAACGCGCCTTCCTCAATTGTCACATGATGATGACTCTCGTATTTTCCCTTGATTCCCTCTAAAATACGTTCACACTGCTCATTCGTCGGTTCTTCCACTGTGATCGGCTGAAAGCGTCTCTCCAAAGCAGCATCTTTCTCAATGTATTTCCGATATTCCACAATTGTCCGTCGCCCCGATCAGCTGCAGTTCTCCTCTTGCAAGAGATTGGCTTCAGAATATTTGATGCATCATCGCACCTTCGGCGCCTCCTGCGCCAATCATCGTGTGCACCTCATCTAAAAATAAAATAATATTTCCGGCAGATCTCACTTCCCGGATCAATCGTTTCATCCGTTCCTCAAACTCTCCACGGTATTTGGATCCCGCTATCATTCCTGATAAATCCAGCGTCACAATCCGTTTATCTTTCATGCCATCCGGCACAATCCCCGTTGCAATCTGGTTCGCCAGCCCTTCGATAATTGCTGTCTTTCCAACACCAGGTTCTCCCACTAGACACGGATTATTTTTTTGTCCGTCTGCTTAAAATCTGCATCAGTCTTTCTATCTCAGACTCTCTTCCAATCACCGGATCTAATTTTCCTTCTTCTGCCTGCGCCGTCAAATCTGTACTGTACTGTGCAAGTACACTGTTACGACCATTTTTGTCCTCTCTGGTGTCCTCCATATATTCTCTCGGATTCACTCCGATGACTTCCAATATTCCCTCCTGCACTTTGCCAAGATTCACATTCAATGTCACCAATGTTCTTGTTGCCACGCAGTCTACATCTTTTAACATGGCAAGCAGCATATGTTCTGTTCCTATCTTCTCAGAAGATAATCGCACTGCTTCCAAAAGCGCATTATCCAAAAGATATACCAGTCTCGGGCTGAACTCCAATGTTCTCTTCGTCTGCATCTCAGTTCCCGGAGAAATCAGTTCCTCGATCACTTTTGTAATCTTTTCTTCTTCCACTTTGTTAGCCGCAAGAATCTGGCCTGCAACACCTGTAAATTCTCTTCTCAAAGCAAGCAGCAGATGCTCTGTCCCCACATATGGATGGTTCCATTTTTTTGCAAGCGCCCTTGCTGTCTCTAATACTTTCGCAGCCTGTTTTGTAAAATCTTTCTGCATCTATCTCCTCCTGCTACCTATTTATAATCTTCATAAATCTCATCTACCAGCTCGTAGATGTCTTCCTTTGTAATATTATGACAATGCGCCTTGGCAAGTGCCACGCGCAGATATCTTCTCATATCTTCCATCGCCCGTATCTTATCAATGTCAAGCGCAATTACGGCTCCTCTTCTTCGGTCAAGCTGCAGGAAACCTTCCTCTCGCAGCACACTGTACGCCTTATTCACTGTATGCATATTAATCCCGATATTTTCCGCCAATTGTCTCACGGAAGGAAGTGTATCTCCTTCCTGTATCTGAGACGTAGCAATCCCCATAATAATCTGATTGCGCAATTGAATATAAATTGCCTCATCACTGTTAAAATCAATTTCTATAAGCATCTTTTTCACCTTTTTTCTTCTGATTGTTATATAGATATTATAGCATTCGCCTACTTCTGTCAACTTTCTATTTTATTTTGACTCTCAGACAATATCATCTCCGGAAAAAGCAAGGACGAAGTTTTATAAAAACTTCGTCCCCATCAAAGAGTTACGCTTCATCTATCGCTTTTTCCGATATCATTTCTCTTATATTTGTTTGCAAACTGCACCCACTCTGTCGCTTTGTAAGCGTTTTCGCGTGCTTCTTTCAAATCTTTTCCTTTTGCAGTCACCCCGAGAACACGTCCGCCGTTTGTCACGATCTTATCGCCTTCAAACTTTGTTCCCGCATGGAAGCAATAATATCCGTCGTGTTTTTCAAATTCTTCCAGCCCACTGATTGGAAGTCCTTTGTCATACTTCACCGGATATCCTTCTGATGCAAGCACAACACACACAGCCGCATTGTCTTCAAACTGAAGATCAATCTGATCTAATGTTCCGTCAATACATGCCTCCACAACTTCGATGATATCATTTTTCATACGAGGAAGTACAACCTGTGCCTCCGGATCTCCGAATCTTGCATTGTATTCCAATACTTTCGGTCCATCCTCTGTCAGCATCAATCCAAAGAAAATAATTCCCTTAAATTCTCTTCCTTCTGCTTTCATAGCATCTACTGTTGCCTGATAAATATATTTATTACAGAACTCTTCTACTTCTTTTGTGTAGAACGGGCTTGGAGAAAATGTTCCCATTCCTCCTGTGTTCAAACCTTTGTCTCCATCCATTGCACGTTTGTGATCCTGCGCGGATGTCATCGTCTTGATTGTGTTTCCATCCACAAAAGAAAGTACCGACACTTCACGGCCAGTCATAAATTCTTCGATGACCATCGTGTTTCCTGCTGTTCCAAACTGCTTATCCAGCATAATGGATTGTACTCCATCTTTTGCTTCTTCCAATGTGTTGCAGATCAGTACACCTTTTCCAAGTGCAAGTCCGTCCGCCTTTTAACACGATTGGGAACTTCGCTGTCTCAAGATACGCAAGCGCTTTCTTTGCGTCATCAAAGTTTTTCATATCCCGCTGTGGGGATATTATATTTTTTATCAAATAATCTGTCAATAAATCGGGGCTGCCGCAGGGGCAGTAATTTCCCCGGGCAGAATCCCGATTCAGCCGACAGTGAAGCCATTTTCATTCCTACTAAGCCTGCGGTTTTACCGCCGTGTGGAAGATTTCTTCGCCGATTGTTTTAATCCAGAATCCGATGAGATTGCCGTACGTTTCCCGATTGGCATCGGCTTCGGCGGCTTGATAAGGTAGGTCATGAACTGACTGGCCCAGGCATAGCCGAAGCGCTCAAAGGGGGCCTGGTCCTCACGGGACAGCTGCTCGATAATCGGCATGAAAATATCCTTAGTCACATCCTTCAGCCGGTTCGTAATGGGGTAGACATAAGCCATCCCCTTTTCATCCCTGCGCATGAATACCAGGGCTAACTGTTCCGGATCCATGGCTGTCGTCGGCATAGTCGATATGATAGGCCTCCAGGGGAA
>ENA-OQAN01001025-OQAN01001025.1-human-gut-metagenome-genome-assembly--contig:-NODE-1025-length-13051-cov-2.196688_pt1 | contig 13051 bp, 17 predicted proteins | sample MGYA00242735_ERZ504527 | MGnify/ENA primary metagenome ERZ504527 (study PRJEB26092, sample SAMD00036230) | human gut metagenome | host: Homo sapiens | study: EMG produced TPA metagenomics assembly of...
CCTTTAAAATGTCATAAAATAACAGAACATAAAGTCAGAAAAAAAGCTTCCGGCGACTGTCCGGAAGTCTTTTTTCATTTCATAAATAATGCACAGAAAAATAAACAGGTTGAAAAAAAAACCTGTGGATATTTCATGAAATGAAAAAAAAACTTGGATATGCACTTGTTTTTTCATGGTAAATAGTTTAGAATGATTACATAAGTGGTAGAAAGTGGTGAATAGTGGTAGCGAATGGGGATGAGTGGCAGAACACACCATTTGCACCCTGGAAGCACGAAGGGGAGAATCGTGTTTCACGAGAGTAGGTGGGTTTCATGTTCATGGGCGAGTATAATCATACGATCGACGCGAAGGGGCGTCTGATCATCCCTTCCAGGTTCAGGGAACTCTTAGGGGAGAGTTCGTACTGACAAGAGGGTTGGATGGTTGCCTTTCTATTTATCCGATGGATGAATGGGTTGCTTTGAAGAGAAACTCCGAGCATTACCACTTACAAATAAAGACGCAAGAACCTTTTCACGTTTCTTTGTAGCCGGAGCTACAACATGTCAGCTGGATAAGCAGGGAAGAATCCTGGTGCCGCAGACGCTGCGCCAGTTCGCTGGTCTGGATAAGGATGTGGTGCTTACGGGTAATCTGAACCGGATCGAGGTTGGAGCAAAGAGAAGTGGAGCGAGAACTGTAATTATGATGATATGGACAGCATTGCGGAAAGCATGCAGAACATAGGAATCGTCATTTGAGCATAACGCAGGTAGAAATCCCACAGGAGACGGATATGGAATTTAAGCATAAATCTGTATTACTCAATGAGACCATTGACGCTTAAGGGTAAAGCCGGATGGAATCTATGTGGATGGCACTTTAGGAGGAGCGGGGACACGCCACAGAGGTGTGTAAGAAACTTTCTGCCAAGGGGAGATTTATTGGCATAGATCAAGACCAGGATGCGATAATTGCTGCGAGTGAACGGCTGTCAGCCTTTAATCAGGTGACAATCATTCGCAGCAATTATTGTTACATGGCAGATGAGCTGAGATCCCGTGGCATTGAGAAGGTGGACGGGATCCTGCTGGATTTGGGAGTGTCATCTTATCAGCTGGATAATGAAGAGAGAGGTTTTTCCTATCGGTACGATTCTCCTCTGGACATGCGAATGGACAGAAGACAGAGCCGTACAGCCGGTGATATAGTCAACGGTTATGAGGAACGGGAGCTGTATCGGATTATCCGCGATTACGGCGAAGATAAATTTGCCAAAATATAGCGAAACACATTGTGGCTGCCAGAGAGCAGGCACCGATCCGGACAACCGGAGAACTGACAGAGATCATACGGGGTGCGATCCCCATGAAAATACAAGCTACAGGAGGACATCCGGCCAAGAGGACTTTTCAGGCAATACGTATTGAGCTCAACCGGGAGCTTGACGTGCTTCGGGATTCCCTGGACGGCATGATCGATCTCCTGGATGACGGAGGAAGGATCTGTATCATTACATTCCATTCTCTGGAAGACAGGATCGTTAAGACCATTTTCCGAAAAAATGAAAATCCCTGTACCTGCCGCCGGATTTCCGGTCTGCGTATGCGGAAAGAAATCCAAGGGTAAGGTGATCACAAGGAAACCGATCTTACCGGGAAAAGAGGAAATGGAAGAGAATCCGAGATCCAAAAGTGCGAAGCTCGTATTTTGAACGGAAAATGTAGTTGAAGAGATGGAAGGTAGGCAAATGGCGAAGACAGGAAGAGGGACTACAGCCAGAAGAAATCGAAATACCGTCAGGAACAGCAGAGAAATGTATGTTCAGGGAAATGCGGTAAAACGGCTGCAGGAAGTTCCTCAGAGGACTGATCTGCCCGAGATACAGGAAAGGCGACGGCTGGCTCAGAAAAGAAAACAGAAATCCGCAGTACCTGTGACACCGGCAAAACAGGTGTAAGCAGACAGGCACAGCGGAACCGGGAAAAGGCAATGGCCATGAACAAGGGGTTCGTTCTGTTTCTTACGGCAGTTTCCATCGCGGTACTTTTTACCTGTATCAATTATCTTCAGGTAAAATCCGAAATCACGGCGAGTATGAAAATGTTGCAAATCTGGAATCTGAGCTTGCACAGCTGAAAGAAGATAACGATGCATATTACAGTCAGGTCACTTCTGCAGTGGATATCAGCGAGATCAAGAAAAAAGCTATCGGCGAGCTTGGAATGAAATATCCTTCGGAGGATCAGATACAGACCTATACCACGGAAGGAAACAGTTATGTGAGACAGTATCAGGATGTGGACACACACAAGTAACAGAAGTACAGTTTTTAAGCAGGTGATCGAATTGAGTACAAGAAGGCGCAGGCCGGTAAAAAAAATAAATTACAGTATGAAGAAAAAGCTGGCAGTACTATTTTCCTTAGTATTGCTGGCTTTAGTCGGTTTGGTGGCAAGAATTACCTATATCAATGCCACCAGCGGAAGCAAATATCGAAAGCAGGTGCTGAGTCAGGCTCAGCAGAAATATGAAAATCAGACACTTCCGGCAAAAAGAGGAGATATCTATGACCGGAACGGGAATATCCTGGCAACCAGCAACAAGGTCTATAATGTGGTCCTTGACTGTCTGGAGGTCAATAAGGATCAGGATTCCGTGGAGCCTACCATAAAGGCTCTTGTGGAAGTCCTGGGATTGGATGAAGATGAGATGCGGAAGCTTCTCACCGACAGCAGTACAAAAAAAAAGTCAGTATCAGATCGTAAAGAAACAGATCTCCATGGACGACAAAAAAGCCTTCGAAAAATACGAAGATCCGGGAGACGACAGTGAACTGACTGCCACGCAGCTGAAAGAACGTTCCAGGATCACAGGTGTATGGTTTGAGGAAGATTATCTCAGATCTTATCCGTTCAATGAGACTGCCTGTGATACCGTTGGATTTACACTTTCCAGAGATGTGGCGGATGCCGGACTGGAAGGATATTACAATGCGACACTTACCGGCGTGGATGGAAGACAGTACGGATACATCAACAACAATTCCGACGTAGAACAGACGATCATCGAACCGACGGATGGCAAAAGCATTGAGACCTCGCTGGATCTGGGACTTCAGCAGATCGTGGAAAAATACGTAAATACCTTTGAAGAAAAGATGGGAGCCAAAAATGTAGGCGTGATCATCGAGGATCCGAAAACAGGAAGAGGATCCTGGCAATGGACGGCGGTGACCGTTATGACCTGAATAACCCGAGAGATCTTTCAAATGTGTATTCCCAGAGTGAGATCGCTGCCATGAACGATGAGGAAACCGTGGAAGCGCTGAACGGAATGTGGAGTAATTTCTGTGTCACAGATGCCTACGAGCCTGGATCGGTTGTAAAGCCTATCGTTATGGGCTCCGCACTTGAAATGGGAGCGATTTCCGAGAGCGATAATTTTGTCTGTGACGGCGGACAGTCTTTTGGAGCGGAAGGTGCGACTACTTTTATCAAATGTGCGGTATGGCCGGATGCTCACGGGACAGAAGCTCTTTCCGATGTCATTGCCAATTCCTGCAACGATGGTATGATGCAGATCGCAGCAAAGATGGGAAAAGATAATTTTCTTAAGACACAGAGCGTTTTCAATTTCGGAACAAGAACCGGTATCGATCTTCCCAATGAGGGAAGCGGTGTGATCCATACCAGCGATACCATGGGAGAAACGGAGCTTGCATGCTCTGCTTTCGGACAGGGCTATACACTGACCATGATACAGGAGATCAATGCAATGTGTTCTGTGATCAATGGAGGATACTACTATCAGCCTCATCTGGTGACGAAGATCAAGGACAGCAGCGGCGGAATCGTAAAAACGATCTCTCCGACACTGATGAAGCAGACGATTTCTGAGAAGATATCTGCAGATATCCGCTCTTACATGGCTGCCAGCGTAGACCATGGTACCAGCCGTACATCCAAGGTGCAGGGCTACAGCTCCGGTGGTAAAACCGGTACTGCCGAGAAGCTTCCGCGAGGCAATGGCAAGTATCTGGTATCCTTTATCGGATTTGCACCGGTAGATGATCCGGCGCTTGTGATCTATGTAGTTGTGGATGAGCCGAAGGTAGATGATCAGGCAAGCAGTACGTACGCACAGTACATTGCACAGGGAATCCTTTCCGAAGCACTTCCGTATCTGAATGTACAGCCGGATGAGGCAGAGGATGGAGAAGTTCCGACTACAGAGCTGTGGGAACTTTTTAAGGGAATCAGCGATTCTGCAACAGGAACCGGCGCAGACGGGCAGAAGGAGGCCATTTCCGATGAGAATGTACCAAGTCCGCCGGAAGATGAGTCGGAGGACAGTGATACCGAAGATAATAACGATATGCAGAGCGAAGGTCTTACCAACGAGGAGGCCGGCCTGGAATAGATAAAAAGAATACCCTCTCAGGGGAACGTCATATATTACAGTGACGACCTCTGAGAGGGATTTTTTTATGATCCGGACCATGGTTTATCACAGGAAAAAAATATGGATGGTTTTTCTGATCTGCATAATGCTTCTTCTGGGACTTGTGGGAAGACTCTGGTATCTTATGAACGTTCGGGCAGAATATTATTCAAAAAAGGCGGAGGATCTTCATGAGAGGGAACGTGACATAAAAGCAGCCAGGGGAAAGATCCTAGACATCAGGGGAAATATTCTGGCAGATAACCGGACAGTCTGCACAGTATCGGTGATACACAGCCAGATCAAAGATCCTGAAAAAGTGATCCGTGTACTGTCCGGAGCATTGTCTGTAAAAGAAGAGGAAATCCGAAAAAAAGTTGAAAAAATTTCTTCTATTGAAAGAATACAGACAAACGTGGAAAAAAGCATTGGAGACAGGATCCGGGAATATGACCTTGAGGGAGTGAAGGTAGATGAGGATTATCGGAGATATTATCCTTATGGATCTCTCGCTTCAAAAGTACTGGGATTTACCGGAGGCGATAATCAGGGGATCATTGGTCTTGAAGTGAAATACGATGAGATCCTGAAAGGAGAGCCCGGGAAGATCCTCACAGTTACGGATGCACGTGGTGTGGAGATCGACGGAACCGGAGAACGGAGGAAGGAACCGGTGTCAGGAAATACTCTGCGTACCAGTCTGGATGTTAATATCCAGGAATATGTGCAGCAGGCAGCAGGTAAGTCATGGAAGAAAAACAGGCGGAGAGAGTTTCCATACTGCTTATGAACCCTCAGAACGGAGAAATCTATGCCTGTGTCAATGTGCCTGAATTTGATCTGAACGATCCGTTTACTCTGAATACAGAAGAAACAGCAGCAGAGGGAGAAAAGAAGCAGGATCTTCTGAACCGGATGTGGAGAAACCCCTGCCTGAATGATACCTATGAACCTGGCTCGACTTTTAAGATTATCACTATGGCAGCAGGGCTGGAGGAAGGAGTGGTGTCAACAGAGGATCGTTTTTTCTGTCCGGGCTATAAGGTGGTGGAGGACCGGCGGATCCACTGTGCAAAGAGAACAGGACATGGTGCGCAGAGTTTTGTAGAAGGTGCCCAGAACTCCTGCAACCCGGTATTTATTGAGGTGGGCCTGCGGCTTGGAGCAGACCGTTATTACAAATATTTTAAACAGTTCGGACTTTTGAAAAAAACAGGAATAGATCTTCCGGGAGAGGCAGGAACAATCATGCATAACCCCAAAAATATGGGAGAGGTGGAGCTTGCCACGGTATCCTTTGGCCAGTCGTTTCAGATCACACCGATCCAGCTTGCAACAACCGTCAGTGGGATCATCAATGGCGGAAACCGGATCACACCTCATTTTGGGATCAGCGTGGAAAGTGCGGACGGAACAAAGGTGCGGACACTGGAATATCCGGTGGAAAGCGGGATCGTGTCCGGTGAGACTTCCCGGACAGTACGTACGATCCTGGAAACTGTAGTTTCAGAAGGCTCCGGAAAAAATGCCGGGATCCAGGGGTTTCCATTGGGGGAAAAACAGCTACCTCTCAGACACTGCCCAGAGGCTCCGGCAGATATATTTCTTCATTCCTGGGGTTTGCCCCGGCAGAGGATCCGAAGGTCCTGGCTCTTTGTATCATCTATGCACCCCAGGGTATGTATTATGGTGGGATCATTGCCGCACCGGTGGTACGCAGTATTTTTGAAAATGTACTTCCCTATCTTGGGATCGAGAGGACAGTTACGGAAACTCCATCCGGGGAAAACCGGCAGATGGGTTGATTAATGAGGATAAAAGCCTTATACTGTTGAAGAAGTATAAAAAAACGAAAGAATTAGAGGTGTGAGGATGGAGTTTCATGTTGTGATCCCTGTGCTGATCTCATTTGCGATCAGCCTTGTATTAGGACCGATTGTTATCCTTTTTTAAGAAGACTTAAAATGGGACAGACAGAGAGAGAGCTGGGTGTGCAGTCCCACCTGAAAAAGAACGGTACCCCTACTATGGGTGGGGTGATCTTTCTCATTGCAACAACTGTAACATCACTGTTTTATATCAGAGATTATCCGATGATCATCCCGGTACTTTTCCTGACACTGGGATTTGGACTGATCGGATTTCTGGATGATTATCTGAAGGTAGTCCTGAAGCGTTCTGACGGACTTCTGCCATGGCAGAAAATGGCACTGCAGATCGTTGTGACAGCTGTATTTGCTTTTTATCTTGTAAATTATTCCAACGTATCCCTGACTATGAAGATCCCGTTCTGGAGCGGACATTATCTGAACCTGGGATGGTTTGCGGTTCCGGTACTGTTCTTTGCGGTGATCGGTACAGTAAACGGAGTCAATTTTACGGATGGACTTGACGGACTGGCTTCCAGTGTTACCCTGATCGTGGCAGTATTCTTTACGGTGGTTTCCCTTGGAATGAAAAGTGGTGTGGAACTATCACCTGTGCAGTTGTGGGCAGTCTTATGGGATTCCTTCTGTTTAATGTATATCCTGCCAAGGTATTTATGGGAGACACCGGTTCTCTGGCATTGGGGGGCTTTGTGGCTGGTGTGGCTTATGCCATGCAGATGCCGCTGTTTATCATCCTGGTCGGACTGATCTACCTTGTGGAGGTATTGTCTGTTATGCTCCAGGTATCCTATTTCAAGGCAACACACGGAAAAAGAATCTTCAAGATGGCGCTATCCACCATCATTTTGAGCTTTGTGGGTGGTCCGAGACACGAGTTGTTGCAGTGTTCTCTGTTGTAACTGCTATTATGTGCCTGATCGCTCTCCTGGCATTATAAGGAGGAACAGAAAAATGGATTTAAAAGGAAAAAAAAGTTCTCGTTTTCGGAGCCGGAAAAGTGGCATCGGAGCAGCTGATCTGCTTGGAAGTGCAGGAGCACAGCCGGTGATCTATGACGGAAACGCAGATCTTGACAAAGAAGCAGTTTTACATAAAACAAACGGAAAATACACCCCGGAGATCTGGGCCGGAGATTTTCCGGAGAGAGCGCTGGACAGTCTTGATCTTGTAGTGCTAAGTCCGGGAGTTCCCACAGACCTGCCGCTGGTAAAGAGCTTCTATGAAAAGGGCCTTCCGGTATGGAGCGAGGTGGAGCTTGCCTATCGTACAGGCAAGGGAGAGTTCTTGCAATCACAGGAACCAACGGCAAGACAACAACAACAGCACTTCTCGGAAAGATCATGGGAGATGCCCGTGAATCTGTATTTGTTGTAGGAAATATCGGAACTGCATATACATCCAAATCATTGGAGATGAGAGAGGATTCCGTAACTGTTGCGGAGATCAGCAGCTTCCAGCTGGAGACTATTGACCAGTTCCGCCCGAAGGTAAGTGCGATCCTCAACATCACAGAGGATCATCTGAACCGGCACCATACCATGGAGGAATACATCCGTGTAAAAGAACTGATCACCAAAAATCAGGGACCGGAAGATGTATGTGTTCTGAATTACGAGGATGAAGTCCTTCGTAAATTCGGTGAAAATATCGTTCCGAAGGTGGTATATTTCTCAAGTCTTCGCAAACTGGATCAGGGAATCTATCTGGACGGAGACCAGATCATTCTCAAAACAGAAAAAGAAGAGATCCCGATCGTAAAAACCGGAGAGCTTAAGATCCTGGGACGTCATAATCACGAGAATGTAATGGCAGCAGCAGCCATGGCATATTATGCGGGTGTTTCTGTGGAGAGTATCCGCAAGAGTGTCTGTGAGTTTGTGGCAGTTCCACACAGGATCGAGTATGTGACAGAGAAAAACGGTGTTGCATATTACAACGATTCCAAGGGAACCAATCCGGATGCGGCCATCAAGGGGATTCAGGCAATGAACCGTCCGACTCTTCTGATCGGCGGTGGCTATGACAAGGAATCCAGCTATGATGAGTGGATAGAATCCTTCGACGGAAAAGTCCGTTATCTTGTTCTCATCGGTCAGACGAAAGAGAAGATCAAAGCAGCAGCAGAACGTCTTGGATTTACAGATATCATCCTCTGCGAGGATCTGAAGGAAGCTGTCCAGGTCTGTGCGGAAAAAGCCAATCCCGGAGATGCAGTTCTGCTTTCACCGGCATGTGCGAGCTGGGGACAGTTTGATAATTATGAGCAGCGCGGTGACATGTTCAAGGAATACGTGAAAGCACTGTAATAATCCGAAAAATACATACATAAGCTGAAATAAAGACCACTGTGGAGGCCATGCATGAAGGCAGGACAGAAACAGACCGGAAAGACAGATACCGTTCTCTGGGTACTGGTTCTGATTCTGGTGGTATTGGGACTCGGGGCGCTTTTTTCGGCAAGTGAATATAATGGCAGAGTACGTTTCCACGACTCTGCCTATTATTTTAAAAAGCAGCTCTTTGCCACGGCACTGGGGCTGCTTGTTATGTATCTGGCATCACGGGTAGATTACCGGCTGTCTGTAAAGCTGGCGCCGGCTGCCTATATTTTTTCGCTTTTTCTGTCTGCTGCAGTCCTGCTTTTCGGACAGGAGATCAATGGATCGAAGAGGTGGCTGAACCTGGGGCCGCTTTCCTTTCAGCCGTCGGAGTTTTCCAAGGTGGCAGTGATATTGTTTCTGGTGTGGCAGATCAGCAATACAAAAAGCAAAACAACCGGATTCTGGTTTATCTGCAGGACTATGATGACTTTGCTTCCGGTAGCAGGTCTGGTGGGCTCCAATAACTTAAGCACAGCGGTGATCATTCTGGGAATCGGTGTGCTGCTGATCTTTGTGGCCAATCCCAGGTATCTGCAGTTTCTCGCACTTGGAGGTGCGGGGATAGGATTTATTGCGGTTTTTCTTGCCGCGGAGAGTTATCGTCTGGAACGCCTGGCAATCTGGCGGGATCCGGAAAAATATGAAAAAGGATTTCAGACCATACAGGGCCTGTATGCAATCGGAAGCGGAGGGATCTTCGGCAAGGGGTTCGGGAACAGTCTGCAGAAGCTGGGATTTGTCCCGGAAGCCCAGAATGATATGATATTTTCTATTGTGTGTGAGGAAACGGGGATACTGGGAGCCTTTCTGACACTTTTTCTGTTTGGTATTCTGATCTGGAGGCTTTGTATTCTGGCATTAAACTGCCGGGATCTGCAGGGAACGCTGCTGTGCGCCGGGATCATGGCACATATGGCGATCCAGGTAGTCCTGAATGTTGCAGTAGTAACGAATACGATTCCCAACACCGGGATCACTCTGCCCTTTGTAAGCTATGGCGGAACTTCTGTTGTTTTTCTTCTGGGGGAAATGGGGCTGGCCTTAAGTGTCAGCAGTCACAGACATGGAAGGATCACATAGAATAACAAGTAAGAGGCCCTTTTAGGAGTGGAATACTTGAATGAGATCGATGAGATCATCGTGACCGGAGGCAGGCCGCTGCATGGAAGCGTCCGGATCCAGGGGTCAAAAAATGCGGCACTTCCGGTTATGGCAGCAGCACTCTTAAGTACCGGGACCAGTGTACTGCGGGGATGCCCGAGAATCAGTGATGTATATTTGATGGAAAAGATCCTGAAATATCTGGGGGCAGAAACCTGGTGGGAAGGTCAAGATCTTTATCTGGACTGCAGCCATGCGGACGGCACCATGATACCGGAGTGTTATTCCGGAAAAATGCGTTCTTCCGTGATCTTAATGGGAGCAATGCTGGGGCGGAGCAAAAAGGCACAGACAGGATATCCCGGAGGCTGTGTGATCGGGAAGCGGCCGGTGGATCTTCATATCCAGGTTTTGCGCCGCCTTGGGGCAGCTGTGGTGGAAAACGGCGGGATGATCCGGGCATCCTGTGGAAAACTCCGAGGTGCAGAGATGTTTTTTCAAAAAAGAAGTGTAGGCGCTACAGAACAGGGCATTCTGGCAGCGGTCCTTGCAGAGGGGAAAACAGTCCTTAACGGCTGCGCCTGTGAACCGGAAATTTATTGGCTTTGCATTATCTTACCGGAATGGGGGCAAAGATCCGGATCCGTGAAAATGGCTGTATCTGTATTGAAGGAGTGGAGAAGCTTGAAGCTGGCGATAGCTGCATTCCACCAGACCGTATTGTCGCCGGGACCTATCTCATGGCAGCGGCGGCAACCAGAGGAGAGATCATCCTGGAAAATCCGCCTCTGGAGGAAATGGATGGAATCCTGGACGTATATCGGAAAATGGGTGGACAATGCCGCAGTAGGTGGTAAACTAATAGTCAACGGAAAAAATGCAGGTTTTCCCCTGGAGCTTCTGGAAACAGAAGTTTATCCGGGATTTCCTACAGACCTGCAGTCTCCTGCGATGGCGGTACTGGCCACGATCCCGGGAGTGAGCAGGATCCGCGAGAAGATTTTTGAAGACAGATATAAAACAGCTTCATGGCTCTGTAAAATGGGAGCACAGATCCAGATCCGGGATGGAGTTGCTGTGATATACGGAGGGCAGCCCCTGACCGGTTGTACTGTGGAAGCAGAGGAACTTCGCGGTGGTGCGGCACTTGTGATCGCAGCACTTGCCGCGCAGGGGATTACCAGGATCCGGGGCTGTTGTTTCATAGAAAGAGGCTATGAACATATCTGTGAGGATCTGACCGCACTGGGCGGTCTGCTGATAAAGGACAGAGGAACTTTATGAAAACATCAAAAAAAAAGCCACTGAAAGCAGTTGGCGGACTTCTTGTCCTGCTGCTGGCAGGAATTATTTTCTTTTTTACGTATTATCAGGTAGATGAAGTGCAGGTGATGGGCAGCAACCATTATTCTGAAAAACAAATCAGGAAGATGGTGCTTAGGGGGGCCGCTGGCATCCAATTCTGTTCTTGCACCGCTTCTTTATACTAAGCAGAACACAAAGGATGTTCCCTTTATAGAAGGCTATACCGTAACAAGGCTGAACCGGCACACCATCTGTGTCAGTGTGAAGGAGAAGGATATCGTTGGCTGTATCCCTTATCTGGACAGTTATATTTATTTTGACAGAAACGGTATTTTTGTGGAAGGATCCACGGAACGTAACGAAAAAATCCCGTTTTTTGACGGGATCAAAGTCAAAAAAGTGATCCAGAACGAGAAACTCCCCATCAAGGATGAAACGGTGATGAACACGGCAGTTGCTCTTTCTACTATTGCAAAAAATGATAAGGTTCCGGATCACATTGAATTTGAAGACGACGGACAGATCAGTCTTGTTTACGGGGATATCACAGTTAAACTTGGAAAGGATGAATATCTGGAAGACAAAATGACCAGAGTTCTGGCTATCCTTCCGATGATTTCCGAAAAAAAGGAATTCTCCATGCAGAAAATGTAAATGATAATTCCAAGAACATTACCCTGGAGCAGGAACAGGATGAGAGCCAGACTTCCGCAGAAAACTGGACCGGAGGCTATGATGAGGAAGGAAATTACACCGGAGAAGGCGAATACGACGAAAATGGCAACTATGTAGGACCGAAACCGCAGACGGATCTGGAGTATGCGCAGGAAAACTGGTAGGTGGCTATGATGAAGAGGGAGATTACACAGGCAGTGGTGAGTACGATGCAACATGACCTATGTAGGCGAAGCCCCACAGAAGAAACCATGGCAGAAAAAGGAAACTGGAAGGGCGGTTACCGGGAAGACGGAGGCTATGACGGAGTCAGTGAATATGACCGTGATGGCAATTACGTAGGCACTCTGGAGGATTATCAGGCTTCGGCAGAAAGCTCCGGAGACGGAACAGACTCCGAAGATCCAGATGCTCAGAGTACGGATACCGGAGATACAGAAAATGAAGAAGACTCTTCAGACAGCAGTACGGACAGCACCGAGGAAGAGGCTGATTACAGCAGTGATCAGGAAGAAGGAGCTGAGGATTATGATGAAAATTCATACAGCGATTACAGTGATGAGTCCGATTATGAGTAAAGATAAAAAAGCTTTCTTAATATATAGTACCGGTATTTGGACATTTTGCCAGAGATTGTTTTGTAAATGTTTCGGTTAATAGAAACAGTGCCGAAATTTAGTGAAAAAAGTATAAAAAAAAACAAAAATTAAATGGTTGATTAATTACCGAAAAAAAATATATGATATAACTATGTGTATATGTAGCTTGGAATAGATTATTACACTGAATCGGATATCAGGTAGAAATAAAGGAGGAAGTACATTGTTAGAGATAATGACGAATGAGGCTGAGTCTTCTGCGAAAATTATTGTAATTGGAGTAGGCGGCGCAGGTAATAATGCGGTAAACAGAATGGTGGAAGAGGCCATTGGCGGAGTTGAGTTTGTAGGTGTTAATACCGATAAACAGGCTCTGACACTGTGTAAAGCTCCGACTGTACTTCAGATTGGTGAGAAAATTACGAAAGGTCTCGGCGCCGGTGCACAGCCGGAGGTTGGACAGAAGGCAGCTGAGGAGAGCATTGAGGAAGTTAAGAAGATCATCGAGGGAGCGGACATGGTTTTCGTTACCTGTGGTATGGGAGGCGGAACCGGAACCGGAGCTGCTCCTGTGATTGCCGGTGCGGCAAAAGAGATGGGTATCCTGACTGTCGGTGTTGTTACCAAGCCTTTCCGTTTTGAAGCAAAGACCCGTATGAACAATGCACTTGCG